>Ga0247804_10000807_pt1 | contig 14434 bp, 8 predicted proteins | sample UWRJL029104C1_FD_181142 | JGI IMG/M metagenome (GOLD analysis project Ga0247804, IMG submission 181142) | Plant litter microbial communities from Arlington Agricultural Research Station in Wisconsin, United States - UWRJ-L029-104C-1 | ecosystem: Environmental > Terrestrial > Plant litter >...
ATTTATTTAAGGCCACTTCGCCACATGAAATGTATCAAAGTAAACTGGTTTCTGCTGGCCTTGATAAGACTACGATGGGTGCTGACTGGATTAGCGCAGCGAGCATGAGCATGCAAAAAGCACTTTCGATAACCATTCCATACCAGGAAACCGGTTATTTTGCAGCAGAAAACGTGAATGCTGCTGCTTATAAATTTAATGCCGTTCGAGGAACAAAAATTCAGGTTTCTCTACAAAAGAAACCAACAGATGGAGCCAGAATTTATATCGATATCTGGCAATTACCAACTGCTGGAAGTGCAAAATTACTGGCCTCTGCTGATACCCTTGGAAATGACATCAAATTAGATATTGATGAAACAGGTGCTTATTTAATCCGGCTTCAGCCAGAACTCTTAAGAAGTTCAGGATACACATTAGAAATTACTACTGGGCCGTCCTTAGGCTTTCCAACAAAAACCGGAAAAAATAACATACAGAGTTTTTGGGGCGACGGAAGGGATGCAGGCAATCGTAAACACGAAGGCGTAGATATATTTGGCAAACTCAGGAGTCCGGTTGTGGCTACGAATGATGGTACAGTGGTTAAGGTTAATGAAAATAACTTGGGAGGAAAAGTAATCTGGTTCAGACCGAAAGGAAAAGATTATAATTTATATTATGCCCACCTGGATGAACAAATAGCAAAAGAAGGGCAAAATGTTATGGCTGGAGACACCCTTGGTTTAATGGGCAATACCGGAAATGCCCGAACCACTGCAACGCACCTGCATTTTGGTATTTATACCTTTGGAGGCGCAATAGATCCATTGCCTTTTATAAATCCCGTAGTAAAACCAGCTGCAAAAATTACAGCCTTAGTTGCTAATCTGAACAAGACTTTGAGAACTAAATCGAAAGTTACTTTAAGATCATCTTCCGATATAAATTCGGCAACGGTTACGCAATTGGCAGCAGGTACAGTTGTCAAAATAAGTTCGGCGACCGCTAATTGGTATAAAACAGAGTTGCCCGATGGAAATACAGGCTTTATACGGAGTGCAGAACTGGTTCAGGTTTCCAATCCAATAAGAAAGGTTAAAATCACATTAGCCAATTCATCAGTTTATGATAAGCCAGACAGCCTTGCTGCGGTTAAGTTAAATCTACAGGAAGGTGAGCGCGTGGATTTATTAGGTAACTTTGGAAATTATAGTTTGATAAGTGGTAAAAATTCACAATCAGGCTGGATAAAAAAATAGCAATGAAAATATTTCAGCAAGCATTTGCAATACGAGAACGTAAAAGAGGTTTCCATTTGATAACTGATGAAATTGTTAATGCTTTTCCAGAACTCAAAGAAATTAAAATTGGCATTTGCCAGGTTTTTATCCAGCATACTTCAGCATCGTTAACTATTAATGAAAATGCCGATCCAACAGTTAGGTTAGATTTTGAAATGTATTTCAATAAGGCAGTTCCGGAAAATGATCCGGACTATGAGCATGATTATGAAGGTTCGGACGATATGCCTGCGCATTTAAAAGCCGCGCTATTAGGTGCATCAGTTACCATCCCGATTCGTAATGGCAGATTGTCCTTGGGTACATGGCAAGGCATTTACTTGTGCGAACACCGAAACCATGGTGGCCAACGAAAGATAATGGTTACCGCCTGGGGCGAATAGAAAACTATCCTTTAGGAACCTTTTTCTGCAATTCTTTGTGATTATCCTGAATAGAGTTGCCCTCCGTTTCGATTTCTACTTCTTTCGTTGTTACTGCATAATGCGATGGGTGAATCTCTGAACCATAAGCTACTGCATAGGCCTTTGTAAATTCCGCGCCAAAATATAAAATGATGGACGAATAATATGTCCAGAGTAATAGGATAATCAAAGATCCCGCCGCGCCATAGGTGCTTCCAACATTGCTCGAACCGATATAGAATGATATTGCAAATTTACCAATCATAAATAAAACTGCAGTAACTATAGCACCAGATATAACATCTCGCCACTTTATTAAAGCATCGGGCAATACCTTAAAAATTACGCTAAATATTAAGGAAATTACGCCAAGCGTTATAATCTGATTAATGATATAAAAAACGACAACAGAAACACCTTGAAAACGAGCTTGTAGGCGCTCATTAAAACCATCCAGAACTGTTGTAATAGAAAGGGAAACCAATAAGATAAACCCTAAACTTATTATCACTGAAAATGAAAGAAAACGGTTTTGCAACATTTTTAACCAATCTCTTTTTGGTTTTGGTTTTAACCCCCATATCATATTTATTGAATCCTGAATATCGCCAAAAACAGTTGTGGCACCTATAAGCAGCGTAACTAAACCTATTATAAATGCCACGGTACTTTTACCGTTTAAGTATGCGCCCTTGATTATTTCTTGTAATTCTAGCGCAGTATCTTTACCTAAAAAGCCAGCCAACTGACCATACACCTGACCTTCTGCAGCTTCTCTTCCTAAAAAAATACCGCAAAGTGAAATTATAACCACCAACAAAGGTGCCATCGAAAAAACGGTGTAATATGCGAGTGATGCACTTAATTTAGTTACTTTATGATTGTTGAAACCTGTGAACGAGGCTTTCAAAACTTCCCATATTCCTTTAAATGTTACCTTCTTTTTAGTCATAATGCTTCGGCTTAATACTTTATCAGAACCAACTATTTTGTGATTTTGTTTGAAAATAATGTATTACATAATAATTTCCTGTTTCACAGAAGTAGAAAAATAGAAGGTAAAGCCCTCATCTATCGATTTTGTGTCTCACACCAACCGAAAAAACCATCCTAAATTTAATAGTATGAACAAATTTACTATAAAAGACTTAGGCTGGTGGTGAGCCGTTAACCATTAATTAGGATTTATTTTCAAAAATGCCTTTCATATTCGCCCAAACAGAAGCGAAACATTTTATTTCGAAACAAAAATAAGTTTCCAGAAAAAATGTTTCGGGTTGGAGAAACAATTTTTCGAGAAACAAAAAAAAGTTTCTCCTGATTTTGTTTCTAAAATGCTTGATTTAAATTAAACTTCAGTACAAAAAAATGAGGGATCGTCAGGACTAAAGTCCGCTAGCAATAGACATTAACACAAACAATAAGGAATGTATCATAAGGAAACGATTAATTTTAAGCGTTCATAAAAAATCGTTAACGATCAGCAACTGCGAAATCGCCAACACCAGCCTAAAAATGTCTACAGAGAAAATTTCACAGAAAAACCATACAGCATTAATCATAATGCTTCGGCTTTAAAATTTATCAGAACCGGCTACTTTATAATTTGGTTGAAAATAATGTATTAAAGAATGTTTTCTTGTTTCACAGGAATAGAAAAACAGAAGGTAGAACCCTTACCCTCAACTGAATTTACCCAAATTTTTCCTTTTAGTCTTTTTACAATTTCGGATGAAATGTATAAGCCTAAACCCAGGCCCGGAAAAGTGTGTTCCTTATTTCCGCTTACCCGGTAAAATTGCTCAAAAACATGATCTTTTTTTTCGCTGCTTATGCCAATTCCGTAATCCTGTACACAAACCTGAACATCCTGTTCATGGTCTTCCGTATAAATAACGATTTCATTTGCATCCGGCGAATATTTTACGGCATTAGTTAATAAATTGGTAACTACCTGACAAATCCTTTCCCTATCTCCAAAAATTGCACGTTTGAACTTTAGATTTTTATTGATAATGTGCTTCGCCGAAGTCCGCTGAACATCTTCAATTACCTCTTCTACCATTTCATTAAAATCAAAAGTGGAGTTGTTGAACTGAAGTCTGCCGGCGTTAATCTTGGTCACATCAAGTAAATCACCGATTAAATTGGTTAACCGATCTACCTGCTTGTTCATCCTGGACAAGAATTCGGCATTTTTTAGATCGCCAGAACGTTTGAACATCGCTTCCAAAACTTGCGAGTAAGCTTTTAGACTTGTTACGGGTGTTTTTAACTCGTGACTGGCGATACCAAGAAAATCATCTTTTTGTTTTTCTAACTCTTTTTGATGATGAACATCTGTATTTGTTCCATACCATTTTACAATTTCACCAAAAGCATTTTTCAACGGCAAAGCCCTGACCAAATTCCAGCGATATTCTCCAAACTTATCTAAACATCTGAACTCGGTTTCGTAGGGCTCGCCAGTTTTTAGCGATTGCCCCCAAGTTTCTAATGTTGAAGACAAATCGTCTGGGTGTACGGTTTCAGCCCAGCGGACGCCTAACGTTTCTTCTTTCGTTCTTCCGCTCTGGTCATACCATCGTCTATTTATATAATCTAAATTACCATCTGGTTTACTGCTCCATACAACTGGCGGAACTGTATCGGCTAAAAATTCCAATTCATTAAAAGCACGTTGTAAAGCTTCATTCTTATCGTTCAGAATTTTTCTTGCATTTAACTCAGGTCGTAAATCACGGGCGATACCTGCTATCGCTACTGGTGTATTGGTTATTTCTTCACGAATCGCATACAGTTGTTTATGAATTGGGATAATTTCTCCGGTTTTTTGATGAAGCAATTCCAATTCCCCAGACCATTTACCCTTACTCAGCAAGAGGGGTAGAATTTCATTTTTAATAAGCTTGTTTGTTGCCTCGCTATGGTAGTCAAATATAGTACTTGTCTGAATTTTTGCCTGATCAATTCCAATTAAATCAATTCCTGACGGATTGATATAAAATGTGTTTCCCTGTATGTCGCAATAATTACAAAAATCTTCGCTACTGTCAACAATTGTGGCTAAACGCTGCAATTCTGCTTTTGCCTTTATTTCGGGTCGTAAGTCGCGGGCAGTTGCGCCCCTTCCGATTACTTCACCGCTTTCGGGATCTTTAATTAGCAAATAATTTACATTGCAAGGGATAATTTCTTTGGTGATAAGATTTCGAAGATTAATGGTGCCTTGCCAACCTGACGTTTCTGTTATCTCCTTGATTATGTGATTTTGTACCCTGTATAGTTCTTCGGGTGTATAAAAATCTTTTGCACTTAATTTAGTAACATCAACATCTAATCCAACACCTAACAAGTTTCTCGATGCGGCATTCATGTAAATCAGATTACCTTCCATATCGGCAACACTCATGTGATCGGCGTTATGGCTTACCAGACTCATTAATTGTTGCTCACGCCTCTTACTTATTACTTCATTGGTAATATCCTGTGCTATTCCAGCGAAACGATAAGCTATTTTTTCAGCGTTGAAATAGGCCTTGCCTTTACAATGCACCCAACGTAACTGATTGTTTTCCTTATTTAATGTACGGTATCTGATATCGTAATTGCCTTCCCCGTTTGGATTGATTGCAGCAATAACAGCTCCATTGACCATTACCTCGTCATCAGGGTATATACAACTTAGAACGTCCTTATAATCAATCTCTCCCTGAGTTGAAAATCCGAACAATTCGCGACAACGATCATCCCAGTTCACCCGGTTATTTATTGGGTCTAAATCCCAGGTGCCTATACCCGCAGATTGTAATGCAAATGTTAGCCGCTCCTGCGTTTCTGCAATTTCCTTTCTTGCGGAAACTAATTCTGTTAAATGTGCTGCGGTATTTATAATAGCATAGGTATGGCCATCGCTATCTTTTAAAGGCTTGTAAACAAAGGTGAAGTAAAATGTTTGCAGCTCACCATTTACGACTAAGTCGGCTCTCGATTCTTTCGCATAATAGGTTTCGCCGGTATCGAAAACATGAGTTAGAATATCATGAAAAGGTTGACCATCAAGTTCAGGCAATGCATGTTTAAGCGGTTTTCCGATAACCGTTTCATCCTTTCCCCACAAATCGATCATGGCCTGGTTAGCAACACTGATAACCATTTCCCTCCCTTTGTAAATAGCTGTTGGCATTGGTGATGCCTCAACGAGGGACGAAAACTTCTCCTCGTCGGAATAATTTTTATTCATTAAAAAAAGAAATTTATTAAATATAAATAAATTTAGATGCTTTTTCGAGACCTTAAAAAATTAATAAAAAAAATAGCCTTAAAAATTAAGGCTATTCCAATATTTTATTCAAACGAGAACTACTTTATTTTTATCCAGGCAACTATATCATTAATTAAAGTGGCCGAAACACTCGAGAATGCCTGGTACTGTACTCCTGTACCTTTTTCAACTTGTTGACTCAATAGATGGTTCAATTCAGGATAAAATTTAAATTCTGCATTTGGATTGCCTGCTAAGCCGGCTTTCCACAAATCATAGTCTTTTTGTGCCACTTGAAAATCGTTTCCTCCCTGAATAATAAAGATGCGTGGTTTAGTTAATTTTTTGGCAGCAGCTACCTGATCATAGTTATTAATATCTATCCAATAAGAAGCCGGTATGCCCAAAATTGAGGAGTCGGGTTTCATAGTACCTAATTGCGTAACATTAGCTTTTGCAATTTCAGTTATAGCCATATCAAATTGCACTTTAGCTGTTTTTGCCGTATCGCTCATTTTATCGAAAAGGTATTTATTTTGTTCGATTAGCAATTCAGTTAACTTTCTCGCTGGTGCTGCGGCCAAAATAATACCACTTAAATCCGGAACCTGACTCGCAATCCGCGGCGCAAGCATGCCGCCTAAACTATGCCCAAAAAGATAAATATTTTTTAAGTCCGCACCTGGAATGGTTTTAGCCATAGCTAATGCTGCAACTGCATCATCTGTTACTTCTTCTTTAACCGTAAATACCTTATTAAATTCCTGGGCATAAATCATTGTTCTCTTAACATATCTCACAGAACCAATGCCTTGAGCGGCTAAACCTGCAGCCAAATCTTTAAATGGTTTGTTCGGGCCAACGGTTTCATCCATATCTGAAGGGCCTGATCCATGAACAAATACAACTACCGGAAAATTTTTCAGGTTTTTGGGTGTGGTAATGACCGTTGCTAATTGATGTCCCGGCGTAGTCAGGTACGCAGATTTTTCTGTATATAAGGTTGTGTCCGCATATGAAGGTGCCAGATATTTAGCAGTTACTGGTTTTGGGGCTAAAAAAAGTCCAACTATTTTTTGAGTTTTATTAAAACCAAGAATAAAATTTTGTGTACCCCTCTCGAACTCCCCAGCCACAGTTACGGAGAAAAAATCACCTTGAGTTTTACTTTGAATAGCCTCCAAAGATTTCGATTTTCCCAAACTTATATGCACGTCAGACCACAGTTTTTTCAATTGTTCTTCTGATAATTTAGTTTTAACAGTTTCGTCGAAATTACCGTAGGCCTCTGTAAATTTCCCATCCTCTAAAAGCTGGAAAAAATTATTGGCTCCATTAAAAAGGCTGATAACATTTTGTGCGAAAGACGCTGTTGTAAAAAATAATAGTGTAAGGGCTATTAAAATACTTTTTTTCATGAATAATGTGGTGTTATTAAATGCAATATACCAAAGTTAACAATATTTGATTCCTATTTTATTAAAACACAACTAATTAATTAGTTTTTGTTAAAAATTAACTTATCATAAAATAGTGCAGTCACCTGAAAGGACGACATTGAGGGCTAAATTTATTAAAATCAAAAAAAATTACCAGCAGCACAATAATTTTTTATCTAAGCGTTTATGTAAGTGAGAGCGTTAATTTAGATGACGGGGATACTGCTTCGGCGGAGTCCCCGTTTCTTTTTTCAGTATTTTTCCTTCCTCCAAATTTTGCCAATAAAAAAAAGGGACATGTTTTAAAAAAATGTCCCTTTCAGATATATGATGGAGTTAAGAATTTTAGCTTTTTATTTCATGTATTTCTGTTGCGCTTTGGAAATCGTTATTAAAGGTTTTATATTTTTTAGGTTTTAATATGACCCATAAACCCAAACCGATTAATATCACAGCGGTTGTAATCTTAGAAAGTTCAAAATCGAAAATCGTGATGTCTTGAAGCGTGAAAAAGCCACCGATAATGGTTAAAGCCAACCAGCCTCCACCTTGAAAATTTTTACGATAACCAATCCACAAACCCGCAGCAAGCATAATGGTGTGCCAGCTTAATATCCAGTGTGGCATATCCAAGCCAATATTGTCGAGTAAGAATATAGAGCCGATTATGATTACTAAAAGGCCTAAAGCGTTTTGTTTTTCTGCGTGGTTTTTTCTGATTAAATTTTCCATGACCGTTGTTTTTATATATCAAATGTATCACGAAAATGAAAGCATGAGAATGGCCTTTCCTTAAACTACTTTTGTTTGTCGGTGAGTGAAACAAAAGCATCGGTGAAAATAATTGGAGGATTTTCGAAGACAGAAAAATGTCGGTAAAAAATAGTTGCCGTCTTTTCGACTGAGCGCAGCGCAATGGAGAAATCTTTGAGCCACGAGTTTTGAATGCAAGGTTAGCCAGGTAAGTGCTTTGTGATCCTCGATTGCCTAATAAAATAACAGTGCGTTAGAGTTTCGATTCGTGAGGACACAAACCGAGGCGTTGGATTTCGGCGATTAACGCAACTTAAAAAATTAGAATCGTTCCTGACGATACGAATAGTATTGACTTTATATCAGCGCGCATCTGCGTAATCTCGGGGAACATTTCTTTGAATAATTGTTATCAAACAAAAGTCGTAGCGAGACGCTACAACTAGTAGTTGTTTTTAAGCGGAAATTAGTTTTTTAAGTATATTGTAGCCCTAAATTTCGCTCAACTACTTCGGGCGAAATGACGAGCATATTAATTATTCGAAAACTAAAATTTCGTTGCCTTTAGCCATAATAACTTTTGAAGTCAGGCCGATAAATAACCCATGAGCCAACACGCCATCGACTTGATTCAGCGTATAAGCAAGTTCATCAGGTTTTTCTATTAAGCCAAAATCAACATCAATGATGTAATTTCCATTATCTGTTATAAATGTTTTGTCGCCCCTTTTTCGCAAAATGCCATTTCCTTTAAGGACTTCGAGTTGGTTGAAAACATATTGTAATGCCAGCGGAATCACCTCGACGGGCACAGTAAAAGCACCTAGTTTTGCTACTTTTTTTGATGAATCGGTAACAATGATTGAATACTTACTCAAAGAAGCGACTATCTTTTCACGGAACAATGCACCTCCGCCTCCTTTAATTAAATCGAGTGATTCTGTAAATTCATCAGCCCCATCGATACTAATATCGATTGAGCCCAGCGTTTCCAATTTCAAAACAGGAATGCCATAAGAAGTAGCTAGTTCTTCAGTTTTAACAGAACTCGCGGCGGCTGTGATTTTCAAACCATCTTTCATTCGTTCAGCCAGTTCTTTTATAGCAAAGGTCGCCGTAGAACCGGTTCCCAGACCAACAACATCATTGTTTTTGACGAACTTAACCGCCTCCCTGGCAGCTGCTAATTTTTCTGCATCTTGCTGAACTTTATCAATGGATTCCATATTGTAAAAATATAAAATTAGCAATCAATTGCTCATGATTCACCTATTCGTTTTAGCACATTCTTTAATTGTTCAAAAAAATTAGATCCAATACAATAAATCCTGATTTCAGCGTTTATGTTTATGAGAGCGTTAATTTAGATGATGGGGATTCTGCGATAAGCGGAATCTCCATTTCTTTTTCCCGGCTTTCTGAAAAACCTCTAAACAAAAAACGGTTGATGTTTCCACCAACCGTTCCAGATTACATAAATTACTATTTATTTTATTTATCTAAAGAATTAATCCATGCAGCAATTTTCAAAGCTTCTGCCTTAGTTACCTGAGGCATTGGTGGCATTTCTGTAGAATAACCCGGCCAGTTTTGTGGCTGAGGGTTATGAATTAATGAATAAATTTTTTCTGGTGAGTACTTGCGTTTTGCAATTTCTACAAACGGCGGACCTATTTGCCTTTTCGTTGGATTATGGCAAGCCAAACAAGTATTCTTGGTTAATAAACCTTCAACTTCTTTATAAGTCGGAGTTTTTGTTGAGGCCGTTGTAGTTGCTTTTGCAGGAGTCGTACCCATTGCGCCTTTAGCTTCGGGTTTTGCACCAGTTGAAGCTTTCGGTTTAGCAGAAGGTTTAACCGGAGTAGCCGATGCTTTCGGGCCAGCCTCAGAGTTCCTTGTGCTTACTTCGCTCATTGATAACTTTTCGCCATCAGCAATTTGATTCAAAGTGTAATAGGCTACAGGATGAACTAAAGAGTAAAAGCCTTCTTTATCGCGAACACCATCCAAAGTTAAAGTGTGGATATAATATTGACGAAGATTAGGAATAATTAACCTTGCTTTCAAACCATCGGCAGAAACTTTCACACCAGTTATTTTCAATGTCTCCGTATTTACCGGAGGAGAACCATAAACCGGGTGATATTTATAAATGAAACTTTCAGCTGCATAAGAAGCTAAATCTTCTGCCGATTTACGATCTACTGGCTTTGTAAACTCAATTTCGAAACCATCAGGCATTGACCTGACTGCCTTCATTTCGAAAGGAACCTTGTTTGTATAAACCAAACGCTCTAAGCCTTCGTTTGCATCACCTGCTGAGCCCCAACCACGGTTGGTTTCCCCGACAAATAATGAACCATCATTTCCCCAGGCCATTCTTAACACACCAGAACGGAAACCTTTTCTGAATAAGAAAGCAGCACCTTGTTCTTCACCTTTTACTGTCTCCAGGAAAATTCTTGAAATGATACTCATTCCCTGGTCGCCAGCCAAGATTTGTCCGGCAAAAGGACCAAAAGTATTTTCAGGGATTTTAACCGGCTCTGATGATGAGATACCTAAAATTCCGTAAGGTAACCAAACCGAAGGCAATTTCAATTCAGGGAACACTTTTTTCATATCGAAAAGTGTTTTGAAAGTTTCGTTTACCCTGTTTTCAGGTTTGATGTATCGGCCTTGTTCGTTTTTGATGCGACGTTCATCAATGTTCGAGTAGAAGAAGTCTGAGGTTAATTTAACCGGTGAATCTGATCTTCCGGCCCATCTTAAACTTGCCGGATGCCCCATAAAATCGCCCTTATTAATTTTCCATAAACCGCCTGAGCCTACCCAGTCACCCTGATTTTCGGTATAATAAAATTGATTATCAATCATTCCGATACCTGCAGGCGAACGGAAACCCGCTGCATACGGCGTCATTTTACCATCTTCGGTAATGTTCATTGCCCAGCCACGCATTGGAACACGGCTTTCGCCTCTCCACCATTCCTCATCGCCGAAGGCAACGTTGGCAGTTACTAAAAATGATCCATCTGCCGCAATTTTTGGTCCGAAGCTGTATTCGTGGTAATGGCCACTTAAAGGCCAGGCATAAACGGTTTCATAAACATCAGCTTTGCCATCCATGTTTTTATCAACCAATTTGGTTAATTCACCACGCTGAGCCACGTAAATTGCTCCATTCTTTTGTGCGATACCTAAAATTTCGTGTAAGCCTGTCGCAAATTTGCGAAAATAAGGTTTAATACTTGTTGGATTTTCTACCATCCACACATCACCTCTACGGGTAGAAATCGCCAAATCTCCGTTTGGCATGGTAACCAGACCACCAACTTCTAAAATCGGTCCTTCAGGAACACGTACTTTACTTACTCTGAAAAAATCCTCTTCTTTTGGTGTTTCCTGGGCGAAAAGCGTTGAGAAACTCAAGCCGAGCGCCAATATTGCAAGTGTTTTAAATGTATATCTCATCGTAATTCAGACTAAAATAAAATAGAATAATTTAATTTGCTCCCGATTGCTATAATCAGCTGTTTTTTACCGTTAGCATCTCTGACGATAGGTTTTTCGCCATTTGGAAATTGTAGGTAGTAGCTCTTATCATCCACTACATATAAGCCTTTAGATACCTCATTAACATCTGATACCTCGCCCAAAAGCAAATACAAATCTTTTGCAGGCTGCTCCAGAGTAATTTCTCTCGACAAGCCTTGTCCGTTTTCCATAACTTTTACCGCATCAGTAACTTTGTTTCCGTAGATGATGTATTTGAACTCAGGGCGATCCTGATTGTCCATTACATAGCCTTTAGTACGGAAACCAGTACCTGTAGTATCCGAACCCCATGCAGCATCAGCATTTGCCAATTTAGAAATGGCCAGAACAGGTTTTTTAGTGAAACGGGTTACGCTACCCAAAGGGCGGGAAGTTCCGTTTCCACGACCATCCCACATCGGAGTTGCATCTAAGAAACCACCATGCCAGCCGTGTAATAATGTTCCGTTATCTAAATCATAACTGTAAGCCGTTTGTTGCGGGCTACCAACAGAAATTGCATGTACCGAACGAACGCCAGGTACAACATCGATAAAGCTACGAAGCATTGTGTTCACAGGTGCATCTACATAAATTGGATCAGCACCACCGCCGCCACGACGGAAATTTTGAGCAGCCACAACCGGAAGATCGGTGATTGAAATATTTCTGAACGCAATTGAACCGTGATCACCCTGTAAGCGAATCGGCGCCATAGCTTTCTCTGTACCATATCCACCTCTTGTTGCGCCCCAAAGCTCAACATTCTCATGTATCGTTACACCGTTTAACTCAACGCTTAATAGCCTTGCATTGGCGATCTTTTTTCCAGATGCATCAAACTTAGGTGCCTGAAAAGCGATTTTTATGTGTTGCCATAAACCAGGTGCTTTACTCGCATTCTGGCGTGGCGCAATACCTCCGTAACCTTTTTCGCCTTCTGGCTTGTCGTTATCCCAACGTTCGTAAACGCCGCCATTGTTTGATGACAATGGGTTTTTAACCGTCCATGAATCTTCCAATTGAATTTCATAGTTGTTTTGAAGATAGATACCTGAATTGGTTCCTTTTGCTGTCAGGTAATCCATTTCTAAAACCATATCACCATATTCTTTAATGGTTGTTAAGTCGAATCCCGTTTTTTTGGGCGCTGAGATATTTAATAAAATCCCGGTTCCCTTGGTTCCTTTAATTGAGTTAACCTCGTTTAAATCCACGTTTACATCACCAACTAAAGACCATGAGTTTCCTGGTTCTTTAAATGCGGATAAATCTGTAAGCGGAATATTGGGTTGCTGGGCAAAAGCCATGCAGGTTCCTAAAAGCCAGACAAAGGCAGTTGAACCTGTTTTTAAGACGCTAATCTTCATAATATTCGGTTTTGTTAGTAAAATTTTTTTTTCTTTAAACTTCAGGTTGAAGTTGTGATTTTTTTATCAGATTGAGCTTGTCGGACCACTATATTCTTCGACAAGCTCAATAGGACAATAATTAATTTATTTTTCTGTTGATAATGAATAAGGGAAGTCTACTGGGTTTGAACCTCTGGTTTTGTTAGGAGATGCGGTCATATTAAAATTTAACACTGCTCCTTTTTGTAAACCACTGTGACTAATCCAGTTTTTTGAATAAGGCTTCCCATCCATTTGGAACGATTGAACATAACGATTATCGTCGCTATTTGCCGCAGCATTAATAACTACTTTTTTACCGTTTTCGAGTGTTAATGTTACTTTTTTAAACAAGGGTGCACCTAAAACATACTGATCTGTTGCGGGCGTAACGGGATAAAAACCCATTGCCGAAAACACGTACCATGCAGAAGTTTGTCCGTTATCTTCATCACCACAGTAACCGTCAGGGGTGGCTTTATACATTCTATCCATCGTTTCGCGAACCCAATATTGAGTTTTGTATGGCGCTCCGCCGAAGTTGTACAAGTAAATCATGTGCTGAATTGGTTGATTACCGTGAGCGTATTGCCCCATGTTGGCAATCTGCATTTCACGAATTTCGTGAATAACACCGCCATAAGCACTTTCATCAAATACCGGAGGCATAGAGAAAACTGAATCCAGTTTAGTTACAAACTTATCATGACCGCCCATTAATTTGGCTAAACCATCTATATCCTGAAATACCGACCAAGTATAGTGCCAGCTGTTACCTTCGGTAAATGCACCTCCCCATTTAAACGGACTAAAAGGGCGCTGGAATGTTCCATCCTGATTTTTTCCACGCATTAGACCAGATGCAGGGTCGAAAAGATTTTTATAATTCATTGCCCTTTTCTTGTAAATTTCAATTTCAGAAGCCGGGCGTTTAAGCGCTCTTCCTAATTGATAGATCGCAAAATCATCATAAGAATATTCCAAAGTTTTTGCGGCATTTTCGTTTATTTTAACATCAAAAGGCACATAGCCCAATTCATTATAATATTTTACACCATTACGTCCAACAGCGGCCATCGGCCCTTCGTTGTTCGCTCCATGCTTTACTGCATCCCAAAGGGTATTAATATCGTAACCACGTAGACCTTTAATGTAAGCATCGGAAACTACAGAGGCAGAGTTATTTCCAACCATAATGTTAGCAAAACCAGGACTGCTCCATTCAGGTAAGAAGCCGCCTTCTTTATAATCATTAATCAAACCCTCTTGCATTTCTTTATTTATCGAAGGATAAACAAGATTTAAGAACGGATACAAAGCTCTGAAAGTGTCCCAAAAACCTGTCCCAGCGAACATGTATCCT
>Ga0247804_10000808_pt1 | contig 14431 bp, 15 predicted proteins | sample UWRJL029104C1_FD_181142 | JGI IMG/M metagenome (GOLD analysis project Ga0247804, IMG submission 181142) | Plant litter microbial communities from Arlington Agricultural Research Station in Wisconsin, United States - UWRJ-L029-104C-1 | ecosystem: Environmental > Terrestrial > Plant litter >...
GACCCCAGTATAGATAAAGAGGAAACTTTTATTCCATCCATGTTATTACAGCCGTATATTGAGAATGCGATATGGCATGGTATTATGCCGATGGAGCAAGGTGGCCACCTTAATATTGGCATCAGTCTGGAAACTCAAGGCAGTTTACTAATAGAGATCAGTGACAATGGTATTGGTATTGACAATTCTTTGAAGCATAAAAAGTTCACCCATACCAGTAAAGGGATGAACCTTACTCAGGAACGGATCAACTTACTGAACCAAATTGAAGCCAATCCTATACAAATTCAGGTAAAACAGAATGGTGTATCCGGTACGTCGATAAAGATTACGATCAAATTACCGGAATAATTACCGTTAACTCAATCATTGATACCACACACTAATTTGTATTGTAGTGGATGTCGATTAGCCTTATACTTGTATCAGATTTTAATCAAACCTAGTTTGAAAAAACGTTCTTATAGAATTGATCAAAGATATTTTAACCTAACCTAAAAACTATCTCAATTCAGGTTTCATTTGTGTGTTAAAAGTGGTAAAGCTAATACCTTTACCACTTTTTTTTTGCTAAAATTTTAAATTCCTCTAAATTTTTGGCAGCCATTTTTTTTAAAATACTTTCTTGCACAAAAGCTTTTTGTTTTAATTTTGATGAATATAAATTCGTAAGTTTAAAACAAGCAACCCCAATTATTAATTTAGTTTTTTTGTAATGACAACTCCGAAAAAATCCATTAAGAAAAGTCCGGTAGACGAAGTTGAAGACCTTGATACGCTCAACGATAATGCTATTGGAGGTACTAAAAACAAGAAATCTTTTGTAGATGATGACGATGATGATTTCGATCTTCCCTTAGACGATCTGGACACGTTTAACGACTATATTGACGAAGAAGACGATGACACTTACTAATTCAACTACCTTACACCTCAACATCCTCTAAAGGATGTTTTTTTTGAAAAGCCTTTATACATGCAGATCCTTCCCGTTAGTGATTCCAAAACAAGAAAAGAGTTCTTAGACCTTGGCCGTTATATTTACCAGGACGATGAAAACTGGATCTGTCCATTGGATGATGATATCAATGCTATCTTTAATCCTGAAAAAAATCCATTCTTTAAACACGGTTCTTGTGAAAGGTGGCTGTTAAAAGACAATGGAAAATTAATAGGAAGGGTCGCTGCCTTTATCAATGATAAAAAAGCGTATCAATATGACCAACCTACTGGTGGCATGGGCTTTTTTGAATGCATTGACGATGAAGCTGCCGCATTCCTTCTTTTTGATACCGCAAAAAACTGGTTGTCAGAAAAAGGAATGGAAGCAATGGATGGACCGATAAATTTTGGGGAGAACGATTCTTATTGGGGTTTACTCGTAGAAGGCTTCACACCGCCATCCTACGGCATGAATTACCACAAGCTGTACTACAAGAGCTTTTTCGAAAGATATGGCTTTACAACTGCGTACGAGCAAATTACCAATCACCTGCAGATCAGAAACCCATTTCCGGAAAGATTTACCAAAATAGCGAATTGGGTAGCTAATAAACCAGGATATACTTTTGAATATTTTTCAAAAAAGAATTCGGAGAAGTATGTGAACGACCTTATGGAAATTTATAATGATGCCTGGATAGATTTTGAAAACTTTGTACCTATTAAAAAGGAAACCCTTCAGGAAAGCTTCAAAAAGATGGAAGCTATTATGGATGAGAAATTGATTTGGTTTGCTTACATCAACGGAGAACCTGCCTCATTTGTAGTCATTATTCCGGATTCGAACCAGTTAATCAAAGGTTTTAATGGTAAATTAGGATTGATTGAGAAGGCTAAATTTGTTTATAGACGCTGGAAAGGTGTTAACCGCATGCGTGCCATTGTGATGGGGACAAAAACAGCCTACCAAAAACACGGGCTTGAATCTGCGCTGTTCATCAAACTTAAGGAATATGTTTTGCCCTTAGATCAGTATGATGAATTGGAATTATCATGGGTAGGCGACTTTAACGATAAAATGCTGTCCTTACACCAGGCTACAGGTGCCACCTTTGGAAAGCGACACCTCACCTTGCGTAAGATTTTTTAACTTGTTTTTACTTCTGTCTGATTTCTTCATAAAGTTCAATCACCTTTTTTTGAAGTTTGATGATCTCTTCTTCTCTGGTAGACAGTTTTACCTTAAGTGTATTGATTTCTTCAAAGTTTACTGACTGTGGATTTTCTCCCTCTTTAGAGATTATATCCATAGTGGAAACTTCAAACAAATTTGCAATTTGTGCTAACCTTGAAATGTTGATATCTGTGATACCGGTTTCAATTTTGGAAAATGCTGGTATTGATATATTAAGGCGCTTTGCTACCTCGCCCTGACTCCAGCCGTTCTTCTGCCGCAATTGCCTGATGTTTTTACCAATGACGTTCATGTTTTGATTTTAGATATTAATTTATTGTGCATTAAATTACTTAGTCAACTCCTGTGCCAGTTTAACGAGATCTATGCCCCCGAAATTACCTGAACTCATGAGTAATAAATTTGTGTTGTTGAATTTTAAACTTAACAAATACTTTTCAAAATTGAGAGCGTCATTAAAAAATTGCAATCTAACGTTTTTAAATGCCTTTTGAACTTCTATTTCACTAAAAGCTGTTATTTTCTTTTGTTGGAAAGTCTTTTCATTTATATAAACTATGGCTTCATCAGCCATGTCCATAGTGTGTTCATATTGCAAAAGAAAATCTTTATTCAAACTACTGAATGTATGTAACTCTATACATGCAACTAATTTTCTGCCTATAAATTGGGACTTCACTGCTTCGATAGTCGCTTTTAATTTAGAGGGTGAATGCGCAAAATCCTTATATACATTTGTACTTTTTTCGCTTAACAACAATTCTAATCGCTTGGCTGCACCTTTGAAAGTAACTATGGAAGCATGGAAATCAGCGGCAGATATACCTAATTGGCCGCATACCAGCATTGCCGCTGAAAGATTCATTAAGTTATGGTCTCCAAATACGTTTAAAGGAATTTCTTCTGGCAATAAACGTGTAATCCCATCTTTGACATCATGTTCGGGGATTTCATAAGGTATCATTTCAATTTCTGCATCCGACTTAGCGACCACATCGACCAAAACAGGGTCCGTTTTGCAATATATTAACTTCCCGTTAGGCGCTATAGTATTGATGAAATCATCAAATTGTTGGATATAGTTTTCAAAAGTTGGAAAAACATTGATGTGATCCCAGGCTATTCCACTGATGACGGCAATGTCCGCTTTATATAAGTGAAACTTAGGTCGCCTGTCAATTGGCGAGGCCAGGTACTCATCACCTTCAATGATGATCACCGGCGCTTCGGCTGTCACCTTCACCATGGTATCGAAACCCTCTAGCTGTGCACCGACCAGGTAATCAAAATCGCGGTTATAGTAATTTAATACGTGCAGGATCATGGAGGTGATGGTTGTTTTGCCATGGCTCCCTCCTATAACTACACGTAACTTATCTTTGCTCTGCTCATAAATATACTCCGGGTAAGAATAAATCTTTAAACCTAAAGCTTTTGCCTTCAGTAATTCCGGGTTATCAACAAAAGCGTGCATACCCAAAATTACAGCATCCAGATCTGGCGTAATGAGGCCTTCATTCCAGCCCATCGTTTCAGGAATTAAGCCGAACCGCGCCAACCTGCTGTAAGACGGTTCTGATATCACATCGTCCGATCCGGTAACTATTTCACCTTTTTTATGAAGTGCAATAGCCAGGTTATGCATAGCGCTGCCGCCGATAGCAATAAAATGTATACGCATAGTTATTAAATTAAATCTTTATAAACTGAGCTGCCACCCAATCCCCTATTTTCTGATGATCCTTGTAAACAATGCCCAATTTTTCGCAAGCCTCTTTAATCATATCTAAATCTGGGCTTTCATAAAAACCACTAAAGAAAATATGACCACCACTCGTTAATACCTGTGCGTAAGCAGGGATCTGGTCAAGCAAAATATTACGGTTAATGTTAGCCAGGATCACCTCAAATGAAGTTGCTGGAATAACTTCTTTTCCACCACAGATGGCTTCAATATGCTTGACATCATTTAATGCAGTGTTTTCAAGAGTGCTCAAGTAACAAACCTCGTCGTAATCGATGGCCACCAGGGCCGTAGCACCTCTTTTTGCAGCCAGAATGGCTAGAATACCGGTTCCGCAGCCCATATCCAATACAGACTTACCTGCAAGATCAGCCTCTAAAATATATTGCATCATCATGGTTGTCGTTTGATGATGCCCCGTTCCGAAAGCCATTTTTGGATCAACTACAATCTCGTACTTAAATTGCGGCTGCGCCGGATGAAAAGTAGCGCGAACATAACATTGATCAGCAATGATCAACGCCTCGAAATTCTTCTCCCACTCCTCATTCCAGTTTTGGCCTTCAATCTCTTCAACGGTGTACGTATAAATAAACTCGCCTTCGAAATGGCTTAATACATCCGTTAGGTTAACCTGGCTATACAAGTCGAAATCAGTAAAAGCGGAAAAACCGGTGTCCGTATCTTCAAACGTATTAAAACCGCTTTCCGCCAGGTCGTTAATCAGAAGATCCTTTTGAAAATCTTCAATTTCTTCGAAAGTAAAAGTTACTTTAATATACTGCATTAAGAATTAAAAGTTTTTATGATGTCTGTGAAATCACGTGATTTTAAGGATGCACCTCCAATTAGTCCACCGTCAATATCAGGCTGAGCAAATAACTCTGCTGCATTTTTAGGATTGCAACTACCACCGTATAAAATACTGGTGTTTTCAGCAACTTCTTCTCCATACTGAGCAGTAATCTGCTGGCGAATAAAAGCGTGAACCTCTTGTGCTTGCTCCGAACTTGCGGTTAAACCTGTTCCAATAGCCCAAACAGGCTCATAAGCTACCACTACTTTAGAAAAATCCGCTGCACTTAATGAAAACAAACCATTTGTTAATTGCGACTTAATCACATCAAAATAGCTCCCATTATTACGCTCATCTAAAGTCTCTCCGATGCAAAAAATCGGCACCAAATTGTTCTTTAATACGATATTTGTTTTTTCTAATAAAAGTTCATCACTTTCTGCATAATATTGTCTGCGTTCTGAGTGGCCAACAATGACATATTCTGCACCTACAGATTTAATCATTTTTGCAGAAATCTCACCTGTATAAGCACCACTTTCATTTTGGTGGCAATTTTGAGCACCAATTTGTACGGTATCGCCGCCTAACTTAGCCAGGCTGTTTAAGTGAATATATGGGGCACAGATGACAGCAATTTGATCGCCTTTTTGCTCATCTCTTACCATGTTTACAATTTCTGAAAATAAGGAAACACCTTCAGCGTAATCCATATTCATTTTCCAATTACCTGCTACAATTTTTTTTCTCATTTTAATTTGATTTATATGTGTAATTAAAAGCGTCTGTGTTGTTGTGTCGTGTTAAAGACATGTTGCAAGATATCTTTTTCTTGCTGATCAAAAGACATATTTCGTCTTGCGAATACTTTTTCGGCAGTTTCAAACATCTTTTGGATGGTATAAGTTTCAAAACCATGTGCACCACCCCATGCAAAATCAGGAATAAAGTTGCGGGGGAAACCAGATCCAAAGACATTTGCGCTAACGCCTGCTACTGTTCCGGTATTAAACATGGTGTTGATACCGCACTTGGCATGATCGGCCATAATTAAGCCACAAAACTGCATGCCGGTATTACGGAAGCGTTCTTTCTCGTAATCCCATAGTTTAACACTGGCGTAGTTGTTCTTGAGGTTTGAATTGTTAGAATCAGCACCTATATTACACCATTGTCCTAAAACAGCATTCCCTAAGTATCCCTCATGACCTTTGGAAGAATAGCCCCAAATGACCGAATTATTGATTTCGCCACCCACGCGACAATATGGACCAACGGTAGTCTGTCCATAGATCTTTGAACCCATTTTTACCTGCGAATTTTCACATAAGGCAAAAGAACCCCTGATGTTTGAACCCTCCCAAACCTGCGCATTTTTACCCAGGTATATTGGTCCGTTTAAACTATTAAACGTCGAACATTCTGCATTGGCGCCTTCTTCAATAAAAATATTTTCACCGAGTATTGTGTTGGTGCTGCTTAGCGTAGCTGAAGTTCTGCCTTTAGTCAGCAGGGCAAAATCTTTCTTTAATTCTATATCATTTAACTTGAAAATATCTTCAGGGTAACAGATGCGAATAATATCAAAGTTGTATTGCTGTTTGGTGAAGCTATTGGCAAGGGCGACATCATGTGCAGCACCAGGATTACTGCGGTATGCCAGGAGCAGTTCATCTTTTACAAGGGACTGACCTTCCTGCAGAAGCATAATTGCTTCAACCAGTTGCTCATCAGGGCATACAGAGCCATTGACAAACAATGCAGCGGTAGGTAAAGAAGGATATTTAGCAGAAAGATAATCAATAGTAGTGTAACCGGACTCCCCTTGCAGGTATTTCTCCCATTTCTGGGCAATGGTTAATATCCCGATCCGGAGATCCGCAACCGGACGGGTAAAGGTGAGCGGGCGTAAGGATAACCACGCCGCATCGTCGAACAAATTCATTATCATAAGCGACAAAAATAAAAAAAGTCCCGACGCTATTGCATCGGGACTTAAAATAATTTCTTTTAATGCAGAATTACTTCTTAGCGTAACGAGTTTTAAATTTATCGATACGACCAGCTGTATCTACCAATTTCATTTTACCAGTATAAAAAGGGTGAGAAGTGTGTGAAATCTCTAATTTATATAGTGGATATTCATTACCATCTTCCCAAGTGGTAGTTTCTTTAGTATCTACACAGGATTTAGTTAAAAAAGAATATTCGTTAGACATATCTTTAAATACTACAAATCTATAGTTTGATGGATGCAGATCTTTTTTCATGTTATGGTTATATTTATTACTTACGTGTCTCTTATTTTAAAGGATGCAAATATCAATAATATATTCTTGATTAACAAGTAAGTCCTGGCATTTTCTGTAAAAATACTGACAATCGCAAACCATCTTGTTTTATCCTCCTCAATTTAAAGGCTTTACCTGTTTTTTATTTCCTGACAAAGTTCTATTAACACGCCCGTGGTTCCTTTTGGGTGTACAAAACAAACCAATTTCTGATCAGCACCTAGTTTAGGTTGCTCATTAAGCAATACGAAGCCTTGTGCTTTTAAACGTGCCATCTCCTGCACAATGTCGTCCACGTCAAAAGCAATGTGGTGAATACCTTCCCCTTTTTTTTCTATAAACCTGGCAATCGGACTCTCCGGATGGGTAGCTTCGAGTAATTCTATTTTGTTTATTCCGACTTGAAAAAATAGCGTATTAACACCTTCACTTTCGACCATCTCGGTTTTATAGCTACTTATGCCAAGTAAACTTTCATAAATACTACTGGCATCCTGAAGATTTTTCACGGCAATACCGATATGCTCTATTTTGTTCATATTATCAAAGTTAAATAAATGTAAAAATGCAGGTTTTATCTATAGGTTCATAGGTATAAATGATAACTGTTGGCGATCTTTTTACGTATCTTTGTGTATTAAGAATAATAAATCATAACATGGAACTTCCTATTTACCTAGATAATAACGCAACGACACCCCTGGACCCAAGGGTTTTAGAGGCCATGCTGCCTTATTTCACTAACAAATTTGGTAATGCTGCCAGCCGTAACCACGCGTTTGGATGGGTTGCTGAAGAAGCAGTTGATTATGCTCGTGAACAAGTTGGCAAACTAATCGGTTGCACCGAAAAAGAAATCATATTTACCTCTGGCGCTACAGAAGCAGATAACCTGGGTATTAAAGGTGTCTTTGAAATGTACAAAGAAAAAGGTAACCACATCATTACTGCTACCACAGAACATAAAGCGGTATTGGATACTTGTAAACACCTCGAGAAATCAGGTGCGAAAGTTACTTACCTGAAGGTACAAAGTGATGGCCTTATTAATTTGCAGGAATTAGAAGCCGCAATGACACCAGAAACAATTTTAGTTACCATTATGTACGGTAATAATGAAATTGGTGTTGTTCAGCCGATTAAAGAAATAGCAGCTATCGCGCATAAACATGGTGCTTTATTTATGACAGATGCTACACAGGCTGTTGGTAAAATACCTGTAAACGTAAACGAAGACGGTATTGATTTGATGGCTTTCTCTGCACATAAAATGTACGGACCGAAAGGTGTTGGTGTTTTATACGTTCGTCGTAAAAACCCAAGGGTTAAAGTAACGGCTCAAATAGACGGCGGTGGCCACGAACGTGGTATGCGTTCAGGAACATTAAACGTTCCGGGTATCGTTGGTTTAGGAAAGGCATGCGAATTGTGCTACCTGGAAATGGATCAGGAAGCAGCTCGTTTGTCTGCTTTGAGAGACAAGTTAGAAAGTTCTTTATCACAAATGGAAGAAAGTTATGTGAATGGTAACACTGCACACCGTTTACCACATGTAGCTAATATCTCTTTTAAATATGTTGAGGGTGAAGGTTTAATGATGGCGATGAAAGACTTAGCAGTTTCTTCAGGTTCCGCTTGTACTTCGGCTTCCCTTGAACCTTCTTATGTATTAAAAAGTTTAGGTCTTTCTGACGATTTAGCACACTCTTCTATCCGTTTCGGCTTAGGTCGTTTTACAACAGAAGAAGAAATAGATTATGCTATTGAAAACACTAAAAAAGCAGTGAACCACTTAAGAGATTTATCTCCACTGTGGGAAATGTTCAAAGAAGGAATTGACTTAAGCAAAATTGAATGGGCAGAGCACTAGTTGCAGCCTGTTAAATATTAATTAAAACATTAAAAAGGCCTAAACGCCTGGAGGAAACAAAAAATGGCATATTCAGAGAAAGTAATGGAACATTATACCAACCCACGTAACGTTGGTACTTTAAATAAAGATAGTAAATCTGTAGGTACCGGCTTAGTTGGTGCACCAGAATGTGGTGACGTGATGCGTTTACAAATTGAAGTAGATGAAAACAACGTCATCACTGACGCAAAATTCAAAACCTTCGGTTGTGGATCAGCGATCGCTTCTTCTTCATTAGCTACAGAATGGTTAAAAGGAAAAACAGTTGACGAAGCATTAACCATCGACAATATGGATATTGTGGAAGAATTAGCTTTGCCACCTGTTAAAATCCACTGTTCTGTGTTAGCAGAAGATGCAATTAAATCTGCCATCAACGATTACAGGGTTAAGAATGGCTTAGCGCCATTTGAATTAGCAAAATCACATCACTAATCGCCGTTAAGGTATTTAGTACGTCACAAAATTAAGAAGCAATGATCACAATAACCGATAAAGCAAAAAGCAAAATAGACCATTTGATGCAAGATTCTCAGCTTGGTGCTGATTATTTTCTTCGTGTTTCTGTAAAAGGAGGCGGCTGCTCTGGCTTATCATACAACTTGGATTTTGATAATGAAGAGAAAGTTGGCGATCAGTTTTTTGAAGACAGAGGCATTAAGATTGCTTTAGACATGAAATCTTTCTTGTACCTGGCGGGTACAGAACTTGACTTCTCAGATGGTTTAAATGGAAAAGGTTTCAACTTCCATAATCCAAATGCCAGCCGTTCTTGTGGCTGTGGAGAGAGTTTCTCTGTTTAAAATACATTTGTTATATTTGTAAAGGGCACTAACGTGCCCTTTTTCTTTTTTAAATGTAAATTTATCTTGCCCTGCAAGTAAAACAACAAGATCAAATTATGGTATCATTTAATGAGTTCTCAACTGTTCCGAGTCTGTTAAGAAACGTAGTTGAGAATATCCACCCGCCTGAGGAGACTTTCCTGATTCATAAAAAAAATGGCGAATGGGAAGAAATTTCATTCAGTACTACCCTGGAACGTGCGGACGCCATTTCTGCCTATTTCTTAGACAAAGGCATACGGAAAGGTGATCGAATGGGTTTAATGATAGAAAACTCTCCAGAGTATGTTTATTATGATCAGGGCATTCAGCAAATTGGAGCCATTAACGTTTCCATCTACCCTACTTTATCTGAACAAGAAGTAGAATATATCATTAACGATTCGGGCATCAGGGCTGTTCTGGTTGGCAATACCTTCCTATTTAAGAAAATACTGAAGATTGCAGAAAATTGCAGAAACCTTCAATACATCATCCCTGCTTTTGCAGAATATAAAAAAGTTGCTGTACCAGCAGATCTTAAAGCAGAAGTCATCTATTTTGAAGATATTTTAGCGCTGGAGCCCAATACAGCGCAGAAGACGGAAATCAATATGATGCGTTTAACATTACGTCCAACAGATTTATCTTCACTCATCTATACCTCGGGAACCACAGGAACACCTAAAGGTGTCATGCTTTCGCATGGTAACTTTGTAGAAAACGTAAAGGTTTGTCTTCAGCAAATCTATGTGCTCGAAAAAACAGATGTTTTCCTCTCCTTCTTACCCCTATCGCACGTTTTCGAACGAACGGCGACCTATCATGTCTGCTGCGCACAAGGCTGCAAGATTGCTTATGCACAAAGTCTGGAACTGCTGGCAAAGAACATGATGGAAATTAAGCCAACGGTAATGAGCTGTGTACCTCGCTTATTGGAAAGAATTCATGATAAAGCCATCAAAAGTGGAACAAGTGAAGGCGGCTTAAAGTCAAAAATCTTTTTATGGGCCCTGGAAACCGGACAAAAACATAGAAACTTGCAAGAAGCTGGTAAAAGCACAGGCTTGCTTCTTAACACCCAGAAAAAACTGGCCGAAAAACTGGTATTCAGCAAAATTAAAGAAAAAACTGGGGGGCGACTTAAGTTTATGATCTCCGGCGGTGCTGCCCTACCTAAAAATGTTGGTGAGTTTTTTGGTAACCTGGGTATAAAAATATTAGAAGGATTCGGGTTGACAGAGACCTCCCCGGTCATGTCTGTAACAGAATATGATCGTCAGGTATACGGCACCGTAGGGCGCGTCATTCCGGGCATCGAAGTAGGCATCCAGAATCCCGATACCAAGGAAATGATCAACATCCAAACCCATGATACTTTTCATCCGGACTTTGAATGTGAAGAAGGCGAAGTGGTTGTTCGTGGCCACTGTGTAATGCAGGGTTATTTTAATAAACCAGCAGAAACCGCGGAGGCCATCGACAAGAATAATTGGTTCCATACTGGTGATATCGGTCGTTTTTATAAAGGGAACCTTCAAATTACCGACCGGATAAAGAACATGATTGTGAATGCCTACGGCAAAAATGTATATCCATCGCCAGTAGAAAATATTTACCTGAAAAGCCTAAAAATAGATCAGGTCTTTTTGATCGGCGATAAAAGAGAATATTTAACGGCCATCATCATCCCTAACCCGGAAAGTATGACAGAACAATTCAAATTAACAGAACAGTTCTTTCAAAAACCCGAATTATTTATTCAGGAAAAGGAAATTACCGACTGGATAGGCCAGGATATACGCAAGTTATCCAATGAACTGGCTAAATTTGAACGCATTAAAAACTTTATGGTTAAACGCAATCCCTTTAGCATGGATGAAGGAGAAATTACGCCGACCATGAAAATAAAGCGGAAGGTTGTGGAAAAGAAGTATTGCGAATACATCAACCACATGTATAAAGAATCCGTTGAATCAGAATAATATACCAGCAATTGTTAATTTTACAGTCTTAAAAACATCACCTGGCTACACGACCGGGTAAACACATATATGAGTACAGGATTATCAGAACAAGAAGTATTGCGCCGTAATGCGCTATCCCAATTACGTGAATTAGGCATTAACCCCTATCCGGCAGAATCTTTTGAAGTGAATGCATATGCTGCAGACATTTTAGCGAATTATGAAAAGGATAAAACGGCCTATAAAACAATTAGTATGGCTGGCCGTATCATGTCCAGAAGGATTATGGGAAGCGCCTCTTTTGTGGAGCTGCAGGATACAACCGGCAGGATACAGATCTATTTAAAAAGAGATGATCTTTGTCCGGAAGAAGACAAAACTTTATACAATACCGTTTTCAAAAAACTACTTGATTTAGGCGATTACATCGGGATTCAGGGTTACGTTTTCACCACTCAAACTGGTGAAATTTCTGTTCATGTTACTGAATTTAAATTGCTGTCGAAATCATTAAAACCATTGCCAGTTGTAAAACGCGATGATGATGGCAATATCTATGATGGTTTTACGGATCCGGAATTGCGTTACCGTCAGCGTTATGTTGATTTAACCGTAAATCCTGACTTCAGGCAGATCTTCATCAACCGTTCCCTGGTCATCAAAACCATGCGTAACTACTTCGATCAGCAGGGCTGGATGGAGGTGGAAACGCCTATTTTGCAGTCTATTCATGGTGGCGCAGCGGCACGTCCGTTTAATACACACCACAATACGCTTGATATGCCTTTATACTTGCGTATTGCCAACGAACTTTACTTAAAACGCCTGATTGTAGCCGGCTTTGATGGCGTCTACGAATTTGGGAAGATGTTTAGAAATGAAGGCATGGACCGCACCCACAATCCGGAATATACGGCGATGGAAATCTATGTGGCCTACAAAGATTATATCTGGATGATGGGCATGGTGGAAGAATGTCTGGAAAAAATAGCCGTGACTATTCATGGTACACCAGTAGTAAAAGTAGGTGATGCAGAAATAAATTTCGCAGGACCATACGAGAAACTTACCATGTATGAATCGATTCAGAAATATACAGGTATTGATGTTTCAGCAATGAACGAAGAACAGCTTAAGGATACTTGTAAAGGCCTGAACATTGAAATTGATGCCACCATGGGCCGCGGTAAACTGATCGACGAAATATTTAGTGAGAAAGTAGAAGCTCACCTGATACAACCGACATACATTACCGATTATCCAATCGAAATGACGCCATTGGCAAAAAAACACAGAAGCAAAGATGGACTGGTAGAAAGATTTGAATTGTTTGTCTGTGGAAAAGAGATCGGCAATGCATACTCTGAGTTAAACGATCCTATTGATCAAAAGGAACGTTTCGAAGACCAGTTGAACCTGGCTGCCAGAGGCGATAGTGAAGCCATGGCCATGGATGATGATTTTGTTCGTGCTTTAGAATATGGTATGCCGCCAACATCTGGTTTAGGGATCGGTATTGACCGACTGGTGATGTTAATGACTAACCAATCGACCATACAGGAAGTATTATTCTTCCCGCAGATGCGTCCGGAGAAAAAAGCTAAAATAACCAGTGACGAAGATTTCGTTGCTGCTGGTATTCCGGCGGACTGGGTACAAGTGATCCGGAAGATGGGTTTCAATACAGTGGAAGAATTAAAAACCGCCAATCCGAACAAGGTTTTCAACGACCTGGGTGGTATGCGTAAGAAAATGAAATTAGATTTAGTGATGCCTTCTAAAGAAGACGTAACGACCTGGTTCTCTTAACAGAAAGATAACATAAACTTAAGGCCTGAGGTAATAAAATACCTTAGGCCTTTTTTAATTTTAGGGTAGACTTAAACTTTAAAATTATGAGTACCTCAAGTTTGGAAATCAACGAAAATGAATACTGCATCAAGCTTGATAAGGCCTCGTTTGACTTATCAACTATCCGTCACCTCATCAACCGCATACAGGCAGAACAAACATACTTTAGAAAATCATGGTCTTTTGACGATGGTGACCTGCGCAGCAGAGACGGTCAATGGGAAGAAAACTTTGACCGCTTAAGCGATAAGTAATTATGCTAACGATACAAAAAAAGGGTGCACCATGATCGCCATGCTGCACCCTTTTTAAGGATAGTCGAGTTGAAACTACCTGTATCTGATCTGTTGTTGTTTATCCAACATTCCCAACTGGTCTTTCATTTGTTTAATCTGATCGGCAAGCAATTTATTCTTGTCGGCTTTTTTAGCTTCCGTTAAATACATTTGCGCTTCTCTTTTATTTCTTTTTCCCATGGCAATACCCGCAAGACTTAATTTAGCCAGGGCCACGTTATGATCCATGTGCAAACCTAAGGCAAGGGATTTCTTGAAATATTTTTCCGATTGCATCGGGGTTTTTCTGGATTCAATTAAACCCATCAATAGCTGAAAATACCCATGTTGGGCGCGAATTAACTGTTTTTCATAATTGGTTATTCTTCTTAAAAACATTTCTGCTTTAGGCATATTATCCTTACGGAGAAACCATTGAGCAAGTAACATGTTCTCATTAAAGAAGAACGTAACGACAATTAAAATACTAATAAACAAGGCTAATATACCCCAACCCCAGAAACCAAAAACCATTAAAGTGATGGCGGCTCCAAGTAAAGCAAAACCCAGAATTAGACGTACGATGTTTGGCATATTGTTATTTAAATTTAGCCAAATATCGTGTTTAAATACG
>Ga0247804_10000811_pt1 | contig 14412 bp, 16 predicted proteins | sample UWRJL029104C1_FD_181142 | JGI IMG/M metagenome (GOLD analysis project Ga0247804, IMG submission 181142) | Plant litter microbial communities from Arlington Agricultural Research Station in Wisconsin, United States - UWRJ-L029-104C-1 | ecosystem: Environmental > Terrestrial > Plant litter >...
TGTAATCTTTGTCAGGTTTTCCCGTATTAGATTCAAATCTTCTGCTTCTATATTTTTAAGCGGAATGACCACACAGGTTGCCATCGAATCTACATCGCCATTTTTGTCGTTATAAGTTTGAACAATAACGTCGTCATTCTTAGTTCTTAAATACAAGAGGCCGGATTTTGTTGTTCCATAATAGTCCAGATCCTTAAATTTCGCCAGTTTAAAGGCAAAATATTCTATTTTACCAGTATTGAAATAACGTTTATACCTACAGAATCCGGTGTTGGTAACATTTAACTCATACTTTTTTACAACGCTGCTTTCACGACTTGAATCATAGTGCTCTGCAAAGCTCTTTTGAAGAAACAGCGCATATTCTTCGAGTGAATCCTTAAAAGAAAAAGCGGTTAAAAGCATACAAATGGCAGGAATTAAGAGTAACTTCAAGCAAATTGTAAACTTTTTCATAGTACCAGCGTTTTTATGTCACCAAGTTAATTAAATTGGTAAATTAGCAGTATGATTTTTTCTCCACAATCAAGAGTTTGGATATACCAGAGCAATAGAAAATTCACATCTGTTGAAGAAGCCGAAATTTTGACGAAACTCGAAGCCTTTACACAACAGTGGAAAGCACACGGCAACGAATTGATGGCAAAAGCAGAAATCAGATACGGCTATTTTATTATAATAACCGTTGACGAAAGCCAGGCCAATGTTACAGGTTGCTCCATTGATAGTTCGGTTCGATTGATAAAGGAAATTGAACAATCGCTCCAGGTAGATTTATTCAATCGTTTTAACATCGCGTACAAACTGGATGGGGAGGTCCATGTACAAAATAAGGAAGATTTCGAAACACTAATAAATATTAAAAACATAACACCTGAAACTATTGTGTTTAATAATATGGTACAAAATCTGGAGGAACTCGAAACCAAATGGGAAGTACCATTTAAAAATAGCTGGCATTCTACAGTGTTTGCGCATTTATTATAAGAATTATGTTCATAGTCGACCTGCAATACATCGTTCCGCTTGAAGAATTGGATAAGCATATGGCAGCACATATTCAGTACCTCAATAAGTATTATGCCAAGAACATTTTTATTGCTTCAGGCCGCAAGGTACCTCGAACAGGTGGAATCATTTTGGCTATGACAAAAGATGAAGCAACATTGAAAAAAATCCTGATGGAAGATCCTTTCTACAAACACAGGTTAGCCGATTTTTCCATCACACAATTTCTGACTTCTCAATACCATCCGGATTTAAAATCACTCCTAAGCCAGCTGCTTACTTAAAATTCCAGGTTTAATAAAGATTATTTTTAGCTAGCTACCAAACAATTAGCTTTAAAAAACATTATATTGTTACATCAAACAATATATATGAAGCGCTGGCTTAAAATCTCCTTAAAAGTCTTATCGGTTGCCTTTTTATTGATTATATTAACGTGGCTCGCTGGTGCCTTTTACATCAGCAGAAACAAAAAGGAGATATTATCATCGATATTAGAACAATTAAATAAAAACCTGAACGGTAAAATTACTGCGGGAAGCATGGAACCAACCTTACTTAAGGGTTTTCCTGGTGTTTCTGTTTCCCTAAACGATGTTTTATTAAGAGATAGTCTTTGGAACAGTCATAAGCACGATTTGCTCAAAGCTAAAGACATCGACGTATCCCTAAATGTTTTATCACTTTTTGTGGGCAATGTAAACATCAACCAGATTACGCTTAACAATGCTTCAATTTATATTTATACCGATTCGAACGGCTACAGTAACACCAGTATTTTCAAAAGCAAAAAGAAGGCGGAGAAAAAATCTTCTTCCACATCATCTGATTTTGCCGTTAAAAAAATTGACTTCAACAAGGTCAGCCTGATCGTCGACAATAAGAAACGTTTTAAACTATTTAATTTCAATATAGACCAGATTCAGGGCAGATTGAAGTATCCCGATAGCGGCTGGACCGGCGATATCAAGCTGAAAACATTAGTAAACAGTTTTGCATTTAACACTGGAAAAGGAAGTTTTTTAAAAGATAAAACACTCGAAGGAACACTCTCTGCACATTACAGCAGAGATTTAGATGCTGTAATTTTAGACCCGGAAATACTTAAAATAGGTGGTCACCCTTTTAAAATAGGCGCACGAATAGATTTGGCTAAATCAGGTTTCGACATCAGTATAGCCGTGGATAAGATCCTTTTCAAAGACGTGGCGATGTTGCTTTCGCCTAACATTTCTTCAAAACTTTTGAAATTCAGTATCGAAAAGCCAATAGACATCAGGGGCAATATTATCGACGACGGCTCTGGTAAATATGGCGATCCGCTGATAAAGGTTGGCATTAAAGTAAGAGATAATATTGTCGGCATTCCCGCGGGCAAGCTAACGTCCGCGAACTTCGATGGCACTTTCACCAATCAGGATACAATAAAGGGAATCATAGGTGATGAAAATTCTGCCATAAAATTTTACAGACTTACGGCCAGGTATTTCAACGCACCCCTAAAGGTAGACACTTTCACCGTAACCAACCTTGCCAAGCCCATTGCAACCGGACTGGTAACCTCACAATTTCCGCTTACTAATTTAAACAATTCACTGGGCACCAATGATTTTGAATTCAAAAACGGAACGGCTAATCTCCGTTTATACTGTAAAGCAGATATCGATAATTTCCGTTTCACCAAACCTGTCGTATCCGGAAAAATCCAGGTTTCCGATGCCGATATCTTGTACATTCCACGCAAACTGCATTTGGTTAAAAGTGCCTTGAGCATCAATTTCAATCAAAATGATTTATCTATTCGAAATGGTCATTTTCAACTTGGCAAAAGCGAACTGAATGTAGATTGCAGTATTGCGAACTTCGCAAACCTATATTATACCGACCCCGATAAAATTATTGTGAATTTAAAAATGCATAGTCCGCAACTTTACCTGAATGAATTTTTACCGTTTTTGGGGCCAAGAAATGTAAAAAAGACGAAGGCTTCTACCAATTCAATGAAAACAGCTTCAAGAGATCTAAGCAACGTGCTGGAAGTTTCAAAGATGAACATAAATCTAACTGTTGGCAGAGCCATATATGATAAATTCACTGCCAAAAATCTTAATGCAGACATTGCACTTCGTGGAGCCGGCATCTATTTTAACAAAATAAGTGTTGAGCATGCGGGCGGTATACTTGCTTTAAATGGCAACATTATCCAGGAGGCCGCTTCGAACCGTTTTAAAATTAATTCTAAAATAAGCCATGTAAGCGTTTCCGACTTCTTTTATTCCTTTGACAATTTCGGACAAAAAAGCATTACCAATAAAAATCTGAAAGGTTATTTATCATCAGTGGTTGATGTTTCTGGAAGAATATCGCATGCTGGAAAAATATTACCCCGCTCCATAAATGGAAAAGTCCTTTTTAATTTAAAAAACGCAGCTTTGGTGAATTTTGAACCTTTAGAAAAAGTAGGTAAACTTGCCTTTGCAAACCGAAACTTGTCGGATATAAGGAACACTAAACATTAAAGGAGATAAGATAGAAATAAGCCCGATGCAAATAAATTCGAGTGTATTGAATCTTAATGTTAAGGGCATTTATGGCGTTACTTCGGGAACCAATATTGCAATGGATATTCCATTAAGAAATCCTAAGGGAGATGAAAATTTAGACCGTCAGCAAAAACGTGCAGCGCGGATGCGTGGAATTGTTTTGCACCTTAGGGCTACCGACGAAAACGGAGAATTGAAGGTGAGGTGGAATAAAGAACATGATTAGTGGTGTGAGATAGATAAAAGCGTCGATTAAAGGTCATCATATATATCATTCCTTCCCCATCCTTTAAAAATCCAAAGGTCCAAGCCGCCTCATATTCCTTAATATTAAGTATTGGCGGTGTCTGATATAAGGTGTTGCATTTTTTGGTGTCCACCTACGTGGATTTGGAAAGCACGAGGCAATTAGCGCAGCCTGGTTCCTGCTTAATTTTGTACAGGATTTGCCATAGTATTCTTGTGCTGCAGCTTCTGCACCATATATACCGTCTCCCATCTCTATCACATTGAGATACACTTCCAGGATTCGCTCTTTACTCCAGAAAATTTCTATCAATAAGGTAAAATAGGCTTCAAATCCTTTACGAATCCAAGAACGACCTGGCCATAAGAAAACGTTTTTCGCCGTTTGCTGTGAGATTGTACTTCCACCTTTTATTTTTTTACCCCTGGCATTATTGGCAAAAGCTTTTTCTATTGATTTTAAATCAAAACCAATATGTTTCAAAAACAACTGGTCTTCCGCTGATACAGCGGCGCGTTTCATATTATCGGAAATGTCTTCAAATTTAACCCATTCTTTTTCTGTTTTAAATGGTTTTCCATCTGCCTTACGCTCTATGTTGCGTAAAACCATAAGCAACGTTATAGGCGGGTTTATAAAGCGTAAAGCAATAACCCAAAATACCGAAACGAGCAAAAAGTATACAAATACCTTTGTCGCGATGTTAATTATCTTTTTTAATAATGGATGCTTTGCTTTGACTTTAGCTCTTCGATTACGGGTGTTCGCCATAGGCCAAATGTAAATAAACTTGTGCGGAAAATTAAATAGAATCCAGACTACCTATGGTGCATTCATATCAATTTTGATTTCCATGTTAAAACTATTTCCTCCTTTAGATATTATATCTAATTTGCCGGAAAATAACATAAATGAAGAATTTAATACTGTGCAGCCTGCTTATCGTCTTGCTTGGATGCCGTGCAACCAAGACTAAATTTTCAAATAACAGTGAAAAATGGAACTCTTTATTTAATGGTAAAGACATTAAAGATTGGAATGTTAAAATTCATCATCACGACTACCAGGAAAACTTCGGCAACACCTTTCGTGTAGAAGATGGTATGATAAAGGTTCGCTATGATCAATATGATGATTTTAATGACCAATTTGGTCACCTATATTATAAAATTCCGTTTTCTTATTATCATCTATTGGTTGAGTACCGCTTTGTTGGAAAATTACAAAAAGGCGCACCAGATTACACACTCCTGAACAGCGGCGTAATGTTTCATTCCCAGGATCCTAAGACCATGCCTAAAGAACAAGATTGGCCAATATCCATAGAAATGCAATTTCTTGGTGGCTTGGGCGATGGGAAGCCAAGGCCGACCGGAAATATGTGTTCTCCAGGTACAAATGTAGTTTACCAGGGAAAAATAGCAGATTCACATTGCCTGAATTCAACCTCGAAAACTTATGACGGCGATCAATGGGTTCGTGCGGAACTTATCGTATTGGGCGACTCGCTGATAACCCATATTATTAACGGCGATACCGTATTGCAATATTCCAAACCACAAATTGGCGGCGGTGTTGCCAACAACTACGATGCAAAAATTAAAATCGACGGAAAATTGTTAAAAGAAGGGTTTATCGCATTACAAAGTGAAGGACAACCAATTGATTTCAGAAAAGTCGAATTAAAAGATCTATCGCACCTTAAAAAAAAGTAAAACCTAATTAGGTGTTATCGGTTACTAATTAAAAAAGAAATAACATGAGCATAAAAGTAGCCCTTGTAACAGGAGGTAGTAAAGGTATCGGTTTTGGAATTGCAGAAGCCCTGTTGAAAGATGGGTATAACGTGGCCATCACCAGTAGAACCATAAATGCAGCCAATACAGCAGCCGAAAAGCTGGTTGAATATGGCGATGTACTTGCGATAGAAGCAGACGTTAAAGATTTTAAATCGCAACAGGATGCGATAAATCTGATAATCGAAAAATGGGGACAGTTGGATGTACTCATTGCAAATGCCGGAGTTGGTCACTTTGCACCTATTGATGAACTGGGAATTGAACAATGGAATGACATCATCGACACCAATTTAACTGGTGTATTTTACAGTATAAAAGCATCTGTTGAGGCGATTAAGTCTTCAAGAGGAACAATCATTACCATATCAAGTTTAGCGGGCACCAACTTTTTTGCAGGCGGTTCCGCGTATAACGCTAGTAAATTTGGATTGACCGGTTTTACTCAATCTATTATGCTGGATTTAAGAAAATATGGCGTAAAGGTGAGTACAATAATGCCAGGCTCCGTTGCAAGTCATTTTAACGATCACAATCCAAATACAGAAGACGATGCATGGAAAATACAACCGGAAGATATGGGGAAACTGGTTGTTGATTTGCTTGCAATGCCTGCCAGAACCTTACCAAGCAAAATAGAGATTAGGCCGACAACACCGAAGGGATAAGGTTAATTGCTAAATTGGTTAACTGGTTAATTGTAAATTGGCAATTGGTTAATTGTAAATTGGTAATTGGTTACTGGTTAATTGTTAAATTGGTAATTGGTAATTGGTTAACTGTAAATTGATAATTGTAAATTGGTTACTGGTTACTGGTTAATTGTTAAAATTGAGCATCGCACCTCATTAATATCACATTTTATATCATAAAAAAAGTCCTTTCAGAAACTGAAAGGACTTTTTTTATGATTCGTTAAAGAATGCTTATTCAGCAACTACTTCGAAAGGAACCTGAACTTTCACTTCTTTGTGTAAGTTTAAATTAGCAGTGTATTCACCAACAAATTTAGGTTCAGTTTCAAAAGTAATGCGACGACGGTCTACATCAAAGCCTTGTGCTTTTAATGCTTCAGCAATCTGGATAGTGTTAACAGCACCAAATATTTTACCGCTTTCGCCAGCTTTAGCGCCGATAGAAAGTTTAACACCAGTTAAACGCTCTGCAACACCGTCAGCATCTTTCTTAATTTTATCTTGTTTAAAGGCAGCTTGCTTTAAATTTTCAGCCAAAACTTTCTTTGCAGAAACAGTAGCTAAAGATGCAAATCCTTTCGGGATTAAATAGTTACGACCATAACCTGGTTTTACCGTAACGATATCGTCTTTTTCACCTAAAGATTTAATATCTTGTTTTAAAATAATTTCCATATCAAATCCTCCTTATTTTAATTGGTCAGCAACGAATGGTAACAAACCGATGTGACGGGCACGTTTAACGGCCTGAGCCACTTTACGTTGAAATTTTAACGACGTACCAGTTAAACGGCGTGGTAATAACTTACCCTGATCGTTAATGAATTTTAACAAAAAGTTCGCGTCTTTATAATCAATGTACTTGATTCCGTTTTTTCTGAAACGGCAATATTTTTTACGATTATCCTCTACTTTAGGGGCAGTAACGTATTGAATTTGTTCTCTTGCCATTACGCTGCAACCTCCTTAGTTTTTTTGTTAAACGCACCGCTGCGTTTTTTTGCGTTGTAAGCAACAGCATGTTTATCTAACCTGATGGTTAAGAAACGTAGCACGCGCTCATCGCGTTTTAATTGTAATTCTAATTTAGCAATCAATTCACCTGGAGCACTATACTCGGTTAAATTGAAAAATCCGTTAGATTTTTTAGCGATCGGATACGCTAATTTTCTCAAACCCCAATTGTCTTCATGGACAATTTCGGCACCGCCATCAGTAAGAATGCTTTTGAATTTAGCTAATGCTTCTTTCGCAACTTCTTCTGATAACAACGGGGTTAGAACGATAACAGTTTCGTACTGATTCATTGTTATATAAATTTAATTATTTAATCCCGAGGTATATTACGGGGATGCAAAAGTAATAATATATTTCTTAAAATCAAACCTTTAACTGGAAAAATTAGTAAATCTAATGAACTAATAACCAAAAGATTACTTTTTGTTTAAGATAGGACGCCACAAAAAAAGGCTGTCCTTTGAGACAGCCTTCTAATCAATTTAATATTTAATGAAATTAGCGAATTGCGATGGATTTAACAGCTTCCTGATTGTTTGATTTAACAAGGAAGGTTAATTCTTTTCCGTAAGTTTTTGCTATGTTAAAATTCTTAACCAACTTATCTTTATCAGTAAAAGTCTCACTGTAAAGTTCATCATTATACTCATTGAATATCTGTACTTCAATAGGTCCTTTTTCAGCATTGTCCAAAGAAAGTGTTAACACGGATTCGTTCTTGGTTAGAACAGGTTTTAAAAGTGTTGTAATTTTTGGAGTAGAAACCACTGCTTTATTGTTTGCAATTGAGATTGTATAGGTAGCTAGCTTGGCATCAGATTCTACGTTAAGCAAATATTCTCCGTTAGGAAGCGCACTTAAGTCGTAGCTTTTCGAAGCAGCACCAGTTGAGTGGATATTTTCTTCAAATAAAACCTGGTTGTTTAATTCTCTGATTGATAAGTTAACATCAGATGCTTCATCTATAGAAAAACGGATTGTTTTAGCATCTTCACTTTTAACGTTAAGTGTGTTAATACCGTCGTTTGCATATGTTGCAGAAGCCGTGAACATTGTTGCTGCAATCAGGCTGATTTTTAGTAAATTTTTCATAATCAATAATTTTTTGGGTTTGTAATTATTTGATAATGCTAAATTACCACTGTTTCAGACACATAGATTATTGCATATTTTCCAATTAATATGCTAAATTACCCCAAAAATACATGATATGATATTTAATTAACAATAAAGCATATTTTATTTGTTAATTTTAATCAGAAATGAAAAAAATCAGACCTAGTTTTGAAGTGGTAGAACCTTCTTTCGGAAGTTCTTTCTACTATTCTAAATATGTAGAAAACGCTAATAACAAAGCGCATTTATGGCATTACCATCCCGAGATTGAGATGGTATTTGTAAATGGCGGCTCCGGGAAGCGGCAAATCGGCAGCCACGTTTCCTATTATACGGATGGCGATTTAATTTTGATCGGTAGCAATTTGCCCCATTGTGGGTTTACGGATACCAATACAGGTAATAAGACTGAAGTCGTTATACAAATGAAACCTGACTTTCTAGGCACTGAATTTTTAACGCTTAAGGAAACTAAAGGAATCGCAAGTTTATTTGAAAAAGCTGAATATGGTATCGCTTTTGGCAGGGATACAATGAAACTTGTTGGCCCGGCTTTAGAAAAGATGCATAATGCATGGCCTCTTGAGAAATTATTGGCGCTGCTTGGTGTATTGCGGGAATTAGAGCAGGCATCTGACTATAAACTATTAAACGCACAAAACTTCTCCCTAGAATTGCAGGTGCAGGACAACGACCGAATCAATATGGTTTTTAATTATGTGAAGGATCACTTTTTAGAAGAAATCAGCCTGGAACATATTGCCGAAATGTCGAGTATGACTGTTCCTTCTTTTTGCCGCTATTTTAAAAAAATAACTAAAAAAACCTTTACCAAATTTGTAAACGAATACCGCATTGTACATGCATCAAAATTGTTGGCCGAAAAACCAATAAGCATTTCCAACATCTGTTTCGAAAGTGGTTTTAACAATTTCAGTCATTTTAATAAATTATTTAAAGAGTTTACAGGGAAAAGTGCATCTCAGTACAGGCGCGAGTTGAAAGCAGTTATTAAGTAAATGTTGTAAAAAAAGCTTCTATGTACTGCTTTCAAGCTGACCCACTTGGCTAAGCCCGTCTTTAAAAAACGATTTTATATTGCACGCTATCGTTTGGAAGAGCGCGTGTTTCCTGACGCAGGGAGCTTTGAGTTGTAAATTGAACCGTTTTAATACTGCTTAACCTTTATTCTATAACTACCTTTATAGAATTCCTTCATTTTGATGACCTCTTTTGATTTTTCTGTCAGCCAGAAAACAGCATAACTGTCTTTACTGTAATTAATTCTGAGCAACCAGCACTTCGCGGTTATATCTGCATTCAATTTTAAATCTTCTTTTCCGGTTACCTCATAACGATGATAGGCAGCTGACTTCTCATTAGGATCGAAAAAAGAGATATCGAACTGCTGACCAACTCTTTTAATGGGCAGCAAAGGATACGTTTCTAAATCCTGCTCCCATGAAATGATTGGAATATCCAATTTAACCGGTGCTTTCTTTAGTGCATCATTATTTTTTACAGTGTCGGCCGGCTGCATAAAACCGTTTTTATAATCGTAGGCAAAAATACCTCTGCGTTTGTAGCTCGCATAATGGTAAATTGGAGCGAGTGTTTTCCGGTCGCAAATATTGGTAATCGAGGCGAACAAAGAATCATTATGAATCCACTTCCAGCCAAATTCCACAACATTATTTTGATTTTTTTTACCAAACGATATCGTCCTTTCCCAAATGTCTCCAACAGTTCGTTTTGATTCAAGTGAATCAGTCATATAAACCAGGTAACTGCTTTTACCCTCTTTTAAATGTTCTACAAGCAATTTGTGGTTTTCTGCATTTATGGTATCTACCTGGGCCATTATGGTAGCATTGAAAACAAATAAAAGCGCTATCGAAAGTAATAGTTTTTTCATTTGTAAATTTAAATTTTAAGGTTGAACACATTACCGTAGTACAATTCAATAGTTTAAGATTTGACCAATTCAGGTGAAAAGTGTTACAGATTTCGTGAAAAAGCAAGCGCATTCAACTTTTCAACATTCCAGCTTTATGACATTTCAACTCCATAAAATTTTCCTATTTTCGTGCCGATGGAAAATTTTATTGTTTCTGCCCGTAAATATCGCCCGGCAACGTTTGAAACCGTTGTTGGTCAGCAGCATATTAGCGGGACTTTAAAAAATGCCATTAAGAACAACCAGTTAGCGCAGGCATTTTTATTCTGCGGACCACGTGGAGTTGGTAAAACAACCTGCGCCCGAATCCTGGCAAAAACGATCAACTGCACCAATCCTACAGCAGAAATAGAAGCTTGCGGCAAATGTGAAAACTGTGTTTCTTTTCAAACCGGTCATTCCTTTAACATTCATGAATTGGATGCCGCATCGAACAACTCGGTGGATGACATCCGTAGTTTAATTGAACAGGTAAGAATACCACCACAAGCAGGGAAATATAAAATCTATATTATTGATGAGGTTCACATGCTTTCGGCAAATGCGTTTAACGCTTTTCTGAAAACTTTGGAAGAACCGCCATCGTATGCCATTTTCATTCTTGCTACAACAGAGAAGCATAAAATCCTGCCGACCATTTTATCACGTTGTCAGATTTTCGACTTCAACCGTATTCAGGTTGAGGATATTTCAAGCCATTTAGCTACAATCGCGCAGCGGGAAAATATTGCCTTTGAACCGGATGGTTTACACATCATCGCCCAAAAAGCAGATGGCGGTTTACGTGATGCGCTTTCGATGTTTGATCAGATTGCCAGTTACTCAAATAAAAACATCACTTATAAATCGGTAATCGACAACCTTAATATTTTAGATTATGATTACTTTTTTAAACTAACGGCTTATTTAACAGGTGCAAACGTAAGCGATACCTTACTGTTATTCGACGAAATATTAAACAATGGTTTTGATGGAAACAATTTCATCAATGGTTTGGCTTCTCATTTCCGTAATTTATTAGTTGGAAAAGATGCAACGACCATCAGGCTTTTAGAAGTTAGCGAGAACATCAAGCAAAAATACCTGGAACAATGCAGGCAAACAGAATTATCATTCTTGCTTACTGCACTTAACCTTGCCAATAGCTGTGATTTAAACTACAAAAACTCTAAGAATCAACGACTACAGGTCGAGTTGGCATTGATAAAAATGTGCCACATACGGTCAGTCGTCAATTTAGCCCAGCAACCCTTAAGCCCTAGTACCACAGCAACTGATTCAGATCAGGATAAAAAAAAAACTAATGTAAGTAAGGTTGAAGGTGAAGGGTTGAAGGTTGAAGGTTCCCCCACAGAGGCTATCCTATCAAAAACCTCAACAGAATCAGAACGAAAAAAAGAAAGGCCTTCGTCGCCTGTAGTTGAGGAAAAGCCAAAAGCAATACCCAGAGTTGAACAGACACCCTCTGCAACTTCGATCAGCATAAATATTCCGAAGAAAAATCCGGCAAGTACGCTTATTCCATCACTTAACGATTTAGAGCGTCTTGCAAGCGGCGAAGAAGATTCGGGCCCTAAAAAAGCAACCGGCGAAGCCAGGGAAACTTTTACTTATGAGCGATTATTGGAAGTCTGGAACAATTACATTCAAATTCTTAAGGCAACTGATAAAATTAACCTCTTCACCATTTTAAATAATTTTGCTCCTGCCCTCATCAGCCCGGAAGTAATCGAAATTTCTGTGGAGAGTAAAACCCAGGAACAATTCGTACAAAAAGAATCTGTAGAACTGTTAAATTATTTAAGAAATGAGTTAAAGAATTTCGGTATCGAAGTTACCTATAAACAGATGGAGCGGAAAATTGAAAACCGGCTTTATGGTAATCGTGAGAAATACGATTACCTGGTGAATAAAAACCCAAAGCTGGATGAATTGAGAAGACGATTCAATTTAGATATTAATCCTTAGTCAGTTGACAGTTACCAGTTTTCAGTTAACAATTATTGCCAACTGAAAACTGAAAATTACTAAACTGCCTCAGGTGCATCGTTAATCGGATAACCTTCCTCGTCTAAATCATCACGATTATCCTCTGGTGTACGCGCTAGAATTTCATCTTCCGGACTTAATTTAACACTTTCACCGTTATCCACGTGCATGCCTAACTCTTCCAGATTGTCATCTGCAATTTCATCATCACTGGCATACTCGTCGCCTACGTAAGGATTTGCTTCATCATAAGTAGAGTCATCATCAACTGCACCTGCTGCAACGGTTTCATAGCCCATCGGGTGATCATAATCCGGTTCCGTTCCTTTTACATCCAACTCATAACTTTGTTTGCGCTCATCAAAAGATAAGTTTTCCTTATTAATTTCGCCGTTTTCTGTTGTGCTGTGTATTTTATCTCCAGAACCTTTATTTTCGTTAATTGCCATGATGGTATCTCCCCTTATTTTTATAAATATATAACAAAGTAACAAAGATGGAAACAGATGGTTTGCAAAAGCAGCTTTTAAAATTTGGAATTTAAATCATTAAAAATTCAGTTTTCTAATAGCGCTATAAAATCTTCAAAGAAAATTATACCGATAATTTACCTGTTTTAATTTTAATTGGTAAGAAACCGAAACACTTTATCTGAGCGCTTACCAGAATCGATATTATTGAAAGAAAGTCAATCGTTATGGTCGCCTTTTTGTTATAAAGCTTTGTCAACCAATTTATTTTATATTTATAATATAATCTATTGCATCAATGGCTGATAAATATCATAATAAATACAGAATACCCTCTGCTCGTTTGCAAACGTGGGATTATGCAAATGAAGGCGCCTATTTTATAACCATCTGTACCGAAAACAGACGCCACTTTTTTGGGGATGTGACTGATGGAAAAATGATATTGACCAATGCGGGTGTGATTGCAGATATTCTATGGCATGAAATCAAACACCACAATAAAAACGCTCTATTGGGCGAATTTATCGTGATGCCGAATCATATACATGGAATTTTGATATTGGATGTCGAAAATGCGGCGCGGACCGGGGATGGGATACAGACAAGGCATGCCTTGTCTCTAGTCGCGGCACACGAACCCAACGCCGATTCCCCGAAATCCCCCGGCCAACTACGCTTTCAACATCAGGGCAAAAACACGGTATCATCAATTATTGGTGCATATAAATCTGCCGTCACCAAACATTGTAATCGATTGGGTATTGAATTTGGATGGCAAACCCGTTTTTATGATCATATTATTCGCGATGACCAAGCTTTTGAAAACATTTCATATTATATTTTAAATAATGCTACTAAATGGGAAATGGATAAATTCAATAAACTAAACCAACCAATTTAGACCATAAAAAACAAAACCCCCAACCGAAACCAAATTCGATTGGGGGCTTTAGGTTATTATTATTTTATTATTCGCTTACAAAGAAGCCAATGTACTATTTAAAGTTGCACTTGGGCGCATGGCTTTACTTGCCAACTCATCCTTCGGGTTGTAATAACCACCAATTTCTTGAGGTTTACCCTGAGCACCAATTAACTCTTCGTTAATTTTAGCTTCGTTTTCTTGTAACGCTTTTGCAAGTGGTGCAAATCTGGCTTGCAATTCAGCATCTTTTGTCTGCGTAGACAAAGCCTCAGCCCAATATAAAGCCAGGTAGAAGTGAGAACCACGGTTATCAATTGTACCTAATTTACGACCTGGAGATTTATCTGTAGCAAGGAATTTTGCATTGGCTTCATCCAAAGCATCCGCTAAAGTTTGCGCCTTTGCATTGTTTTGCGTTTGCGATAAATGCTCAAGAGATGCCTGAAGCGCTAAAAACTCACCTAATGAATCCCAACGTAAATAACCTTCTTCGATAAACTGTTCAATATGTTTTGGAGCAGAACCACCGGCACCAGTCTCGAATAAACCACCACCATTCATTAAGGGAACGATAGAAAGCATCTTCGCTGAAGTACCTAATTCTAAAATCGGGAATAAATCCGTTAAATAATCACGTAATACGTTA
>Ga0247804_10000813_pt1 | contig 14393 bp, 15 predicted proteins | sample UWRJL029104C1_FD_181142 | JGI IMG/M metagenome (GOLD analysis project Ga0247804, IMG submission 181142) | Plant litter microbial communities from Arlington Agricultural Research Station in Wisconsin, United States - UWRJ-L029-104C-1 | ecosystem: Environmental > Terrestrial > Plant litter >...
GAACTATTTAAAATTCTTATGTTTTGCCTGGCCAGGTATTTTGTTTTCAGTTCTCAATATTTTATACTTTTTATCTGGCTGATACCTGGCTTACATTATACAGATATTGTTATGATGATAAGCATCTTGTTTTTTGTGCAGTCAACTCTGCCGTCATTAGATTTGTTCGATGTCGGTATCCGAAGCGTAACAGCATCCTATTTTTTCGGATACATTACAGGTCACGATGTGGCAGTTATCGCATGTACGGCAAGTATTTGGCTTATAAATATTATTATTCCTGCTATATTAGGCACATATTTCGTTTTTAAACTCAACTTTTTTGGAACTCCTAAAATTAATTAGTCTTATATCTGCTGCTTTGACTCTGGTTTATGGTTTTTTGGTACTCAGTTTTGTAAGAGGATGGCATAAACTAATTTATTTTATCCCTCAGAAATCATCTCCTAAAACCAAAGTTTCCATTATCGTTGCTGCCCGCGATGAGGAATTGAACATTGGTAAAACCATTGATGATTTAATCATTCAAAAATATCCAAAAGCTTTAACAGAAATCATCATTATTGATGATCATTCTACAGATAAAACAGCCGAAATTGTTTTAAGCTACACCGATAAGAATGTCAAACTCATAAAATTAAACGAAGACAGCGCACTGAATTCATATAAGAAAAAAGCGATACAAACTGCTATTGGAACTTGTTCAGGAGACTTAATTATTACAACCGATGCAGATTGCCGTATGGGCGAAAACTGGTTAGCCACCATTGTAGAGTTGTACGAAGAGAAAGATTATAAAATGATTTCTTCGCCTGTGGCGTATTTTCAAGAGCGAAATTTATTCGAAAGTTTGCAATCTTTGGAGTTTTTATACCTCATAGGTTTGGGCGCATCAACTATCGGCAATAATTCGCCCTCAACCTGTAACGGTGCGAACTTGGCTTACGAAAAAAATACCTTTTACGAAGTCGGCGGTTTTCAGGGTATTGATGATTTAGCCTCTGGTGATGATGAGTTATTACTGCACAAAATTGCGGCTAAATATCCGGATAAAATCGGATTTCTAAAAAACAGAGAAGCAATTGTTTATACGCATGCAAAAGAAAATCTAAGTTCTTTTGTCCAGCAGAGAAAACGTTGGGCCTCAAAAAGTACACGCTATAAAAACAAGGCGATTATTGTGCTTGGCGTATTTGTTTGGGTTTTTAATCTGAGCGTTTTTGCAAACTTTATTACTGGATTATTTTTATCGGATTTCCTGATGGTCGCATTTTACCAGTTATTGTTTAAAATGATTTTAGAAAGCTTATTTTTATGGAACATTACGGGTTTTGCAAGAAGACGAAGCCTCATGATTTTAATTCCTGTTTTAAATGTTTTGCATATTTTTTACATCATCTACATCGGCATTGCCGGAAACAGCGGGAAATACAATTGGAAAGGCAGAATGGTTAGGTAATGGATAATAGCCCATCAAAAAAAGTCTGGTTGAAATTCCGGCGTAATAAACTTGCGCTAAGTGGCCTTGTTTTTATTCTTTTGTTAATGTTGATGGGCATTTTGGGTTATTTAATTATGCCCGATGATTCTCCGAATGCGAACAACCAGAAAGTGCAGATTGCCAAAGAAAAGCCTGGCGTAAAATTTACTTTCATGATTGTTGAGCGATATGATCATATTGAAAAAGTGGGAATCTTCGAAAGAATGCTTAATGGTCAGAAACCCGACTTCAAAAGTATTCCGATAACATCGTATAGAGTCGCAGGAAATAATGTTTTCGCAACCGAATTTATTGGCGAAGAAAAGGCGCCGGAAACCAAATATAATTTAAAAGACTTGTGCCCGGCTTGTATGCTTCCATCAAAAATAGGAACGACTAAAGCGCTTTTCGAAAAGAATAATATTTATCAAAAAACCTTTCTCCTTGGGACAGATATTTATGGACGAGATTTATTAAGCCGGTTAATTTTAGGTATTCGTGTTTCACTTTCTGTTGGGTTAATGGCCGTTCTCATTTCACTTTTTATTGGAGTAAGTTTGGGCGCTATTGCAGGTTATTTCGGTGGTAAAACCGATGCGGCAATCAGCTGGTTTATGAATGTGGTTTGGTCACTGCCATCTTTATTATTGGTTATTGCAATTTCCTTTGCATTGGGGAAAGGTTTTTGGCAAATCTTTATCGCCGTTGGATTATCAACCTGGGTTGATGTCGCCAGATTAGTTCGCGGTCAGGTGATGGCGCTTAAAGAAGTAGAATTTGTTGAAGCGGCGAGGGCTTTAGGGTACAGCACTTCAAGAACAATAATTAAGCATATTTTGCCCAATATTGCCGGGCCCGTTTTGGTTGTAGCATCTGCAAATTTTGCTTCAGCAATTTTATTGGAAACGGGTTTAAGCTTTCTGGGTTTTGGCGCGCAACCACCCATGCCAAGTTGGGGAAGCATGATAAAAGAACATTTTGGTTATATTATTATGGATGCTGCTTATTTAGCCGTTTTACCCGGACTGGCTATTATGCTTACCGTTTACGCTTTCAATGTTCTGGCTATCGGCTTACGCGATGCTTTTGATGTAAAAGGCCAGAACGTCACGGTTTAATTGGTGTTTTAGTTTTCTTTTTTGATGCTTTGGCTAAAGGGTTAAATTCCAGAGCTAAATTTATCCAGTAATCTAATTCTTTGTTCTGATTAATTACATCTTCCGAAACTAAAATATAGCCGTTCATTTGTTTGCCACCCATTGTCATGTGTTCCCAACCATCTTTATCCGTTAGCGAATTTAGGCTTTCAGGATTAATTCTAAGCATGATTTTATCTTTCATAACGCCGATGCACATTTTGCCGTTAACCATAAATACCAAGCCGCTGAACATCGTTTTTTCTTCAACATCGGGCAAATCCATTATTTTTTCCGCTATGCGGTTGGCAATAGTTTTATCAAAAGGCATAGTTAATTGTTTAAAACTAATTTACTCAATCTATATCCGTTTGACAAAATTTGGCCGTTATTATTTAAATTTGCAGCGATGTTATTAAATTGTTATCAGGAAGAATTTTTAGAAGCTGGTTGTGATGAAGCTGGGAGAGGTTGTCTTGCGGGACCGGTTTTTGCGGCTGCCGTAATATTGCCTAAAGGTTTTTTCCTTGAGGGGCTGAACGATTCTAAGCAGTTATCTCACGAACAAAGAGATTTTTTACGACCTGTAATTGAGAAAGAGGCTTTGGCCTGGGCGGTTGCATCCTGCGACCATGACGAAATCGATAAAATAAATATTCTTAACGCATCGTTCCTGGCCATGCACAGGGCTATTGAAAAACTGCATACTCAGCCTCAATATTTGGTTATTGATGGTAACCGGTTTAAGACCTATCCCCAGATTCCACATAGTTGCATTGTAAAAGGCGACGGAAAGTATTTAAACATTGCAGCGGCTTCGATACTGGCTAAAACACACCGCGATGAATACATGACAAATCTCCACATCGATTACCCGCATTATAACTGGCAACAAAATAAAGGCTATCCAACCATTGCGCATCGTAAAGCAGTTATTGAAATTGGCTTATCGCCCTTTCACCGGAAAACGTTTAATGTGAGCGACCCGCAACTGGATTTGTTTTCAAAAGCTGTGTAAATTTCGTATTTTCACAACATTGTGAAAATTCTGTTAATTACGAAGCGGATTCCCTTCCCGCCAAATAGTGGTTACCCAATTGTGGTTTATAATACCATGAAAGGCTTGCTACAGCTTGGTGCGGATATCACTTTGTTTAGCCTGAACCCTGCAAATGCCCGCCTTGATTTAGATGAAATTTCAGATCCCGTTTTTGAGCAAGTCGAAACCCATACGCAGGATATTGATACCGAAGTTAATATGTGGTCGGCTTTTTTCAACATCTTCACTAACGAATCTTATAATGTTTCCAGGTACTTTACCGAAGATGCAGCAAGGCAACTCGAAAATCTTTTACGGGAAAACACTTTCGATATTATTCAATTTGAAGGACTATTCGTTGTGCCTTATCTTGATGTTGTTAAAGCAAACAGTAATGCAAAGTTAATTTACAGGGCACACAATATCGAATTTACGATGTGGGAACGACGCTCGTATTCAGAAAGTTTCCTCATCAGAAGAAAATATTTAGCTTTTTTGGCCCACCGACTAAGGGCTTATGAGACTGAACAAATCAATCGTTTTCATCATATTTTTGCCATTAGCGAACCCGATAGGCAAAGCATAATTAAGTTCGGTTGCGAAATTCCAATGAGCGTTTTTCCGGTCGCAATAGACTTAACAAAATACCAGGTTGATAAAAGTAAGACCAGTTTTCCAACGTTATTCCATTTAGGCGCCATGGATTGGCGGCCAAATCAGGAGGGTTTAGAATGGTTTCTCGACGACATATGGCCGGATATCGAAAAATTGAATAAGGATCTTCGGTTTTATATAGCCGGAAAAAATATGCAAAAGCATTTTTTTGAGTACGACTCTGATAATCTGATTGTAGAGGGGGAAGTTTTTGATGCTGTTGAGTTTATGAATTCTAAGGCAATTATGATTGTTCCTTTAATTTCGGGTACAGGCATGCGTGTCAAGATTATTGAGGGAATGGCTATGAAAAAGTGCATCATCGCGACAACTACAGCCGCCGAAGGTATTAATTGCAGGCATGGTCATGATATTTTAATTGCTGATTCGGCAGATGAATTCTACCGGTCTATTCTTCAATGTATAATTAATCCTAAGCGATGGATAGAAATCGGAGAGAATGCTCGTAAGACTGTGGAAAACGACCATGGAGTTCATCTGATTTCTTCCAAGATGTTGGCTATTTACAAAGAGTTAGTGGGTGTTTAGGTAAATAGGGCGTGTTTTTGCGTGGAAGCTTTTCAGATTACTTCCTTTTTCTTTATAAATTCTTATAAAACGCTTTAAAATTTAACCCCAAAACATTCCCTTTTTCTTAGTAGTTTTGCCGCAAGAATTATAAAGAATGAAAAACACCGCTTTAACAGAAAAACACATCGCTTTAGGCGCTAAAATGGTTCCATTTGCAGGTTACAATATGCCTGTAACTTACGAAGGTATAAATGCAGAACATGCAACTGTTCGTAACGGAGTTGGTGTTTTTGATGTGAGCCATATGGGCGAATTCATCTTAAAAGGCGAAAATGCTTTGGAATTAATTCAGCGTGTAACCAGCAACGATGCTTCAAAACTTTACGACGGAAAAGTTCAATACTCGTGCTTACCCAATAAAGATGGTGGAATTGTAGATGATCTTTTGGTTTATCGTATTGATGAAAAAAGCTATATGCTGGTTGTAAATGCATCTAACATCGAAAAAGACTGGAACTGGATTCAGCAATTCAACGACAAAGATGTCGAAATGCATAATATTTCAGACAAAACTTCCTTATTAGCCATTCAGGGCCCAAAAGCTGCTGATGCTTTACAAACTTTAACTGATGTTAATTTGGCTTCGATGGAATATTATACTTTCGTTAAAGGAACTTTCGCTGGAATTGATAACGTAGTGATTTCTGCAACAGGATATACTGGTGCCGGAGGTTTTGAAATTTATTTCGATAATGAGTATGCCGATAGAATCTGGGATGCAATTTTTGAAGCTGGTAAAACTTATAACATTAAACCAATTGGTTTAGGTGCCCGGGATACTTTGCGTTTAGAAATGGGTTTCTGTTTGTACGGAAATGATATCGATGATACAACTTCACCAATTGAGGCCGGTTTAGGTTGGATTACTAAATTCTCAAAAGCTTTTACAAACTCGGAAAATTTATTAGCTCAAAAAGAGGCTGGTATCCAAAAGAAATTGGTTGGTTTCGAAATGATCGATAGAGGTATTCCCCGTCATGACTACGAAATTGCCGATGCCGAAGGAAATATTATCGGTAAAGTAACTTCAGGAACACAAGCACCATCGTTACAAAAAGCAATTGGTATGGGTTATGTAGCTAAAGATTTCGCCAAAGAGGGCACGGAAATTTTTATCAATATCCGCAATACGCCAATTAAAGCTAAAGTAGTTAAGTTTCCTTTTTACAAATAGATTACAGTAGCGAGTATCAAGTATCAGGACGCGTTTATCAATGAACTTGTCTTGATATCTGATACTTAATACCCGATACTCAGAACATGTCAAAAAAAATTGAAGTCTGCTTAACACCTGCACTGATCGACTTATACGATATTGAACAAAGTATTGTCGTTGTCATTGATATATTAAGGGCAACATCGTCTATAACTTATGGAATCGAAAATGGGGCAGAAGCTATTATTCCGGTTGCTAACGTAGAAGATTGCTTAACTTTTGGTGATAAAGGTTATTTATTGGCGGCAGAACGTAATGGTGAGGTTGTTAAAGGCTACGATTTTGGTAACTCGCCATTCTCTTATACCAAGGAAAAAGTTAAAGGTAAAACAATTGTATTAACAACAACCAATGGTACAAAAGCACTGCATTTAGCACATAAAAGAGCACATCAGGTTGTGATTGGTGCTTTTTTAAATCTGGATTCGCTTTGCGATTACCTTGCATTACAAGATAAAAATGTTTTGCTGTTGTGTGCAGGTTGGAAAGATCAGTTTAATTTAGAAGATACTTTATTTGCAGGTGCAGTTGTAAATAAGCTTCGCAAGAATTTCGAACATTTCGATGATTCGAGCGTAGCCGCAGAAGATTTATACCTATTGGCTAAAGATAATTTAAGGAAATACCTTTACAAATCATCTCACAGCCACCGTTTAGCGCAGCTTAATATTGAAGAAGACGTAGTTTTCTGTTTGCAGTTAAATATTTGTAAAGCTATTCCTGTTTTGGAAGGAGAAAGATTGGTGAAATTGAAATAGAGATTATCTGTTAATTGTTATCATCCAGGTTCCTATCAATATAAGTAGAATTATTGCACCCGTTAATAAGCCTAAACTTCGTTGTACATCTTGCTTATAGGTATTTATTGGTTCCCAGAAAGGCTCTAGAATTGCTATGGGTGTTTTCTCATGCTTATTTAGGATCACTCTGTAAAATGTTGGGTTTTTAGTCAGCTTTTGCTTAAATTCTCTAATCGATTTGTTTTGAAAATCACTTATCAGATTCGCCTTACTTCCTTCGAGAGTAGATTTATTTATCTTTTGTGTAAGCTGTTTACGAAACCAAATGTTATCGAAGTTTTCATTTAAATCAGTTACCTGCGTTTCAAAGGAATGCTTTATTGTAATTAATTGGCTTTTATTTGAGTCTTTTCCAATGCTATAACTTGCAATAATTTTATCTGCATCACCTCTGATTTTGTTAATGTAAAAGAATTTTTCCTTGGTATGTGCAAATACATTTTTTGGCAAATCTATTGTAAAAGGCTCACTAAATAACTCTTCAATTTTAACCTTTGCGGGAATCAACAGACCAATGGATAATAATGGGAATAGTAACATTAGCCAATAGGTTGCTGCAAAACGGAAATTATTCTTGATTAAGCTAGTTTTGGTAATTAAATGCCAGAATAGAAGTGGTAATAAAAAACCAATAATTACAAACTTTAATTTGCTAAGATCGATAACGTAGCTTAAAATACCCCATGTTATAGCAGTGAAGAAAAAAAGTTTTAAGATATTTTTAAGTACAAACCAAAATGCTTTTATAAAACTACTGTACTCCGGATTTGCCTTAGCATTTAACTTTGGTAAATATTGAGATAAAAATGTTTCTAATTGAAAAGTGTCTGTCCTGTTATTTAATCGATATCGATAAACTTTAAAGTCTTTCGTGTAAAGTGCTAAAGACGTATCAAAACGTGTTGTAAGTTCTCCAACTTCAAAGCCTCTTAAATCTTTAAGATTGATTATAATATCAATACTTTTTTTAACTAAACTATCGTTCTGCTCTACTATTATTTGGTTTTCATTGACTGATATTTTTGCATTGCATTTGGCAATACCAGCAAATAGATATCCAGTTAGGAATGCAATGCCCCAAACGAGTACGACATTAAATTGGCTGGCTGGTTTAAAGGTTACCATCAAGCCGAATCCAAATAAGATGATTATTGTAAAAAAGATGAAGTTATACCAAAATATTAAAACTGTTTTTACTTCGAAAACATTAATCTTTTCTTGCTCCATTATTTGTTATCAATTCTCTGATAGTAGGTGTGTTTTTTATCACATTCAGTGCTTCTTCATGTGCCAACCAATAAATATCTTCAGCCCTTTTCATGTCGAAGGTACTGATAGCACCCAAACCTTTTGGTTCAATTACCACGTTACAGAACTTCGCTTTGCGTTCCATATCGTGATTAATCGACATAAGTCCGGCACGGCCTAGCAAATTTGTAATTCCTGTTATTTTATCAACTGGTTTTAAGTGATTACAAGATGAACCAATAATAAAATCGCAGGTTTCCATTAGCGGCTCTACAGGGAAATTGTTTAAAATTCCACCATCTACGTACATTTGTCCGTCGATCATGATAGGTTTAAAGATTCCCGGAATACAACTCGACGCATGAATGGCTCTGATTAAAGGGCCTTTTGTGAAATAGACTAATCTGCCCTCACTAAAATTTACAGCAGCTATGCTTAGCGGGATTTTAAGTTTCTCAATGGAGTTTTCTGGGAAATATTCTTTGAGTATTTGGGAAGTGTTTTCAATATTGATCAAGCCAAGAGAACCAACTGCCGGGCGAACAAAACGCCAGAGTTTAGTTTTAAGGAAAATATTCAACCCTTCTTCAGGGTCGATACCTGCGGCAAAAAATGCGCCTGCAATTGCACCTGCACTGGTGCCACTGATGTGACTAAAAGTAATACCTAAATTACTAAATGCTTTAAGTATACCAAGGTGTGCGATGCCTCTTATGCCTCCTCCCGATAAAACGATGCCAACTTTCATGCGTAAAGTTTAACTGTTTATTGTTAAATTGTTTAATTGATATTCTTTTTTACTGATAACTTGCAACTGGAAACTGGCAATTAAAAACTACTTTGGTTTAGGTTTATATTTCGATTTATTGAGAATCTTTTGCGCATCATTATCAGCCATTAATTGCTGTAGTGTGACGTTGGAGTTTTCTTTCATATACTTTCTAACAATTTGCCAGCCTGTCCAAACCCCCAATTTTGGGGCCGATTCTCTGTTTTCTCCTAAACCTGGTGTAAAAGGACCATCTGACAGATAAACCTGGATTTTCTGATAATCAGTTTCATAAAGTGTGTTGTTTTCTAAAAAGTATGCCCAGATATCTGGTTCGAAATTTTGTACCCAACCAAGTTGGTTCGCCGTATAACCAATTTTAGTAGAATCACCAATCGCTTCAGGCAAAACCTGGTCGAGGAAATAAAGAATTTTGCCCTGAAAAATCATTTTTGACAATAAAGTTCTGTTTACATCGGGTTCAGGGAAAAGTTCTTCATGTGCAAAAGTCTCTGCAACTCTTGGAACAATATTTTCCGGCGTAAATCTGCGCGACATATACAAGGGCACACTCTCGATAATGCCCCGGTAAAACTTGCTGTCTTTACCCAAAAAGGTATCTAAACCAATGCCTAAATAACCTTCTCCAATTGGCGTTGGATAAGAAAAACCCGAAACAAAAGTTATAAAACGAGGAACTATCACTTTTGGGTAATAGTATTTAATGTACCTGAATGTTTCTGTTAACCCTTCTTCCTGTGGCTTTAAATTTGGATAAACGCTGTCAACCTCTTTCATTAGATCCTTATAGGCGGGATCTTTATAAAGTGTGTTAATGATTTCAGCATTGCTATATTCCGGCGTTCCAACCATTTTATGAATATAATCATCGTAAAAGAAACTATATTTTTTGGCAAGTACATTGTTGGTTTGCTCGATGCTTTTACCTTTTCCTGCCAGAAGCTCGTTATCAAATCTTTCAATTTTTATATTGACTTTAATATCACTTACATCGGGTCTGTTGCCCTGTCTACAAGAAATAAATGTCAATGCAAATAGAAAAATTAGATAAATTTGCTTGTCTTTTACGTTATAGTTCATTTATAACAAAGATATAAAGACATAATTATGAAAAGAATAACGACAATTTTAATTTTCTCTTTTTTAACTACAGGTGTTTGGGCACAAAATTTTCTTGGACAGGGTTTTGGTTTTAGACTAGGTTTAACCGCAACACCAACAATTGGTTGGATAAAGCCAGAACAAGGTAAAACAGAGGGGATTGGTTTAGGGTTTTCTTACGGTTTAATGGGTGATTTCAATTTTGCTCCTAATTACAGCTTTTCTACAGCTTTAACCGTTACGACGGTTAATGGTAAAAGTACCGAGGTAGATGTTATGCCCTATAATGCCTTATACGGTTCAGATACACCTGTTGCTTATAATTTAAAATATAAATTGCAGTATATCGAATTGCCACTGACCATCAAACTTAAAACATTGAAAAACGATGGCAGGCGTTGGTACGGACAATTCGGCTTATCTAATGCATTTAATATTAGCGCGAAACAAAATGCAGTTAGAAATGGTTCACAAATAGGTAATAATCAAAATATTTCAGATTGGACAAAATTTTACCGTGCCGGATTAATCATCGGGGGAGGAGGTGAATTTGACATTTCAGGTAATACAAGTATCCTAGCCGGGATAACATTCAATAATGGCTTTACCAATATTGTAAAAGATGCTTCCCGGGATACAAAAAATCATTATCTGGCACTTAACTTCGGCTTGTTCTTCTAATCTTGAGGCCTAATACTTGCTACTTGATACCTACTACTTGATACTATAAAAATGAAAATAGCGCTGGCACAACTCAACTATCATATTGGTAATTTCGAAGCCAATACAGAAAAAATAATTAACAACATTCAGTTGGCGAAAGCAAAGGGAGCTGATTTGGTCGTCTTTGCAGAACTCGCAATCTGCGGTTATCCGCCACGCGATTTTTTAGAATTTGATGAGTTTATCTCGCTTTGCGAAAGTGCTGCACAGGAAATTGCCAGGCACTGCACAGATATTGCCTGTATCGTTGGTTTGCCAGTTCGAAACGATATTTTGCAAGGTAAAGATTTGTTTAACGCTGCTTATTTCATTGAAAGCGGAAAGGTTAAGGCAGTTGCTAAGAAAGCTTTGTTGCCAACTTATGATGTATTTGATGAATACCGGTATTTCGAACCTGCGACTACTTTTAACTGCATTGATTTTAAAGGGAAAAAGATTGCCTTAACCATCTGTGAAGACCTCTGGAACATCAACGATAATCCCCTGTATGTTTCAAACCCGATGGATGAATTGATAAAAGAGCAACCTGATGTGATGATAAACATTGCAGCATCGCCTTTTTCTTATACACATGATGATGAACGCATTAAAGTGCTTTCTGACAATGCAAAAAAATACAATTTACCCGTTTTTTATGTCAACCAAATCGGTGCGCAAACAGAAATAATTTTCGATGGTGGTAGTCTGGTTTTTGCAGCAGACGGCCAGCTGAAAGCGGAGATGAAATATTTCGAAGAAGATTTACAGGTTTTCGATTTAACTGAGGTAGAAAACGTTCGTAATAAATATCCTCAACCGGAGCGCTTAACTGATATCGAGCAAATTCATGATGCTTTGATACTAGGCATTCAGGATTATTTCCGGAAATCAGGTTTCAGTAAAGCCGTGTTGGGTTTATCTGGAGGAATAGATTCGGCAGTTGTATGTGCATTAGCTTGCCGGGCTTTGGGTGCCGAAAATGTTATGGCTGTTTTAATGCCGTCTAAATTCTCTTCAGATCATTCTGTGCAGGATGCATTAGATTTGGCTAATAACATCGGTTGTATGCATGAAATTGTTCCCATTAAAGATGCTGCCGAGGCCTTTGATGGTATGCTTGCGCCTGCTTTTAAAGGATTGCCATTCAACCTGACCGAAGAAAATATCCAGGCCAGGATCCGGGGAACTGTTGTTATGGCAATGAGTAATAAGTTTGGATACATTTTACTCAACACATCAAACAAAAGTGAGTGTGCGGTTGGTTATGGTACTTTATATGGCGATATGTGTGGCGCAATTGGCGTAATAGGTGATGTTTACAAAACGCAGGTTTTTCAACTGGCAAAATACATTAATAAAGAAAGGGAAATCATTCCGGTTAATACGATTGTTAAACCACCGTCGGCCGAATTAAGACCCAACCAAAAAGATTCTGATTCATTGCCGGAATATGATATTCTGGATAAAATTTTATATGAACATATTGAATTGAAACAAGGAACAGCTGCTTTAATTGCTAAAGGTTTTGATGAAGTGTTAGTGAAAAGAATATTGAAGATGGTCAATATTGCTGAATTTAAACGGTATCAAACACCACCAATTCTGCGTGTTTCGCCAAAGGCTTTTGGTATGGGAAGACGGATGCCAATTGTGGGAAAGTATTTGATTTAGATCATTAAATGGATTAAAATTATTTATATATACCTAATTTTAAGTAACTTAGTTATTAATAAGACTTATCGCTCTCATGATAACAATTTGCAAATCCAAAATAACTGCTGACATAAATAGTTTGATAAGCAGTCATGTAAATACTTTTAAACAGATCCCTGGAGTTGTAATTATTCATGAAACCGTAAACTGGACGGTTGTTTATATGAATGAAAGAGGTCTGAAACAACTAGGCTTATCCCTGAAAGAGGTTTGCTCTATGACAAATGCCGACTATTATAGCAAGTATTTTAATGAAGAAGAGGCTAAAGATTATGTTCCGAAAATTGCTGCTTTCATGCGTGCTAACAAAAGGGAAGATGCATTAAGCTATTATCAGCAATTAAAGTTTCCGGATGTAGACAACTGGGTATGGCATTTATCCAGTACAAAAATTTTTCTGCGGGATCAGTCAGGTGAACCTGTTTTGTCACTTACCATCTCTATACCAATCGATGCCATGCATCATATGGCTGCGAAAGCAGACCGGCTTTTACGAGAAAATGATTTTCTAAGAAACAATCATGCTAGTTTTTCTAAACTAAGCAAAAGAGAAAAAACAATTTTGACGGAAATGGCCCTGGGGAAAAGTTCGATGGAAATAGCGGCCAAATTGTACATTGCTTCCACCACGGTAGATACACACAGAAGAAACATCAGGGATAAGCTACATGCGAAATCGCATTTTGAAATTTCCCAGTATGCAAGGGCTTTTGATTTGATTTGAAAATAAGCAATTTACAGATAGTGAGACTGTCACGTTGAGCTTGTCGAAACGCTTCTAGAATTAGATACCCTTCGACAGGCTCAGGTTTACAAGCTTGAGATAGACTTATGCTAAAGTAGCATCAACCGTGATTTTTGTATTTAATAACTTAGAGATAGGGCAATTTTTTTCTGCATCAGCTACTAATTCATCAAATTTTTCTTTTGATAAGCCAGGAACTGTAGCTGTTAAAGTTAAATGTGACTCAACAATTTCGCCTTTTGAAGGGTCGAGGTTAATCTCGCATTTGGTTTCCAGCTTTTCGGCAGTAAAGCCTGCTTCATCAATATTAAATGATAATTTCATTGTAAAGCATCCTGAATGTGCCGCCGCAACTAATTCTTCAGGATTGGTTCCCACGCCTTCTGCAAAGCGAGAACCAAATGAGTATTGAGTATTGTTTAATGTTGTACTTTGGGTAGTTAAATTACCTTTTCCTTCTTTGCCGGATCCTTGCCATACGGCTGTTGCATTTCTTTTCATTGGATTATATTTAATTGATTTTTTAAATTCTACAGGTAAATATAATTATATGTTGTTTAAAATATGCAATTATAATGTTAAGGTTTCGCCTGATTATTCCGCTTTTACCGGCTGATTTAGCTTTGCTTTTATGGATTGAATGAGTAAAATTCCAATGCCAATCATAAAGAAATGTCTGCGAAATTGAAGATTCCGGTTTCAAAAAAATAGAAATTCATATGCATAAAGTCAGTTACGGAACCATGGACAATTCTATCGTATAGATTTCCAATTCCACCACCTATTAAAAAACATAAAGCAATTTGTACATTAGTTTTTAGATTTCGCTTGATGAAAAGGAAGTACAAACCATAACTTAAGAACAAAATGGGTAATATCGATAAAATAATTAGCCTGAAAATATAAGGCATCTGATCGCCTAAACTCAGAAAGGCTCCTGTATTTTCAACCTTAGTTAGAGTAAATCTATCTTTAACAATGGTAATATATTCGTACTCGCTGATTTTATTACGGACTACATGTTTTGATACCTGGTCGCAACCAACATTTAAAAGCAATAATAATGTTAAAAGAATCAGTTTTGTGGTGTGTTTTAACTTCATAATTATTTAATGAATGATATCTGCATCAACAGGTATATAACCCAAATGCCTGCTTAACGACATAATCTGACCTTT
>Ga0247804_10000815_pt1 | contig 14377 bp, 16 predicted proteins | sample UWRJL029104C1_FD_181142 | JGI IMG/M metagenome (GOLD analysis project Ga0247804, IMG submission 181142) | Plant litter microbial communities from Arlington Agricultural Research Station in Wisconsin, United States - UWRJ-L029-104C-1 | ecosystem: Environmental > Terrestrial > Plant litter >...
CTTGGTGGGGTAGACTCCCCAGATGGGATGATTATTATTGCCCGAACACGAGTAAAGACGCGTGGTCACGGTAAGTGTGGGATTCAATTAGTGAAACAAATAAGATATAAAGATAATGCATCCCCCCTTCCAAATCGTAATCCCCAGGTGTACTCCAATGCACGCCCTGCACTGCACAGCATTTCTTGAACCATGGGTTCAATTGCGTGGTTTGAACATACGATATGAGCTCTGTAAAAGAGTCGACCGGCCTCGAACATGGACTAAGAGTACGCATCATAGCAATATATGAGCATTTCTTTCTTACTCAGAATCAAAGTATCCTTCTCTCTCTCTTCTTCCTTTCTTCAACGCCGAGCCTTTCTCTCTAAGTCCACTTGGTACTCCCTCTGAACGCTTTGCAATCCATTACATTCGTACGAAATCTCAGACTTGATTGATCATCGGATCGGGTGCCGAGAAAGCCGGACGAAATGGACGGCACGGATCTACCAAACAGCAGTGGGAGATGGGTGACTCCTTCAGCTCGTCTAGCCAGCATCAGATCCTTCTCTTCTTCCAAGTCTTACTATTATTCTCGTGCGAGGCAGTCGTGGAACTTTGACATAAGCAAAATTCAGAGCATGACGTTGGTCCGACCCGAATAAACATCCGTCATCCTAGTTTTCCTCAAAAACTCTCCGAAATCCAACACTCCGATTCCTCTACCTCAACAAACAATTTCTTCTACTAAATCGCACTCATGTCAGGTCCCGCGCATCGTGTACAATCGGCGGTGGAGGAATATGGATTTCCCCAAGGACATCTGGGTCATCTCACCGTAGATCAAGAGGCTGCATTACAGAACTTCAAGGTCAAATGCGCCGAAGGCGGCTACTACCAGGCTGGCAATGGAGGGAGTGAAGAACCTTCACACGACGATGCTACATTGCTGTATGCTGCTCAATCCTTTAGAAGCTGCAATTACTGATCCCCGCGCAGCCGGTTCCTACGCGCCCGGCGTTTTGTAGTCCTAGACGCCTTTACGCAGTTCAAAGACACAGAGGACTGGCGGAAAGCAAACCAACTGGACCAGCTATATGAGACCATTGATTTAGAACACTACGATGAGACCCGACGCTTGGTAGGTTGCCGTGTATAAACCCGAGCCATCCATCCTAACTGTTCCCCAGTACCCGCAATGGACCGGCCGACGCGATCGTCGTGGAATCCCCGTGTACGTCTACGAAGTAAAGCATTTAAACGCGAAGACAATGTCAGCATATGAAAAGTCGGCTCAGAAGACGAAGTCCACCGCGGAAACCGAGGGAAATACCACACCGAAGATGCTTCGTCTGTTTGCGCTTTATGAAAACTTGACAAGATTTGTGATGCCACTGTGCACTGCGCTGACGGATCGGGAGAACCCCCGCACGCCGATCACGCAGAGCAATAATATTGTCGATATATCTGGTGTTGGATTAAAGCAGTTTTGGAATCTCAGAGGGCATATGCAAGATGCGAGCACATTAGCGACAGCACACTACCCCGAAACTCTCGATCGTATTTTCGTATGTCTTACCTCTCTAGAACGCATATCTCCCCTCTTATCCTAGAATTCATTCCTTGGTAGAATGCCTCCAGATACTAACCAATGCCAGATAATTGGCGCGCCAGCATTCTTCCCTACAGTATGGGGCTGGATCAAGAAATGGTTCGACCCAATCACCACATCTAAAATCTTCATTCTAGGAAATCACGACATGAAGAAAACGCTAGAATCGTTTATCGACCCTATCAACATCCCCAAAAAATACGGTGGCGGTCTCGATTTTGAATTCGGTCAAATGCCTAGCCTCGACCCTGCTCTCGCGAGCGTCTTAAATTGGGAAGGCGAATACAAAGATTTCCCAAAGGGCCCAATGTATTGGGAGAAGACAGGAGAGAAGGACGAGATAGTAGCATTGGCTGTTGGCCATATAGAAGAAAAACAACGCAAGGAGAGGGTGTGTACGGTAACAAGGAAATTGGATTTGGAAATCCCACCGCCGGTAGCAGTGAATGGACACGCCGAGAGCCCGAAGGTGGAATCGGCGTCTCTGGCTTTGCCAAAGGAGCTGCTGGAGGCCCCTACGGTACCAGCGACACCTGATGTGGAGCGGGTGAATCCGTTAAAGGGAAACCCGGTGGCGGAAGATCCTGAATTGGTGAAAGCTACTGAAAAACTAGCATTGGAGAGGAATGGGGCGACGAAAGCGCCTAATGGAGCTGCAGTGAGCGGGGAGAAGGTCGTCTCATAAGCTTAATATTCACAGCCGGCAAGCCACGTTGAAAATGTTGCACATTGCATTTGCTTGAGCCCTGTTGTGCTGCGAACCAAGCGCGCGTTCAGGGGAAAGAGAGGGGAGGGGGGATTGACATAGACTTTTTTTTCGGTCAAGATACCATTGTATGGCGTTCATTGACAACCCGCACCAGGGGGTTAGTTTTATGTCTGCGTTTTCGTGTGTTTAAATTTAAGTAAAGGTCGGTCTGTAGAATGGTCTAGTATCCCCCGAGACAAAGGGGGGGAAGAGAAATAGAAAAAGAAACTCTACTTGAAAATCATATTCTCCAACATCAAAAGAAGTAATACTTGTAATATGGACTTTTCTGTGATGAGATATGCGGCGATGTTGTAGGTACCACGCTTCACAGATAAAGTTTGGAAATTCTGGGAGAGAGGAAGCCCCTTTTTCGTCACTCGCTTAGCAGTTAAGGAGATATCAGAAAAGGTAATTTGGAGAAAAAAAGGTCTCACTAAGAAGGGAAGAGTGGCTTCCGATAGCTTTGAGTCAAAAATCATTATGAAGCGGCTTCGACAGACATGCAGTTTCATTAATTTCACGTTAAAATTACGATGCTGTTGTTCCAGTTTGCAATCTTGTAGACAGTGCTCCCGCTTTCCCAGCTGTCATACAAATCGGCTCGAAAATCTAGCACACTATGGCTCAAGAATACATGCCCAACGCCATTGCCGATCCATTCCATCCCATAAACTCCTAGTAACTTGTCAAAGTGTACTATATCATGTAAATCCATCAGATAAAGTCGTTGCTCCCAAATCCACCAAATGGATTGGGCGGTCTTCCATTGCCTCCCTGCGGTGCCTGTCCGGGTCCAGGTGGATCATAACGCGCACCCGGCGGGGCATTTGGGTTGAAACCTGGTCGTCGTCCTCCAAACATTGGATCGTTGAAATCGGGATGCATCCCTCCATTTCCCCCACCCTGTGGGAAGCCGCCTCCTGGTACGAAGGAGCCTCGAAGGGGATCATGGGGTCCCAAACCAGGCGGGTTGAGATCATCGTGGCCAATTCCGAAAGGTGGGCGACCGCCGGGGTTGACCATGCCTCGGAGTGGACGATTCATGTCATATTCATCATCAAAATCCGGAATGAAACCATCTGGGCCTGCACGAGGACGAGGAGGTACTGCCTAAAGACCTCATCAATATATAGGCCACCAAGAGTAGGGGAATTCAAAAAGTGAGCTTTATATTTACCAACGGATCATTAAAAGGGTACGGTCTAGCTGGGTCTGGGAGGGGCTGGTGATTCGGAGGCGGGTTGCGTCTATCTTCAACCTCTTGTTGTCTTTCTTCACGTGCAGCACGGGCACCAACTGCAGCAGCTTCTTCTTCATAACCCTCCTTCTGTAGACTCGGCATGATCTTTTGGATTATTTTGAGCTTGAACTGGGATGCAAGATCTACGTCGAGTTAGATATCTCACAAGGCCGAAGACGCAGATGTTCCAGTCGCCACATCGATGTAAACATACCTTCGATTCGTGTTGTTGACACAAAGATCTCCTTAAGCTTGGCCTCGAGGTTTGAGCGATCCTCCTCGCCTTCTTCAGTCATCAATATCCGCAGTGGGAGAGCTACGTTGTAGATGTATTCTTTCGCAGTGATCTCAAACTCGCCTTTACCTAATCTCTGTTCTCCACCGAGCGCAATACCGCTGATCACAGCGCGGTCTCCCTCTCTTGCAACCGTTACTTTGTATTCCATGGAGCTCTGAGTGTGTGCATAGAGGAACTGATACGAATTGAATGAGGCGAGCCATTTTTGAGACAATCGCGGGAAAGTTTCCTTCAGTTCGCTCTCTATTTTCTGTCCTTCACCGAAACCTAACAATCGGAACCCAACTCCGACCATACAGGCATGACTGAAAAGAGCCAAAGCTTCATATGAGCTGCCAAAATCTGAGGATGTATCGTCTTTCTTGTGTGTTGGGAGTGACTCTGCCATCTTATTAAGAAGGTTCTCCGCGCTGAGAGGATTCGACATTTTGTATTGCTGGTATGGGTTTTATAAGTAGATGGTGAGTTCGAAATTGCTTTAGAGAAAGCCTGCTTTCTGTAAACTTGAGGTGTTGGTATTTTCGTAGTAAAGTACAAGTGATGAATATCTCTCCTACTTAGATGTAAGTAGAGAGGAATTTGGTGTGATTAATTGCGCTTATTGGCCTGTATTGTATGTTTTCCGAGTCCAGAGGTAGATTAAAAGTAACTCACATTGTAAGCAACGCGGCGGGGTAGTGACGAAGCTTATTGCCTGGAGCCAAGCCCGGCGGCCGCCCCTAAGTCAAAGGTATTATATATTCGGGTCGGCACGCTCTATAAAACGATGGGGCTTGGAATATGCAAAACTTAGTCTATAGCTGCGTCAAATGCTTCTAATAAATGCTTTTCAAGCACTAAAATTACGGCTAGGCCACACGCTGATAATTTCAGAAGTATCAAAAGTCCATACACCGTTCTTAAGAACGGTAAGGAAAATGCTGCCGACGTCATAATGCTTCCATAGCCGAAAGCGGTGAGTGTATTTAAAGCCATGTTTTAGACACACGCTAGGATAAAGCTCTATTTTCCACAAGGACGCTTGTATCTGGAGTTTAATGAACTGTTATGCCTTCGAAGCCATCTAAAACCTCCAACTCGTAGTTTTACGGGACCACTCAAAATTAATTGAAGTCAGTGAGACTAATTGATTTGTTCTGCCTATTATGACGCCACCGGGTACGCCCTTTGAGCTGGGTGATATAGATGTAAACCTGCCAGACATTGGTACAGAAGACCCCTTCGTAGAGGTCGTAAAGTCGCTGTCGATGTAAGTCTGCTGTGCTGGGCTCTCCTTTTTAAGAAGCCTTTTAGCCAATTGGAACTTCAAGGTGGTGATCGTGGCCCCAGATTATAGTCTAGGGCGGTATTTGCAGAGAGAATACTGACTCGATGTCTAGATACTTTGTAGACGAAATACAGCTACCTTCGACTTTCGAGCAGCTGAGAACCACATCCGCGGGACGCCAAATACGGCGTCTGGTCGAGCACTTGGTTGCGAATGTTACGAACCCCGCTTTGATCAATGCTCTCTTAACTCTTAAATGGCATTTCTCTACCCTGGAAGCTGACGACCGAGGGTTGAATGAGACTAGGGCAAACGCTTGTGAAATTGTGGCATGGCGGTTTCTAAGTCGTATTTCAGAACGAGATGCAGTGGACTTCTGCCTTTACGAGCTGCCAAAACCAGATACATGCCAGGAGAATGGTAGTGAAACCAACGAAACTATCGAAGCTACCGAACACTCAAGTCTCCTTCCGCAATTTCGGGCGAATGACACTCCAAGAACACCTACGAGGCCGACAAGTAGTAAGAGAGCTAAGCTGTTGAGATCAGTGTCACACATAGGAGGCGTATTTGCACACGAGGATGGTGGACAAGATGACGAGTACGTTACCCCTAAGGACTATTGCCAATTGATCCCTATAGTATCAGTTGGATGCCCAGTCCACTGACAACATAATTTTTCCAATAGATTAGTCACGCGGTTCCGCAATCTAAGGAAAATGAACCATATGGTGCAGGCACCTGTGACTAGTACTGACATAGAAGTTAGGGAAGACCCAACCTCATCTTTTACAGGTCTCAATGGACTCGAGATTGCTGCGGTGGCAGATTGCAAGAAGTTCCTTAGCCAAAGAATTGTGCAAAAGATTGTCCATGGAATAGTGAGTTCCCTGTCCGAATGATATATTAACGCTAGGAAGGCAATAATATCCGTAAGTTGGAGAACCAGTTCTAACCAACCGTATAGTGGAATGGGGACATCACTTTCTGGGAAAGTCTTACCGCACATACTCAGAAACAACCTCAATTCTATAACAAGAGACGTTCTGATCATTTCACTCGCTTAAGAGTACCCCGGTACATCAAAGCGTTTGAAGTCCTGTTCTTTACCACATTTCTGTTCCTGTATTATGCCGTCCTTGTTGAACGTAACCCGTAAGTTCCTCCTATCACGCACTCATCTTCTATCTCACTAAATTTGAAAGATATCATTTTACCACCTTAGAGATACTACTCTATGTTTGGTTTGCCGCTTTTGCGTACGACGAGCTCAGTGAATTCATTGATGCAGGTTCAATATTCTACGCGGCTGATATTTGGAATGGTTGTGACCTGATAATTATCATCATTGGCGTAGTCTTCTTCATCACGAGGATTGTTGGACGCCTGAAAGATAGCGATAGTATTGTGGACACCGCGTTTGATATTCTGTCACTCGAAGCCTTGTTTATGGTTCCTAGAATCTTTTCATTGCTGAGTCTTCACCCTTACTTTGGAACCCTCATTCCTTGCTTGAAGGCAATGACGAAGGATTTTGTAAAATTCATGGTGAGCATATGGTTTTCCCCATCAATTGCTGTCTTCAATTCAATTACTGACATCAAATCTTATAGGTCGTAGTCGCAGTTCTATACATAGGCTTCTTGACAACATTCTCTCTCCTCGCTCGCGATACCTATACACTTACAGAAATGTCATGGGTCCTGATTAAAGTATTTTTTGGATCAAGCTACATAGGATTCGATATCATGTACGATATCAACATCTACCTCGGGCCTCCGCTCATGATAATTTTTGTGGTCATGACGCAAATCCTACTTGTTACTTCCTTGATCAGTATTTTAAGTGACAGTTTTTCGAAAGTCATCTCACATGCAAGGTTTGTTATTTCGTGCTTTGGAAAGGGGATTTTACTAACAGAAATACAGGGAGGAGTATCTCTTTATCTACTCGATTTATGTCTTGGAAGCATCTACGAGCAACCGACTCACACATTTCTACCCACCTCTAAACTTGATACCATTGTTGTTTATTCGACCACTTCGTCTATTTGTCCCAGCAGAGAAGTAAGATCAGCTCAATAAAAGCCCCAGAGAATCCATATTAGTAACCAACTAACATACCCTTAGGCTCCGCAACGCCCGCATCATGCTTCTTAAAATTACTCACCTTCCCATAGTTGGCGCGATCTGGATTTTTGAGAGCGCAAGCGATTCAGTCCGTGGTAGCGTACCAGAGTTCTCATCTATAGGTCCTGAATTCAATAGCGAGCCGATAGAACCCACGAATGGCTCTCGCCCTTCCCAAAGTTCATCCAAACGAAGACAAAAACCATTCCTCTCAAAATCCAGTGCACGCCCTTCCTCGAATAACTTGCATAATTCCCCAGTTGCAGATGATTCTCACAAGCAAAGTGCGGAAACCCCAGAGCTCAAGAACGACAACTGGACAGGTGGAGACAGAAATGAGGGTCTGGAAAGGAAAGTTGACAACCTCACGGCCAAGATTGCGGAATTGACTGCTTTGGTCATGGCACAGCAGGATAGCTCGTCTGTAGAGCCTTGAAGTGATCTAAATGTACATAAGACTTCCATTATAGACCTCCAATGTGTTGAATACAAACCAATTTACTTGCAGAGCTGTCATCTAGTAGGTATGATGTTTAGATTGTAGACCGAGAACACCTTAGATGATTAGATTGTATATCGAATCAGTGTCTACTTTGCTTGTACCGTGTCCTGAAAATCAAACTTGCCCGGTCTGATAGCTAATTTGAGAATTGGGGAAATGATCAGTCTTCCACTAATGTATTTTTAAACTGCTAGCTTTTTGCTCATAGATCAGTTATAGGGGCTAATAGATGGTGTTATGTTTTATACGAATACTCTACATACCAAAGAGTTTCAACGGATCTGGTCCTTATTAGAAATAAGGCGTCTGCATGCCAAAAGAATAGTCGCCAACTAAACCTTCGTTTTAATATCATCTTTGTTTGCTATGCAAGGCATTTTGGCACATTATTTCGTCCTTGGAGAGATGGGAGATGCAAACAAATTGACGTTTAGTGAGAAAGTTCCGAAGTGTCACAGCATTACAAATGTGCTACCTTGCCAGCGCATTACTCAATCATTGGGTTTTCTCTCACAAGATTCCTAGCAAAGCTTTGGAAATTCTCTATTCAACACTCACTCCGTTCTCAGGTAAAAACTAGATTTTAATGGGCAGCCTGAGCTGGATCTTCAAGGATTCTGTACTTATAATTAGAGGTGCCTGACCAGTTCAAGCAGAGCTTATTTTGAGTTACCTTGAAAAAACATACAGATATTGTCATACGCTTCCAGTAGCTTGCCAAACTAAATTGAAGAGACTGTGACACTGCACGTCTAAGGCTGAAGATGAGACCAAAGTATATTAACTGCTAAACCTGCATCTATATAAGTCAAATCCAACTCCTTACCACTTATATCAATTCCAGCTACATGTAATTAGGATTCGGTATGCGAGACAGAATCTCTATATTACGGAAGTACTAGTTAAGAGATTTCGTATTCATCCTCAGGAAAACAACTTGGATTGGAAATGAGGCGCTCACGGGAGCTGATGGTCATTGAGACTCCCCAAGGTCCTCACTTGGTCCACGGAAGGGATATGGCACGCGATTGGCCTGGGTTGTATGCAGAGGCTTGGAGGACCGGAAACAGAAGACAGTTCCCGCTTGAACAGCTAGGCAAACCGATCGAATTTGGAGACGATTACAACATCAGACAAATCGCTTTAGATTGGATATGTATCCATACGCAAATTTATCCTATGATTCCCTTTCAACCCTGGAACCCATTTGCTCCTCAACGTTTCGACTTCTTTCGGTATCAAATTGGACTTGCCATGACGGCCTTGCAAACTGGACAGGTGTTCCAACTTGACGGTCTGATGCGCTCGCTCATCGACGTCTTCGACTGGGTCGTCAAATTATTGGAAAGTGATGGTGGCTATGCCCCTCCAGGAGCAAGCCTTTATACAGAGCTTCTCTATGTTGTAGCAAACTCGTTACCGCTCTTGCTCCAACTCCAAAACGGAGGCGAGCTCACCCTACTAATAATCCGACAATTCCACAGAGTTTATGGAAGAGACAAATTTGAGATCTGGACGTTGCTTCTTTCTCTTCGACCGAATGAGCAGTCAGTCTTGCAACAAGCAGCACGAACACGGGCATTGGTGTACGAGGACATTTTAGGGATGAAAGTGGACCAGTTGTTCACAAATCGAGGGTACCCACCGCAGTACCAGTGGATGATAGATCACTACTGAGATGAAATGTTCTAAGTTGTGATTAGCAAGGGTGCACATAACAGAGATAGTTGAATGTAGACATGCTTGTGAATAATCAATTAGAAAGTTGAACTGATCGCTACATAGCATATCATCCACAACGCACTAGTGCCAAGTCAACCATCCCACTTCATGTCCACGAAGTCGAAACCAATACTTGCTCACTACAGTAAGAACATGCTCATAATATTAAGGGGCATGCGACATCAATGTACTAGTCTCATGCGACTCATTTATCTCTCCCAATCATAGGTATCCCAGCGGCTTTCATACCACTAGAACTCTGCGCTCGTGAATGTCAAATTATCCGGTGACAGCCACATTGTGGAGCTTAACGAGCTCAAAAAGCCTCGTGCTTGACTTGGAGTTTAAGTCCGGAGGAATTTTACTATGCTGTATATCCGAGTCATGCGTAGGAAGAAATAAGAAAGAGTATATAAAGATGATTGAAATTGTAGGAACTATTCCTCAATAGCAGAAAATTGACTGTCTAGACTCATCAAAATGTTCATCTTCTCCAAGAATTCTATCAAAACTTACTTCGCTCTGCAAGCTATCTTCCAGCTCGCAGCATCCCAGATCCAGACTCGTTCGTGATCTTTATTTCTCAAATATCTTAAGGATTACTCAAATTTGGGAAGGGTCCTCATCTCTAACACCTACTGTAACAGGTCCAACCCGCTTTGGTTACATACTCTTTCCAGCATTCGAGCTCCTCGACGTAACCGGCCCTCTGGATGCACTGAATGTGCTGGCCATGAACCATACCTTGAATCTCTCTCTCATTGCCGAAACCCTTGATCCCGTTACTACCAAACTCACAATGCCTACATTAGGCAATTCTTCATTCGCCGAGACTATCGTGCCGACGCACACCTTCTCTACCGCTCCAGAACTTGATGTACTTTTTGTCCCGGGAGGCGCGGGCACACGATCTCCCAATTTGAATAGCACCATTGAGTTTGTGAGGGAGCGATATCCAGGTCTGAAATACTTGGTCACTGTTTGTACCGGTAAACCATCCTCACTTACCTACCAGCTAAAGGATAAAAGGCCATCATTAGTTGCAATAGCTGACAACCAGAACAGGCGCAGGCATAGCGGCTCGGGCAGGTGTTCTCGATGGCCGAAATGCAACAACCAACAAGCGAGCTTGGGCGCAAACCACAGCCCTCGGGCCTAAAGTAAAATGGATAGCTAAAGCTCGATGGGTTGAAGATGGAAATATCTGGACTTCCTCGGGGGTAAGTGCTGGAATCGATGCAACGATTGCTTGGATTGATCATTTGTGGGGAAACGAGGTCGCACAAACGATCACGGATATGATAGAGTACCGACGAGTGACCGACTGGAGGGACGATCCGTTTGCGGCGCTGTATGGCTTGAGTGATGCCAATAACACAAACGTTGGGCTTTGAATAAGTGTAAAGTTGTGAAAAATGCATCTGAAATAGCGAGTAGAGAATCTGCAGGTTTGGTGGGAGGAGATTTGTTGGAAATTTTGAATTTCAGCCTCGATATGCTAATATGCCTATGTGTAACTCCATGTATTTCATCTTTCTCCGCTGAATTCGTGACTTACTAAAGCTTCTCACTTTGTCAAACGCCGCCCCTTGAACAGAGCGGTACCAATCACAATAATCACATACAACACCGCCATTGCAACCGCAATTCCAATATAGATATTACGCCATTTCCCATCTCTTTCATCATCGACGAGTCGTAGTCCTAAACCGCCATTCACCACTCCTAAAACGATCAAAACTCGGCCCAGCCACAGATGCGCATGTCCTGAAGGACCCCTCTTCCTGTGAGTGCGAAAGAACGTATGTTGTAAGAATCCAAGCATTGGCTGCGCAGTAGCGAAGAGAACCACCACAACTGTTCCCAGTATCGTGTGTGTATTGTTGAAAAGCTGTTAGCTCGCATTAGTCGAATGTTCGCTTCACAGATGACTTGTGGAGTATTGTACTTTGTGACCTATCTTAGCCAGATAAATACCAATCCCAAATCCCGCAATTAATAGAAACAAACTCAAAATTTGGAGTCCAGCATGTAGCCACCACCGACCCAGAAGTCGCATAGATAAAGCTCCAATCGGGAACAGGATCAATACCACTGTGGCCATAATGATGCCGTGCACATTCCGGTAGTGTTCATTCTCTTCCCCACATTCTCTACCATACACGTCACGAAACAAACCTCCTCTTCTTCCACAGGGACGCGGCCACCCACCATCTTTGTTAAATTTCCTTGGAGCTATAGAGGGTACATCGCCTTGGAGGCCAGCTGGCCGCTCATTATATGCACTGACATCTTGGAACAGTGAGAGAGCTACCAAGGAAATGGCAACGGGCTTTTGATGTTGATGAATATCTCTCGCAGCAACCGATGCTATACGTACTCTGAGCCTCTTTCTAGGACGAACAGAAATATGTTTACGCACCAGCGGCTATCACAAAGAGCCAACGCAGCAGAAGCATAGTTGTAAGGTCTTTCAATCAGAAGACACATGAACTGTAGAGCGAGGGATATAACGGCAAGAACTCTCGGCGTAGGGATTTCGCCTTTTATATCGATCTACTTACAAATGAAACATAGAAATCTTCGTGTGTATTATTATGTACGTGCCCAGCGTCAAATGCGATAACAGCAAGCAAAGGGGTTCGAGAAACGCTGTCGTGGCATCAGCTCAAAACTGGTCCTGATGTGGTGCTGTTGGTTTATATGTGGCTGGCTTAACTAATATCGATAAATGCACCTCGGACTGGATAAGATAAGACCTGCCTGGTCCGAGCAACTTGGTAACCTACCACTTACTTGAACAAGCCTTCACAGTACGAGGCTGACCAGAAATGTAGGATTTTGAAGTGCTAGGTTTATACGGAGTGAGGCAAAGGCTTCTCATTGAAGTGCGGTTCTGTTTGGTGTAGATAATCCTTGGATAGTATGTGGATTAAGGAGAGCAGGAGCGATATCAATCGAAAGGTTCTATATTGACTCTCTAAAAGTTCTACATATAGCATGATTTAAGGGTTGTTTGCCATGAGGAGGTTCATGAAGATCATGAAAATGACGAGATACTTCACATATGTTTCTCTGCCACGTTTGTGCGCAAGTTCAAGATCGGGTATTCCTCCCCGGAAGGACGTTAAACGTATGACAACATATCTACGCGTGTCTCTATTATTGTCTGCTGAGGTGATGGTAATTTGTACCTATCAGTGCTGGGCTTTTTGTGAATTTTGGTAGTGGCCCAAAGTTGTAGCTCCTCCATCGACGTCGACTTGAAGCGTGGCTTTGCCTATGCTGAACGAGCTGTCATACTGTCATTAAGTCAGGCTCTGGCTTACGGCGCATCAAGCCTTCTTTTCCATTCTGCTCTTCGCGAACTTTTCATGCCATTTGTTGACCTTTGGAGGGGCCTTCTTAGGGCCATCCGGTTCTTGAAGAATCAATTCAATTGTATCCTCAATTTTCGCAATTGAGCACAACGATGGCTGCGGAATAAACATTGCAGCATCGTCAGTTTCTGTAGGACCAGTAGATGATGGCCGAATAATCATTAGAGGACTTGACGTGCTTTTCTGCCGGATCTGGTATGTTTTCGTCCCGGTATTCAGAAGCGCATATGCAGGCGCATTCACATCCGGGGCAGAAGAGGTGATGGTCAGTCTATAATAGTTTATTAGTAGATTTCATTGTACCGTGGGATAAGAAAGTACTCACGCAGGTGGAGAATCGGATTCTAGGAGAGCTAGCAGATCGGGTGGGAGTTCAATCAGCTTAAAGCCTTGCTGCTCCTGGCTTGCAGAGAAGGGAATATCGACGTCGTATTGTGATGCCATGGCTGTGTATATCGATTTGGATTATGCCAATCTTCCTTCCAACTCTTCAATATGACAAAGAACGTTGGCTTGTTTTGCTTCGTGTGTTTGATGTTAAAAGTGAAATATCCGTATAGTTTATTTACATCCGTCCCATAGGAACCACACCACTCAGCCGTGCCAAAATTCTCCACATTCCCTGTCTATACATAGAATGGAGTATGAAAAAAAAAGTTTGTCAATTAACACCAGCTAACAAATTTCTTTGCTTTACAGATAACACTGTACATTATAAAGGTGTTGCATGGTTGCACTAAATTTTCCCTACTTGGTGCCAAAATTGACGGGTCGCAGAACGCGTCGCAGCGCGTCTTCGTCTTTGAAGTTGTTGACAAACCTCGGATAACTTCTGTAAACCACCAACTCTGACTTCCTAAACAACGATACCTTTGCCAATTGTTGAGCAACGTTCGCTATGTGGCCAAGCCACTCGGAGACCTTTTGAGAGACCTGTTCTGACGCTGGCTGCAAGTTGCCCGCACTTCGGACTTCAATCTAAACAGTGCAAGAATGGTTCAGCTCACTGACCAGGTCGTCCTGTCGCAAGACGACCTCAGCCTCTACTATGCCTCTGATCCTCACCTAGGAGGCGCACCAATTCTGATCTTCCATGGGCCTTCTACAACTACTAATTCTACGCTCAACAGCTCCCGAATCCAAGTCCACGTTCTCACCTCAGCTGGTTTTCAGAGTTACCCGCGCATTACGATCTCTCCGAATTCACCATTCTACCAGTCTGTGAACCACCTTCCTCGCGAGAAACAAGGAGATGAAATCTGCCGTGGAATTGCGTTTGGGTTGTTGAAGTACTTTCGGGAACTGCCAGAAACTGTCAAAGGCGGTTTAATTATTCAATCAGCAAGTGCACGCAAGAGACCTGGTACGGGGCCAGCACTTTTTGGAGAGCAACATGCGGCAGATATTACGGCTGCTATGTCGAAGGTGGAGAACATTGGGGAGGTCATCCAAGATATTGAAGCAGCCCTGCATCCACAACATATTCATCATTTG
>Ga0247804_10000816_pt1 | contig 14371 bp, 10 predicted proteins | sample UWRJL029104C1_FD_181142 | JGI IMG/M metagenome (GOLD analysis project Ga0247804, IMG submission 181142) | Plant litter microbial communities from Arlington Agricultural Research Station in Wisconsin, United States - UWRJ-L029-104C-1 | ecosystem: Environmental > Terrestrial > Plant litter >...
ACAGCAAGTATTAGCCCGACCTTCAACTCGAAAGAGCAAGAATCGGATAAAATCGTCGACTATCGCCGTGTATGCGAGCATATTCGTACTATTAGTAGTACTTATTGCTGTTGGCTACCGTGCGCCCCAGGAGACTTCTGGTGTTGCTAACACTGCCACCCTGCCAACAACTTCAAATACTAACGCCGAAAAAGCGACAGTGAATGATGTTGTCGCGACAAATATTGCCGCAAGTGTTGCAACTGCAACCAATCTTTCGGTTGCTCCTTCAGTGACTTCACTTGCTATTTCAACCCAGATTCAAAGTGCTTTACCAAGTACGACAGATTCTTCAATCTCTAAGCCTTCAATTATTCAGGTTTCTGCTGCAGGCCGCAATATTGTGACCTACACGATTGCTGCCGGTGACACCGTTGATAGCTTAGCGAGCAAGTATCGTTTGAGCAAAGAAACAATTATGTGGGCAAACAACTTGAGCACCGAAAACTTAACTGTTGGTGCAACACTTCAGATTTTGCCACGTAATGGTATTGTCTACACAGTAAAGGCTGGCGACACGGTCGCCGCCTTGGCTGACAAATACAAGAGTGATGCTTCGCTTATCACCACCTACAATGACCTTGAAATTAGCGGTTTAACCCCTGGCCTCAAGATTATTATCCCCGGTGGTGTATTGCCAACGAATGAACGCCCTGGCTACACGGCTCCTGTCTCAAGCGGCTATTCTTCACAGTTCCGTGCTGGATCAGTTGGCAACCGATATGCCTTTGGTAACTGTACCTGGTATGCCTACGAGCGCCGTGCTGCCCTTGGCAGTCCTGTTGGAAGCTTCTGGGGTAATGGTGGTTCATGGGCTTATAGCGCCGCAGCTTCAGGCTACAGCGTCAATAACACGCCTACTGCTGGTGCCGTCTTGGTTGAACAGGGAAGCCCTGGCCACGTCGCCATCGTTGAATCTGTTGATCCAACAACGGGTGATGTGATCTTGAGTGAGATGAATAACTCGGCGTATGGTGGTTTCAATATCATCAATAACCGCAAAATTTCAGCTGGCCAAGCCTCGCTCTATCGTTATATTCACTAGGCCATAACGAGCCTTGCCGATTCGCCCCTGTTAATTCAGGGGCGTTTTTGCTATAATGGTAATAATATGTTTGTAGATACTGCCAAAGTCTTTGTTCAAGCTGGCCCCGGCGGTAACGGTGCGGTTAGTTTTCGTCATGAAATTTACATTGATCACGGCGGCCCTGACGGTGGTGATGGTGGCAATGGTGGTGACGTTATCTTTGTCGCTGACGGTGGATTAAACACACTGGTTGATTTTCGCTTTAAGCCAGAATTAAAAGGGAAGCCAGGACAAGCTGGCTCAAAACGCGATCGCCACGGTAAATCTGGTGACAAACTCTACGTCAAGGTTCCTGTTGGAACGGTAGTGAAGCGTGATGGACGTGTGATTGCCGACTTTACGATGCACGACCAAGAAGAAGTGATTGCTCGCGGTGGTGATGGTGGATTTGGTAACGCCCACTTTAAATCATCGGTCCGCCAAACGCCTCGTATTGCCGAGAATGGTGAACCGGGTGATACTTTTGAAGCCGAGCTTGAACTGAAGCTTTTGGCCGATGTGGGCTTAGTTGGCTTCCCAAATGCCGGTAAATCTACTTTTCTGAGCGTCGTCAGCAACGCTCGCCCAGAAATCGCTGATTATGCCTTTACGACCTTAACGCCTAACCTTGGTGTGGCTGATATCGACGATACGAGCCTGTTGATTGCCGACATCCCAGGGCTTATTGAAGGTGCTAGTGAAGGCAAGGGCCTCGGTGATGCCTTCCTGCGTCACGTTGAGCGAACGGCCGTCCTATTGCATCTTATTGATGCCTATACCGATGATGTTGTGAAGGCATATGAAACAATCCGTCATGAACTCACCAGTTACAATGAGGTACTGACGGGTCGCCCAGAGATTATTGCTTTGACAAAGATCGATGGACTCGACGATGATATTATTCAAATGCAAATCGATAGCTTGCAAAAAGTTGCCCCAGGTAAGCAGATTTTAGCAATCTCTTCTCAAGCACACGCCGGTCTTAAAGAGGTGCTTCGTGCGCTTCGCCATGAAGTTGATGCTGTTCGTGCCGCTGATGCGGTTGTAGAAGACGAAGATGATGGCAGCTTGCCAATTATCTCGCTTTCGGCGGAACAGGCAACCTTGGCGTGGAAAATTAAAAAGACTGAAGAAAACGGTGACGTTGTCTATGTGGTGACGGGAAATAAAATCGAGAAGTTTGCCCGCCGTACCCAATTTGATAACCGTGAAGGCTTGAACCGTCTTCGTGACATTATGCAGCGTATGGGAATTTCACATGCCTTAACCCGTGCAGGCGCCAATAGCGGTACGACCATTCGTATTGGTGAAAATACCTTTACGCTTCTTGAGCAGGAAAAAGAGAAAGAATAATTTCTCATTCAAAAATTGACACTTTAAAGTGTTGATGCTATAATCGTGAGGTAATCTAGGTGTGGGCGTAAGCTCCCTAGTGCACATTTGCAACAGAACAGATTTATGTTTTGGCGCGCTGATTGGTTGCGGAGGCTCGTTTTTTCCAGGTTCATTACTCCCTCACAAGTAATCATCCCTGACTGAGCACCTAGCGGTGACCACCGACGCGTCTGAGAGGAGAGCGGCCCCTCTGCGGCCCCACTCTCAACCCGCAGGGTCGCGATTGTGACGAGAAGCTTGATGCCTCCGGGTGTCGAAGTTCGGACTAGGGTCTCCGAACGCCTTCTTGCTCGCTCTCGCGGCCCTGCCCCGCACTTTCTGTTCTGTTGCTTAACTCAACGCTTATCGACACGCATCATAGCGTGTTTTTTGCTATGCTAGGGGTATGACCCAAACCTTTTTCTTCTACGACCTTGAAACTTCCGGCCTCAGCCCGCGTGATGATCGCATTATGCAATTTGCTGGTCAGCGGACTGATATGAACCTAAAACCCATTGGCGAGCCGTTTAACGTCCTTGTAAAGCTAAATGATGACAGCTTGCCAAGCCCAGATGCCTTGATGGTAACAGGCATTACTCCTCAACAGACACAAGCGGATGGGTATACCGAGGCTGAATTCGCTACATTACTTGTTGAAGAAGTCTTCACCCCAGATACAATCACGGTGGGATTTAACAATATTCGTTTCGACGATGAATTTATTCGCCATCTTTTATGGCGTAATTTCTACGATCCGTATGAATGGGCCTGGAAGGATGGACGTTCACGCTGGGATTTGCTTGATGTCGCTCGCATGACGCGCGCCTTGCGTCCTGAAGGTATTGAATGGCCATTTGTCGATGGTAAGGAGTCGAATCGTCTTGAACTGCTTACAAAGATCAACGGGATTGATCACCTAAAGGCGCACGATGCCTTGAGCGACGTCGAAGCTTTAATCGCCGTGACTGGTTTAATTAAGGAGAAGCAGCCGCAACTCTATGAATATTTATTGAAATTGCGTGATAAAAAAGAAGTAAAGAATCTAGTAAATTTGGATGATAAGCAGCCGTTCGTATATGTGAGCGGAAGGCTGGACTCGGCATATCATAAAGCTACCATCGCTTTCCCGCTGACGAGTGGAAAAAATGGCAACGTGGTTGTCTATGATTTGCGCCATGATCCGACGCCTTTTCTTGAAATGTCGGCAGGGGAATTGCAGAAAAAGTTTTATGCAACCTGGGAAGAGCGGCAGAAGGAGGGCTTTGTTTCATTGCCCGTGAAGGAACTGCAGTATAACCGCGCTCCTGCTGTTGCACCTTTGGGCGTGCTGAGCCAATCTGATGGCTGGGCGCGTATTGGGCTGGATGAGGCTATTATTACCGAGCATCGCAACAAGCTTCTTTCGAATCCAAGTTTTGCTGAAAATATTCGTTCGATGTTTGAAAAGAAATCCGATTATCCTGCCGCATCTGATCCTGAAGCAAAATTATATGATGGCTTTGTTGGTGATATGGATGTCATGCGCATTGAAAAAGTACGTCAGGCTGATGAAAGCCAACTTGCAGATATGCACCCTGAATTTGTTGATGAACGCCTTTCTGACTTGCTGCTTCACTATAAAGCACGGAGTTTCCCTCGTAGCTTGGCAGAAGACGAAGCGGTGGCGTGGGAGAAATGGCGCGCTGATCGAATTCAGCGTCAGCTTCCGGCATTTCTTAAGCGGCTACAGCAACTTTCGGCAACGATCACTGATGACAATAAGCAATTTATTATTCAAGAAATGCAGCTTTGGGCTGAGAGTATTGTTCCTATTGAAGAAGCTTAGGCGCGAGTAAGTTGCGAACGGGAACGCGCTGTAATAGTGGCATGATGAGATAGTTTGCAATGCGGGCGACCACAAAGCCGGTGAGGAGCGAGAAGAGTTCCATCATACGCGCACCGCTGAGAACAATTGTGGTGCCAGGAACTTCACCAGCCAGTAAGAACATGACCAGCGCTTGGCCGGCGTGCATGCTATCAAGGATGATAAGTCCTGAGAGAATAAGGCTGGTAATAATAATTGTTTTTCGCATAATAATGGGTAAGATTTACAGGATTTTACCACTCCGGTAGGGGATATGCAATCATAACCACATTGACATAGCTGGTTAAAAATGCTATAAACTATCTATAAGTTGTTGAGCGTGCGTGACCGCGGATGTTAGTATTCCGGTGACTAATGTCTCCGGCTTCGCATGCTTTTACATTGGATCTCGAGAAGAGGAAAGATGGCAAAAATAGATATGGATGCCTTGCAAAGAGGCGCCGATGAGCGAGCTATGGAGGCGCTTACTATGGGGGTGGACCCTGCGCCTAGGAAATCACTGCGCGCTCAGAGGCGTGAGGATTGGCTGTGGCGGTTATTGACGGTGGGGGTCATTGTGATTCTGTTTCTGATCGTCGCCGCGGTGATCATCTACGCTTCGCATCCGTTCGTCTTCAATCCCGAGCCGCTGACGTGGCCCGACCCTGCAGTCCAGCCCCACCGCGAGCGTCCGTTGCTCGCATAATCACACCGACCCAACAAAGGAACACATGAATCAGAACATTCCCGGCAAAACTCGCTTCCAGAGATTCCTCGATGGTGACGAGATAGGTGGCGATGGCTGGAAGCCTTTGTGGCGGGTAATCTTGCCGCCTCTCGGCCTCGTCGCGATCGTCGTGATCTGGGGTCTCGTGGTTGGCTTCTAGCCTCCTCGCAATCTCGCGTCATTGAAAAGCATGCAGCCCCGATTTACCGCAAGGTGATCGGGGCTGTTTTCTCTCTGTTGCTAATTGACTTTTTAACGTAAAAATGCTATAATGTATATATAAGTTGTGAGCATGCGTTACCGTAGATTTTGGTAAAAAATCCGGTGACCACAGTCTCCGGCTTCGCATGCTTTTACATTCACACCAAACGGAAGAAGAACCATGAAAACCATACGGGTCATTACGACCGACGACAAGGATGGCGGTATATCTGAATTGCAGCGCGTGTTTAGCGGTCGTAGGATCGCTCGCATCGTCGCATTCGGCATCACCGTGGTCCTCGTCTCTATGCTGGGTGCTGGCTTTGTCGGCTTCCAGCTCGGATCTACGTCGAGCAAGCCCATACCTCAGCCGGTCATCAGCGCCGACACGAACGTGGAGGTGGTCGAGGCTTCGATCTACCGTGTTTCTATTGTCAAAATCCCCGAGGATGATGACAGAAAGGCTTGGACTGGCGTTCAGGTTGGCGACATCGTCGAGGTTCAGGTCTCGGTCGCCGATATCCAGAATCTTCTGGACAACGCCACGACCGCCACGGTGTGCACCCCGGATGGCCTGGCACTGAGCGGCATTCTCAGCCAGAGCACCCTGGACTCTACGGAGTGCGGGAGCTTTATCCACGCCGTGCTCGTTCAGCCCTTGTGAAGCATGCAGCCCCGACCTATTGCAGGTCGGGGCTGTTTCATTTCCCAGGATCAAGAGAGGGGGTAGAAAATCTGTGTAAAAAAGCGTATAATTAAGCGGTTATGTCAGAGGTAATTAAGGTTGTTGGGGCTCGTGAGCACAACTTAAAAAACATTAGCGTCGAGATTCCTCGCGATAAGTTAGTTGTGATTACAGGGTTGAGTGGTTCGGGTAAATCGAGCCTCGCTTTCGATACTATTTATGCTGAAGGTCAGCGTCGATACGTCGAAAGCCTTTCGAGCTATGCGCGCCAGTTCTTGGGTCTGATGGAAAAACCCGATGTTGATCAAATTGATGGACTGAGCCCAGCAATTAGCATCGACCAAAAATCGACTAGTCGCAACCCGCGAAGTACCGTTGCAACCGTAACGGAAATCTATGATTATCTTCGTCTTTTGTTTGCGCGCATTGGTGTGCCACACTGCCCTGTCTGTGGCAAGCCGGTGACTCGCCGAACGCCGGACAACATTATCGACGAAGTGATGAAATTGACGCCAGGTGCTCGCTTGATGATTCTAGCGCCAATTGCTAAAAGCAAAAAAGGTGAATTTGCCCACGTTCCTGAACAGTATCGCCGTTTAGGGTTTGCCCGCGTACGGGTTGATGGCGTCGTTTATTCACTTGATGAATTTCCTGATCTTGATAAGAAGTACAAACATGATGTTGAACTCGTGGTAGACCGTATTGCCCTATCGGATGATGTTCGTGGCCGCGTAGCGCAATCTGTCGAGCAAGCACTTGAGCTTGCCGACGGTGTGGTAGAAATTTTGGATGTTGATGCTGAATCAACATATATCTATAGCCAACGCTACGCCTGTGTGGATCACCCAAATGAAGAAATTCCCGAACTTGAACCACGGCTCTTTAGCTTTAACGCGCCACAAGGTGCTTGCCCGGTTTGTACTGGGCTTGGTAGCCGACTTGAAGTGGATCCTGAACTCGTCTTTAATCCAAACCTTACGATTGCTGAAGGTGCGATTCGCCCCTACAACCGCGTCAATAGCGACGCTTGGTATATGAAGCGTTTGGCCGCTGTTGCCGATAAGTACAATTTTAGCCTTCGTGTACCCGTAAAGGAGCTTTCGGCCGAAGCGATTGAAATGATCCTCTATGGGACTGGTGAAGAAAAATATCACGTTTCACTTGGTGATGGCCGCGCTTATGATGCCGCCTACGAAGGAGTCATTCCCAATCTTGAACGTCGCTTCAAAGAAACTGACAGTGACTTTATGCGCCGTGACATTGAACGATTTATGCGGGAACGCGAATGTCACGCCTGCCATGGGGCGCGCCTAAAACCTGTCGTTTTGGCAGTGACCGTCCACGATCTTAATATTATGGATATTTGTAGTCTTGGTGTTGATGCGGCGATTGATCTTTTGCAGAACAAGCTAAAACTCAACGACGAAGAAGCATTCATCGCAGCGCAAATCATGAAAGAGATTAATGCTCGTCTTGGTTTTATGAGCAATGTTGGGTTGAACTACCTTGAACTTTCGCGTGCAGCGAACACACTTTCTGGTGGTGAAGCGCAGCGTATTCGTCTGGCGACACAAATTGGTTCTGGGCTTCAAGGCGTCTTGTACGTGCTCGACGAACCTTCAATTGGCTTGCACCAACGCGATAATGATCGTCTCATTGGCACCCTCAAACACCTGCGTGATCTTGGGAACACAGTACTGGTGGTTGAACATGACGAAGACACTATTCGCCATGCTGATTACTTGCTGGATATCGGGCCTGGCGCCGGCGTAGCTGGTGGTGAAGTGGTTGCTGCCGGAACGCCTGATGAGGTTGCTAAGAATCCAAATAGCGTCACCGGTCGCTACCTCAGTGGTGCAGAGAAGATCGAGGTCCCTAAAAAGCGTCGTACGATCATCAAAGACCGTCACTTGATTATAAAAGGTGCGCGTGAAAACAATCTTAAAAATATTGATGTCACCATTCCGCTTGGCGTTATTACGGTTGTGAGCGGTGTGAGCGGCAGCGGTAAATCGACGCTTATTAATGACATTCTTGCCAAAGAACTTTCAGCGCGTTTGCATCGTGCGCATGAAGTGCCAGGAACTCACGATAACGTTGAAGGAATTGAACAGCTTGATAAAGCGATCGTGATTGACCAATCGGCTATTGGTCGAACGCCTCGTTCAAACCCAGCCACTTATACGGGTGTCTTTACCCCAATCCGTGAATTATTTGCGGGCACCAATGAAGCCAATGTTCGTGGCTACAAAGCCGGGCGCTTTAGCTTTAACGTCAAGGGTGGACGATGTGAAAACTGTCAGGGTGATGGTGTTATTAAAATTGAAATGCACTTTTTGCCTGATGTCTATGTGACGTGTGACGTATGTAAAGGCAAACGCTACAACCGTGAAGCCCTCGAAATTAAATACAAAGACGCGACTATCAGCGACGTGCTTGATATGACCGTTGAACAAGGTGCAGAATTCTTTAAGAATATTCCTACGATTGCGCGTAAGCTCGATACGCTTGTTGATGTTGGGCTGGGCTATATTCGACTTGGCCAGCCTGCGACGACCTTTAGTGGTGGTGAGGCGCAGCGTATTAAACTCGCTTCGGAACTTTCACGTCGTTCAACAGGTAAGACAATGTACATCCTCGACGAGCCTACAACTGGGCTTCACAGTGCCGACGTCAAGCGCCTGCTTGGAATTTTGCAGAAACTTGTTGAAGGCGGAAACAGCATGGTGATTATCGAACACAACCTTGATGTTATTAAGACTGCCGATCATGTGATTGATATGGGGCCTGAAGGTGGACTGGCTGGTGGTATGGTGGTCGCTGCCGGAACGCCTGAAGATATCGCAAAGGTTCAGGCCTCATTTACTGGCCGTTATCTTAAACAGCTGCTGTAGGATCTTGCGACAAAATTAATACGTTGTAGTCAGATAGTTCGACATTGATTTTTGAATTTTCATCAGACATCACACTTGAAGTCTTGGTTCCGTTAAATTCTGGGCTATACCCATTCCAGCTACTGTTAAACCGAACATGCCATAATCCTGCGACTGGCACGTACAATTCATAGGATTTAAATGTTTGATCGCTAAAATTAATAATGACAATCACGTCGTCGCTCGCCCCGCCATTATTCCAGCGATGGTAGGCGATAACATGGTTGCTCATATCTTCGTGGAAGATATTAATCGACGGTCCGGCGAGTCCGCCAGTATTGTTGTAGGTATTCAATCGAAGATTAATCAGGTGTTGATGCGCTAGGACGATACCGGCAAACTGTGTTGTTTTTGGCCAATCAAGCATTTGCCAGTCATTGAAGGCACCTTCTTGCATAAATTCTTCGCCTTGCAGAAGCATCGGAATACCAGGGGCTGTCAGTATGACGGCATTTGAAAGCAGGCTTTGCTGACGAGCAAAGACACTGGCAGCATTACCTGGCGTGACGACTTCATTCAAGCGTGCCGAGCCATTGGCCGCCGTGTCGTGCGAGTCGCTAAAAATGATTTTTTGGAATGACTGCCCATTATAGCTATGTTGTAGTTCGGCAACGAGACCGTCGTTTGTTTGCGGGCCTTCGTGTCCTAGGCTGGCGCGAATAGTATGAGGAAATGCTAGGCCCCACTGTGCGTCAAAGCCAGTACCACCTTCGCTAACTGGCTTGGTGATAAATTCATTGCCCGATGTGTCTTCAGCGATCATCGTGGCGTGCGGATTAATTTTGTGGGCAAGCGTTGTAATGTCTTGAAGCAATTTCCAGGCATCACCAATGTCATGCGAACTGTCACCTTCAGGGCCCTTGGTATTTCGCATGTAGGTCGTTGAGTCGATACGCAGACCATCAATTCGATATTCGGTGAACCACATGGCGACGTTATCAAGAATGAATTGACGGACTTCAGTGCGACCATAATCAGGTCGGCCACCCCAGGGTGTATCGCCACGTTCGTCGTTATAAAAATAAATACCCCCGCGATTATTCTCGCTCCAACCATCAAATTGCCATAAATCGGTTGTAGGCGAGAAGTGATTGTACACGACGTCCAGAATGACGCCGATACCGCGTTCATGACAGGCTTTAACGAATTCGAGCATCCCATGCCGGCCGCCGTAGCTATTTTCAACAGAATAAATATAGTTGGGTGCGTAGCCCCAGCCATGGCTGGTGACCATGCTTGTTACGGGCATGAGCTCGATCATATTGACGCCTAGACTTTGAAGATAATCGAGTTTTTCAATAGCGCTTGCAAAGGTCCCTGTAGTTGAAGCATCAGGCCGGTGAAATGTGCCGATGTGTAACTCGTAAATGATCTGCTTTTCTTTTGGAATGACGGGAGGCTTTATATTGCCCCAGTCAAAAGTTGGATCAATAATGACCGATGCCCCGTTATCAGAAACAGTAAGCTGCCGGGCGCGTGGATCGTTGCGTTCTAAAGTACGCCCGTCGGTTGTTTTGATACGGTATTTGTAAGCTTGCCCGGCTTTTGCTTGAGTGGTGCGGCCCGACCAATAGCCATTGCCTTCGCTAGTGAGTGGCGCCTCGGCCCAGGTGAAAGAGTCGTTAATAAGTACGCCGACCACTTGGGCAAAAGGCGCCCATACGCGGAATAGCACGCCGTCTTTGGTAAGTATTGCCCCTAAGTCTTGTGACTGATGCCCCATAGTACCTCTAGTATGGGGGCATAAGCATCATTTGGCAAGTAAGTGAGAGGGGTTATTTCTTGCGAGCAAAAATAGATTGAAGTTCACGCTTGGTACCGTTCCATAGCGCTTCGCGATTGGCCTTGTTTTTGAAGATGTGAATCGCAGGAGGAAGGACAGAAACAAGAATAATGACGGCAATCACAGGAAGGAGAACGTGGTCAATTTCCCAGCCCATGCCTTCAAACCAAACACCCAGGAAGTACCCTGCGTAACTTACGCCGGCAGTCCAGAGTGCGGCACCAATAAGGTTGTAGGTGACGAAGCGACGATATGGCATGTTGCCAGCACCAGCAACGATAGGTGCGAAGGTGCGAACGATCGGAATGAAGCGGGCGATGACAATTGTTTTAGAGCCATGCTTTTCGTAGAAAGCTTGGGCGCGTTGAATGTACTCTTGTTTGAACAATCGAGCGTCGGGCTTTTTAAAAAGGCGAGGGCCAAGGCGGCGTCCGAAGGTGTAGCCGACGCTATCACCGAGCGCAGCTGCAAAAAAGAGGATGAGAACTGCAAGGTGAATGTTAAATCCAATAGCGCCGCTGTGGATTAAGAAGCCCATAGTAAACAACAAACTGTCACCAGGCAAGAAGAACCCGATGAGTAATCCTGACTCGGCGAAAATGATGAGGGCGACGCCGGCGATGCCGACAAGGCTGATAAGAGTAGGGAGGTCAATTCCTGGAATCATTGTGTATCTATCTTAACACGTCCCATATCTGTAAAGATATGCTATAATAGTCAAAGATTAATAGAGAGAAAAGGATAAGAGACCCCCATGAACGAAATTTCGTTGAAACTTGATGCCCGAACGGTTGAAGGCAAAAAAGTTGCTGGACTACGCCGGGATGGATTTGTTCCAAGTGTTATCTACGGTGCGCAAGATGTGCCTATTAATACGCAATCTGCCATTGTTGAAACAACAAAGGTAGTTCGTGCTGCTGGAAAGCATACTCCTGTTCACCTTACTATTGACGGCCAGAAAAAACTTGCCATCATTAAGAGCATTGATATCGACCCCGTAAAGCACGATGTGATGCACGTTGCGTTCCACGCAATTAAGCAAAATGACATCATTACGACTACTGTGCCAATTCACCTTGTTGGTGTTGGTGAAAGTGCCGCTGAGCGTGCTGGACTGATTGTCTTGCAGGCAATTGAACAAATTGAAGTCAAGGCAAAGCCTGCTTCATTGCCTGAATCGTTTGAGCTTTCAATTCTTGAACTTGCCACGACCGACGACAAGCTGACGATTGCTGACTTGACCCTTCCTGAAGGCGTTGAATTCAATGACGTTGATCAAGACATGGATCTTGTGATCGCTAACGTCTACGAACCAGCTGCGCTTGAAGCTGCCAACGAAGCTGCTGCCGGTGACGCAACTATCGATACTGAAGTTGAAGCCGAAAACGGCGAAGAAGCTCCAGCTGTTGATGCTGCCGCTGCCACGAAGCCTGAAGAAACTAAATAGTTTCTCTTGCCTAAAAAATAATCCCGCTCTTATGCGGGATTATTTTATTGTCTTTACTCTTCGATGAAGCCGCCGGATTGGTGGGTCCAGAGTTTGGCGTACATACCCGATTGTTTCAGGAGTTCGCTATGTGTGCCATCTTCGGTAATCTTGCCGTCTTGCAAAACGATGATGCGATCAAGCGTGGCGATGGTAGAAAGGCGGTGCGCGATCACGATGCTTGTGCGGCCTTTCATGAGCTTGTGAAGTGCATCTTGGATAAGTTGTTCGCTTTCGCTGTCGAGCGCAGAGGTTGCTTCATCAAGAATGAGAATCGGTGCGTCTTTTAGAATTGCGCGGGCAATGGCGATACGCTGCCGTTGGCCGCCTGAAAGTTTCACACCGCGTTCGCCGACCAGTGTATCAAAGCCCGTTGGGAGTTGTTCTATAAATTCGAGTGCGTTCGCTTTTTTGGCGGCATCTCGAATCTCAGACTCAGTGGCATTCAATTTTCCGTAGGCAATGTTCTCTCGGAGCGTGCGATGGAAGAGCATGGGCTCTTGGGGGACATAGGCAATGTTCTTCCGCAAGCTTGCTTGGGTCACTTCGCGAATATCGTTGCCATCAACTAAGATGGCCCCATTGGTGACATCCGCGAAGCGGAGCAGCAGGTGGGTAATCGTCGTCTTGCCGGCGCCAGAATGGCCTACGAGTCCAATCTTCTGGCCAGCAGGGATATGCAGGTCGATTGCGTTCAACACTTCTTGCCCGCCGTCGCTATAGCTATACGAAACATCTTTGAGGTCAATGGTCGGGCTTTTAATAACAAGTTTTTTGGCAGCGGGTGCATCATTTACTGTAATTGGTTGCATAAGGATATCGCTGAGCGGAGCAGCTTGAAGCAACGCCTCGTCGTACCCATTAATAATTTCACCAAGCGAAAAGATTTGCGAAGCAATGCGCTGTAAGTAAGTCAGGGCAAAAATAGCAATTGCAAGGCTGAGGCTTCCATTAACCACAAGGAAGGCGCAGATACCAATGCCAACGATTTGAGTAACTACCATGATGGCATTCCGAATCGTGCCATCGAGGCCCCATATGCCAATATCTTTAATATAGATATGCTGGAGACGATCGAGGTCTTTGCTGAGATGTTTTTGCTCTTGGGCTTCGTGTGCGAATGTTTTGACAAGTAAGCTATTCGTCAATGAATCGGCCGCCTCGCCATGAATTTCACCGACAAGTTTCTTGCGTTCGTGTCGGAAAGGCGCGCGAATATTTGTAAATATTTTTACCTGTATGACGAGGAGTATTATTAAGACAATCAAGATGAGTGCCAGTAAAGGGGCGTTAAAGGCCACAATCGTGAGTCCGACGATAAGTGACAATGCAAAGCCGAGTGTCCGCATAATCAGTAGGTCTTGAAGTGTAATGTGGGATCGGGTGAAATCAATGAAACGGCTCGTAAGCGCACCAACTTTTTCATTTACAAAAAATTGAAGATCCTTGTTGAGTAATCTGCTAAACACGTCATGGTATAGCCCTGTCCTTACGCGAGCTTCGTGGCGAATGAGAGCTTGGAACCCAAAGAAATTAGCGGCTACTCCTAATAATCCCACGACACCGGCCATGACAAGATGGAATATAAGATTCCCGGAGTTTGCAGTTGATATATCACCAATACCAAGGCTCAGGAAGTAAGGCAGGAGTGTGTCGATAGACAAAGCCGAGACGGGTAGTAGGGTAAAAGCCAGCCAAAAAGTTGGCAAATGTTTTTTAATTTGTTGCCAATAAATACGTAAGGTATTGCGGTTTGTGTGGGTACTCAAGAAATTCTCCTTTTAGTGTGTTGATGTGTCGCTATTGGTTTGGTCGTCCAAACGTTTGCGCAAGAGGATTCACGAGGAATCGTTAGTACTTTTATTATGCCACTAACAGATTGATGATGCAATGGCCTTCTACTATTTCTTTTCGCGCTGTTCGATGCCGTCTTTTGCAAGCAAGATGATATTTTTTAGCAGTTCATCGGGCAGAGGGTTGTCGGCGGTAAAGCTGATGGTGCCCCTCATTAATTTGTACGGTTTCAAGTCATCCTTAAATTCCCTAATAGGTTCACCGCCCGGATAGATGCTCATGAATTTCTTATTTGAGGCGAAGGCCATCATGTATTTGCCTTTGTATTTATAGGTAGGAATCCCATAGCTCCAGGTATCTTCAGCTTCGGGCACGACTTCATACACCAGGTCGCGGAGGTGGTTTAAGATTGGTTTTTCGACTGCGTTCAATTTTTCGAT
>Ga0247804_10000817_pt1 | contig 14368 bp, 15 predicted proteins | sample UWRJL029104C1_FD_181142 | JGI IMG/M metagenome (GOLD analysis project Ga0247804, IMG submission 181142) | Plant litter microbial communities from Arlington Agricultural Research Station in Wisconsin, United States - UWRJ-L029-104C-1 | ecosystem: Environmental > Terrestrial > Plant litter >...
TAAATGTCTTTTCAGATGAATTAAAGGAATATTTTTATCATGATAAATATTATGTAGAAACCAATTCAGGTACGCCGTTTATCGCTTTCAGCAAACTCCGGGATAATGCCCAGAAAGCACTTGGTCCAAAGATTAAAATATCCCGATCCGAAATTTATCCAGGCAAAGGGAGAACCTGGATATTCCGCGCTTCCTCAACAGATAAAAAGAGCATCGGTTACTGGAACTATTATAAGTACTATTACCGGGTTTATATGAATCCCTATACAGGGAAAGTAGTGTATATTGAAAATACAAAAAATGAGTTTTTTCAATTGGTGCTGAACCTGCACATGAATTTGTTACTAGGGGAGCCAGTGGGAAGCTTAATAACAGGAATCTCTGTGCTTTGTTTTTTCGTCCTCCTGATTACCGGGCTGGTGGTCTGGTTTCCACGAAAATGGACGGTCAAAGGATTTAAAAAGGGACTTTTCATTAATCCCAGGGTTGGGATAAAAAGATTAATCTATGATTTCCATAGCGTACTGGGTTTTTATGCTTTAATTCCGGCTTTATTGATTTCACTTACCGGACTGGTTTTTGCCTTTGCCTGGGCGGATGCATCTGTACAGTTTGTGGCCAATGGCGCTAAAGTGATTGAAAAGCGAAAAATCCCAAAATCCACCCCCAATGAAACCTATCCCACAGCTCCGATGGATAGTGTCGTTGCGTCACTTCTACATCAACACAGCAAGGCTGATGTACTTTCAATACGATTCAGGGAAAAGGAAACCGATCCACTGGATGTTCAGGTAAGGCTTGCGAAAAACAGAACACACCTTTTTGAATGGTATTATTTTGACAGAAACACGGGGAAAATGCTGATGCATTACAATGATAGAAATGTGATTGGCGGAGAGCAGTTCAGGAGCATGAATTATGATTTACATACCGGGGCATTTTCTGGCATCCCTACAAAAATAATCGCCTTTCTAATCGCACTTATCTGTTCAGCTATGCCGATTACCGGGTTTTTGATGTGGTACAATAAGGCTAATGGTAAAAAGAAACAAAAAAGAAGTCGATAGTTGCTTAAAACAGTTAGCTAAAAATTTTTTCCTTTGTAGACTTAATTTTTATTTCTGATCCAATTTTGATCGTGCCTGTACCCTTGTGAATGAGGTTTTGACCAAACATTATCTTATTGTTCAAGGTTCGGTATTTGGATAATGTTTTCAACGGTTCTGAGCTTTTAGTGCCGTGCTGTTGGTCAACCGTTACTAAAACGCACCGGGCGCAGGGTTTAACTGCAGAAAATGAAATTCCATCGATTTCGAAATCTTTTATGCCATCTTCAGCATGCGGTTCGCCTCCGGTAAATACAATATTTGGACGAAAGCGATCCATTAAAACAGGTTTTTCGAGTTTTGTATTGAGTTCATCAAGTGACGATTGCCCGATTATCAGACAAGGATAACCATCCGCAAAACTCACAATTTCATCATTGCCGGCGTACCTTGGATCTACATTTCTTCGCTCTTGATCTGGCATCCGCAATAGCTTTACCTCCATATTCATATAATCGGAAAACCATTTGCTAACTGTTGTATCAACCTCAATGCCTGTAGTCAGGTCATCCCATATCGTAACCGGGATTTGTTCACCCACTTGTTGAGTAATACCAAAAGAAATTTTTTGCTTCGGATTTTCTTTTTGGAAAACGGTAACCATATCATCAGAGATGCTCACCTGCAGCAGTGATAATAGGGGGTATTTCCTTTGGGTAATAAATAGGCCCGTATTATCGGTCAAAACCCATCTTCTGTCGTACTGAAGCCCTTTTTCTTCGACAAGAGATTCTGTTAGGCTTATGCCTCCTAGAGATTTGATGGGATAGACATAGATGCCTGAAACGACTAATTTACTCATGGGCTAAAGATATCAATGTTTTTGACCTTTATTTATTTTGAACAGGTGGAGTACCTGGGGGAACAATGCATCCATTGTTTCTTCAACGCCATTTTTTGAACCTGGAAGTGTTATTACAAGTGTTTCCCCGATGAATCCCGCAATACCTCTTGACAGCATCGCATAGGGCATCCGCTCTTGTCCGTATCTCCTTGCGGTTTCCATAATACCGTCAATTGTTCTATCGAGAAGTGGTGATATGGCCTCTGGAGTAACATCACGTGGCGACAAGCCAGTACCACCTGTAAAAATTAAAAGCTGATATTCGCTTCCGGATAACTGCAAAGCTTTATCTCTTATTGCCTCAATCTCATCGGGAACAACGTCGTATTTCAGGGTTTCTATCCCTAATTGTTCCAATCTTGAAATAACAGCCTTTCCGGAGTGGTCTTCACTTTGTTTTTCAAAAACAGAATCCGAGCAAACCACAACTGCTGCTTTAAGTTCAGGGAATTGTTTGTTTTTTAAATCTGATTTCCCGCCGGATTTTTCGAGTAATTTAATGTTCCTGATTTCGATGCCCTTATCTATAGGCTTCAGCATATCGTACATCGTTAAAGCCGTAACGGAGGCGCCATGCATGGCCTCAACTTCTACGCCTGTTTTGTAAATTGTATGTACTTCAACAAAGATATTGATTTCCAATCCGCTGATTTCGAATGTTATTGATGTGTATTCAACAGGAAGTGGGTGGCAATCGGGAATTACATCACTCGTTCTTTTCACTCCAAAAAGACCTGCCGCCCTGGCAAATTCAAAAACATCGCCTTTGGGCACTTTTCTTTGCACCACGGCATCAATCGTTTCCTGCTTTGAAACACATAATGTTGCGCTGGCAATTGCTTTTCTTAAGGTATTGGATTTCTTTGTGATGTTTACCATGTTAACTGTTTTCTTTCCACTGATGTGATTCATCAGCAAATATTTCTTTTCCCCAAATCGGGAGTTCTGATTTTATTCTTTCTACCAGTTCATTAGAGGCCTCAATGGCGGGTTTTCTGTGTTTAGAAGACGTGAATACGAAAAGGCAAATTTCACCTGCTTTGATTTCGCCCAGACTGTGATGAACATGCAGGCAACTAAGCGGGTATTTAGTAAAAATTTCTTCCCTTATTTCGTGCATTTTGGTCAATGCAAATTCTTCAAAGGCGGTATATTCAATCGCAGAAACCAATTTGCCGTCTACCTCATCTTTACGTACCTGACCTAAAAAAATACTGTGACCGCCAATAGCAGTTTTCGAGCTGTGGTTACTGATGCTTTTTGCAATGAACTCAGGTGCTATCGGGCCAGCTACAAATATATTCTTGATTTTTTTATCGCTCATGCTGTGTTGTTAAAAAATGGCGTCTCCATTTGGAAATTCCGCCTTTAAGGCTATATATGTTTTTTGTTTCGCCATATTTCTGATGCAAGGTTTCGGCTGCGGCTACACTTCGTATTCCATGTTGGCAAACTAATATAATGTTTTGTTCTTCGATTTCTGACGATGCAAAACCTGCAAATTCTGCCATTGGTACTTGTTTGTAAATATTGGAATCCAATTGCGGAAATTCGTGCCGTTCACGAACATCAATAATTACTGTCGACGGATGATTACGCAATTCATTCATTTGCTGCATATCAATTTCCATGTAGCTTTGGCTCGTGTTTTCTTTGTAACGATTCATGAAATCCGTTTTGGAATCTAATTGCTTATATTCATCAGATGGAGATATGTTAATTTCATATTGTTCCTGGGTCAGCAGGTTATAATGGAGCAGTTTGTTTATCAGAGGCTTCCCGATTCCTGCTATCAGTTTAATGATTTCGCCTGCCGCCATTGTTCCAATAATCCCCGGCACAACGCCTAAAACACCATTCTCTGAACAGTTTGGGATTTCTCCATTAGCTGGCGGAACAGGAAACAAATCACGGTAATTGGTTTTTATCCCACTTTCATCTTCTACATTGAAAACAGCTAGCTGGCCCTCAAAGCCTGAAACGGCTGCAAAAACTAATGATTTTTTAAGCAATGTACAGGCATCGTTAATCAGGTATCTGGATTCAAAATTATCGGTTCCATCAAAAATAATGTCATAGTCGCTGATGATGTCGAGTACATTTTCTTTATCAATTAAAATGGGATGGAGAATGATTTTAACTTCCGGATTCAATTGTTGAAGATGTTTTGCTGCAATTTCAACCTTAAGTAAGCCCAAATCTGATGATGCATACAAAACCTGCCGCTGTAAGTTTGAAATCTCGACGACATCGTGGTCTGCAATACCAATTAAACCAACCCCAGCGGCGACCAGATATTGCAAGGCTGGGCAGCCTAAACCACCGGCTCCGATAACCAGAACTTTCGCCATAGCAAGTCGTTCTTGCCTCTCCATGCCAAAGCCCTTTAAAATGATTTGCCTTTGATATCGTTCCGTATTCATTTTTATCCTCCGGAAAATGGCGGCATTATGGCAATGCTGTCTCTGTTTTTAATTTCGCTGTTTTGCTGAACCAGGTTTTTATTCAATGCCAATTTATATTTGATATCAGCCAGACCAGGGAAATTTTTTTCCAGGTATTTTTTCAAATCATCCGTAGTTTCAATTCCTTCTATTTCAATATTTTGATTGCTGATGAAGTCTGAAATCTTTCCAAAACTGATTAATTCTATTTGCATTTTTTGAATTAAAATCTAAATTAAAATTACATTTACAATTTCGCCCGAACTGAAATTTTCTTGTTCTTCTTTTAATTGAATCAGACAATTTGCCTGCGCAAAAGAACTCAGACGGTAAGATTCCTGGGCACCTAGCGGCGTTGCTTTTCCGTCTTTATAATTACCTTTTAAAAAATGTGTCAGACCTTTAGGTTTGGTATAGTTGTGCGTTAGTTCGGCACTAATTTCCAATATACTGTTTTGTTTGTTCGACAGCATTTTAACCGCTGGAACAACATAATTATAGTAGCAATTGAGTACTGACGACGGATTTCCCGGCAAGCCAAAAATAACTTTATCCTTTTGCTTTCCAAAAAATAAAGGTTTTCCTGGTTTCTGTTTCACTTTATGGAAAATTTGTTTTACACCGCAATCTCCAGCAGCCTTGATTACAAAATCATAATCGCCAACACTAACACCGCCAGTTAACAATACAATATCATTATTTTCGAGTGCTGACTTTAATACTTCAGTAAGTTTTTCCAAAGTATCTTCTGCTTTTAAAATTTCTATATCGTGAATACTTTCTTTTTTTAGCGCTGCTGAAAGCGAATAGGAATTCGACTCGTAAACCTGGCCGAAATTTATTGGAAAGCCAGGCTGTTGCAACTCATTTCCCGTAAGGATAATCGCAACCTTAGGCATCGGATAAACCTCAACTTCGCTTATTCCAATTCCCGCCAGAAAAGCAAGTGCAGCAGGCGTAAGTAAATCTCCTTTTTGCATGGCCAGTTCTCCTGAACGAATTTCTGAACCCACTTGCCTGACGTTAGCGCTTAATACCAGCTTTTCATCATTGAAACTGATTTTATTGTTGTTTTCAGTAGTTTTTTCCTGCATTACAACGGTATCTGCGCCTTCAGGAAGTGGCGCGCCCGTAAATATTCTGCTGGTTTCGCCACTTTTCAAAGTGAATTGATTTGCAGTTCCGGCCGCCATTTCTCCAACTAAATCAATTTCTTTGTCCTTGTCATTGAAAATAATGGCGTAACCATCCATTGATGATTGTCGAAAAGCCGGGATATCATAAACGCCGAATACATCCTGAGCAAGAATATGTTCTGAAGATTCTTCTAGTGGTTTCAACATTGATTTCAAAGGCGAAATGTTTTCGCTTATTAGTTTTTTGGCTTCCTCAACACAAATCATTTTTATCCTCCAATGGTAATCATACTTCTGTTTTTAATGGCATCGGCATCAAGATTTTCGAAGTTGGTAAGGAGCTGTCCACCCAACTCTTTTTTCTTGCTCCAGATGGAAGCTTTTATCAGCGGAAGCACATCTTCATTATTTCTAAGCGCGGTTAACAAGTCGGTTTCGCCATCAGAAAATAAACAGTTTTTTAGTTTGCCGTCTGCAGTTAATCGCATTCGGTTGCAGGTACTGCAAAATGGGGCAGTCATAGTGCTGATTATGGCGAATGAACCTTCGTGTCCGGGAATCATAAAACTTTTAGCAGTATCATTAGGCGCCGATTTCACAGGCAACACCACAAAATCTTTTTCTACAACAGCTAATATTTCTTCAAGCGAAAACATTTTATTGCTTGTCCATTTATTGCCGGTAAAAGGCATAAATTCTATAAACCGGATTTGAATCGGGTTGTGTTTTGTCCAGTCGATAAAATCTTTTATTTCGCCATCATTAAGCCCTTTCATGACAACCATATTTATTTTTATGGCGATTTTGTGCTGCAATAATAATTCGATGTTGCTTCTTACCTGATGGAAAACGTCTCGTCTGGTAATCATGAAAAATTTTTCTGGCTGTAAAGTATCCAGGCTTATGTTTACGGTTTTAATTCCGGCTTCGATTAAAACAGGCAGCATTTCTGCAATTCGTGTTCCGTTTGTTGTAATCACCAGTTCAACAGGAAGTTTGCCCAGGGCTAAAATAATTTCCGCTGCATCTTTACGGACCAACGGTTCGCCGCCTGTTAAGCGGATTTTTTTGACACCTTGTTCTACAAAAGTTTTGGCCAGTGCGAGAACTTCAGCAGGCTGCATCAACCTGGATGCCGGTGTAAAATCGTACTCCTCTTCGGGCATGCAATAAAAGCAACGGAAATTGCAATTATCAGTTAATGATATCCGCAAATAATCATGCACTCTTCCAAACGAATCCGCTATCATTAATTGTTTATTAAATTATTATAGTCTGTTTCTGTATCGATATCAATATTTCCCAATTCAAAAGGTATAGTCGTAGTATCATCAACATATTGCTTGATTAAACTTTTAGCACCATTTGAACCGCTTAAAACTAACAAATTGTCGAAGTATTTCTTATTGAACAATGTTGGTGTGCCTGTTGTTTGCGAATAAGCTGAAGCCACAATGTTTTTTTTCGACTGTTCCTGTTTGCTTTGCAATTCTTCAAATATATCTGATGAAATATGAACCTGATCTGCTACTGTCAGAATTACATTTTCAATTTTCGGATTGTTCTCCAGCGCTACTTTTAATCCGAAAGAAATGCTTGATGACATCCCGTTTTCCCAATCTTCATTAAAGCTGTAAATCACTTCCTGATTTGTTGAAGCTTGCTTTATTTCTGCTGCATAGGCGCCGAGTACAACAACTACTGGTCTGAATTTTGTTTTCAGCGATTCTCTAATCACTATATTCAACAAAGTTTGTCCGTTAAAGTCCAGCAATTGTTTGGGTTTTCCCATTCTGCTCGAACTTCCTGCTGCCAATATAACAATCGCTGTACTCATTAATTGCGCTTTAAATCGTAAAAATGTATCGGATTTTTCTTGTCCTTTAACATGCCAGCTGATGCACCTGAAAGAACTGCTTTGATTTCGGCAATAATGGAAACCGCTATTTCTTCGGCAGTTTCTGCGCCAATATCTAAGCCAATCGGGCCATGAATTCTAAATTCCTGGTCAGTTTTATTAAGTTCTTCCAGCATTCTGATCAATTTCTTCTTTGGCCCAAGGCTACCAATATAGAGTGCGTTTGTATTTAAAAGCAGGTTTAAAACAGCAATGTCGTAATTATAATTGTGTGTCATAAGTACAAAAGCAGTCTGGCCATCGATTTCAATCTTTGGAAGAAGCTGTTCGGGCTTTACAATTAAAACTTGCCTGGCATTGGGAAACCTCTGAACCGAACAATGCGTCTGACGTCCGTCAGCGACGATAACTTCCCAGCCTAAAATATTAGCCATTTTGGCTAATGGTTGTGCATCGTTTCCGGCACCGGCAATAATCAGTTGAACAGGAGGAGGGATAAATTCGAGAAAAGCATCGAAATCATCTTTTCCAATTGTGTAGATTTCGAATCTGGATAGCTTCAGTTTCAGCACGTCAAAAGCATCATTTTTAACTGAACCTGAAATTTCATCTGCAATTTTTTCAAGGCATTCCTGCTCGCGGAATAACATTACTGTACCTGGTTGTTTTTTGTTTTCAAGAGAAAATAAAGTTGCGATTACACAATTTTCTCTTTTCGCATTAGCTGCTTTTAGCATTTCAATCGGGTTAAACTCATCTACCTCGAAAATGGGTTCGAATAGAATATAAACGATGCCGTTACAACCCAATTGAACACCAAATTTGGCATCATCTTCATCCGTCGTATCGTAGGTTACGAGTTTGTTTTCCCCCTGATGGATTGCCGAAAGCGCTTTACGAAGTGCGTCGCCCTCCAGACAGCCGCCGCTAATGGCACCGGTTAACATACCATCATCGGTTACGAGCATTCGGGCACCAGGCCTCCGGTAAGAAGAACCTTCTACTTTCACCACTGTTGCCAGTGCTGCTTTGCGATTTTCTTTAAAGGCGCTATTATAAGCGCTAATAATGTCGGCTATTTCTTTCATAAGGATATTAAAAGCCGGGACAAAAGCCCCGGATAAAATTAACTTAAATTTTTCTCCATATCAAAGGGCTTTTCTAACGCGTTTCGTGAAATAGAAAGATTAAAATCATTAATTTTATCGCTTATGATTAGTATAAAGTCTTTTTGTGCCGGTGTATTTCTATTAATCTTGCTGACGGTTAATTTTAATTTATCGGCTCAAAAACTGCGCATTGCTGTTGCTGCTAATGCACATGGCCTTATCAAAAATTTACAGACCGATTTCAAAAAACGGACAGGCATTGAAACCGAAGTCATAATTGGCGCATCTGGTAAACTCACTGCTCAGATTATGAATGGTGCACCTTATGAAGTTTTTTTATCAGCAGATACTGAGTTTCCGGATAGGCTTTTTAACGACGGATTCGGATTGGCGAAACCAAAGATTTATGCATTGGGCAGTTTAATTGTTTGTGGCCCTGCTATCGCAGATTTTAAAAACTGGCAGGCTTTGTTAAGCTCCGGACAAGTTAAGAAGGTTGCAATTTCAAATCCAAAAACTGCTCCCTATGGAAAGGCAGCCGAAGAAAGCTTAAAGTTTTATAAACTGGAAACTAAAATTAAAAGTAAGCTGGTATATGGCGAAAGTATAGCTCAGGTAAATACTTATATTCAAACGGGTGTTGTAGATTGGGGTTTTACAACTGAATCCTTCCTGTATGAAAAAAGCGATAAAACAAAATTGAAATGGGCAAGGGTGGATGAGAAAAGTTATGGCAAAATTGAACAGGCGGTTATATTACTTTCATATGCTAAAAAATCAGGAAACAGTAATGCTCAAAAATTTTATGATTATCTTTCCTCATCATCTGCAAGAAAAATTATAGCGAGTAATGGTTATCATCTTCCGAAATAAAAACTGCAAGTAAAATGGACATGGAACCAATTTGGTTGAGTATTAAACTGGCCATCATTACAACAATTTTCCTTCTGTTTATTGGAATACCAATAGCCTACTGGTTATCGCGCAAGCAAAACATTATAAAGCTGATTATCGAAGGATTTATTACGATGCCCCTTGTGTTGCCACCATCTGTACTCGGGTTTTATTTGCTGCTTGCTTTCAGCCCCAAAAATGGATTTGGGATTTGGCTGCACCGTAATTTCGATTTACAACTGGTTTTTTCTTTTAAAGGTCTCGTAATTGCATCCATAATTTACAGTCTTCCGTTTATGATTAGCCCGGTAAAAGCAGCGTTTTCTCATTTGCCTCAATCTATGTCACAGGCATCGTATGTGATGGGAAAATCAAAAATCCAGACTTTTTTTTACGTACTCTTGCCGAACATTAAACCTTCTATTCTTACGGCGGCAGTACTCACCTTCGCACATACGCTCGGCGAGTTTGGCGTTGTTTTAATGATAGGTGGAAATATTCCGGGGGAAACCAGGGTTGCCTCTGTAGCTATTTATGATGCTGTGGAGACGATGGATTACAGCTCGGCAAATTCTTACGCACTTATTTTATTTGCGATAACTTTCGTCATTGTAATAGGCGTTTTTGTATTAAACAGAAATGCTGTGAAAAGTCCATTCGAATGATAAAGATTGATATCATTAAGCGCGTTGGCGGCAGATTTGGGAATTTTGAACTTAAAGTAAATACCGCTTTCCATTCCAATTCCATTACACAAATAGCTGGTCCTTCGGGAATCGGAAAAACGACCCTGCTTAAAATTCTGGCAGGACTTATACTGCCAGATGCCGGAACCATTACCATCGACGATACAGTATGGTTTGACAAAGAAAAAAAGTTCTCAAAAAAGGTTCAGGAACGCCATATTGGTTTTGTTTTTCAAGATTACGCATTGTTTCCGAACATGACAGTTAAAGCGCATCTGAAATATGGTACTGATGACCTGGTATATATTGATTACCTGCTCGAACTTGGAGAAATGGCGCATTTAGAAAACAGGTTTCCAAAACAACTCTCGGGCGGACAACAGCAACGTCTTGCCATACTCAGAGCATTATCCACAAAACCTAAGTTGCTTTTATTGGACGAGCCATTTACGGCGCTAGATGCTGAACTCAAATTGCGGTTTATAAATAAACTCATGTGCCTGCTGGCGGAGCAAAAAACGACTGTAATCTTTGTCAGCCATCACGATAATGAATTTGGCGAGTATCGTGGTTATGTATTGCATAAATATATGTTATAGATGAACTATTTCCGACCTATTTATGCGCTGATTTAACGGATCTGCATAAGTCCTTCATATTAAGAGCAGAAATTATCAATTCGACATGCTAAGCTAATTTATCTCTCTTTTCAATAAATGGTTTACAGAAGCCAGGAATTTTTCAAAGGGAATAGGTTTTACTAAAAATTTATCTGCATGGGCATTAAATGCTTGCAATGCATGCTCTGAATGGCCTGTTATCAAGATGATAAATTCAGCAGTATCGCGAAGCATTTTCGCTATGTCCAGTCCGGAAATAGACATATTAATATCCAGGAATAGAAAATCTATTTTTTCAAGTATTTTTATTTCATTGACCGCCATAATTGGATTAAGATAGCTCTTAACAAGTGTCAGTTTAGGGGTCATTGAAATATACTCTTTTAGAATATTGATAGAACTAAAATCGTCATCAATAATTACGCATCTGTATTGCTTATCCGAATTTTTCATATATATTAAACTCGATAAAGGCCCTAAAAGTTTGACAGACAATATTTTGGAATATTATTCTGCCTTTAAATGAGCCTTTTTATCAATTTACTATAAATTTTTAGTATGGAATTACTACGCGTTTTAGCTTCCGCTCTTTTCTTTCCAGATAACTTATTTATCTTTATATAATCCATCCGTTAATAAAAATGACTCCAGGTATTCTAAACGATTCACTTAAAATTCTGGAAACGATTCCAAACAGTTATCTGGTGGTATCTCCATCCTTATATATAATAACGGCTAGTAACAAGTTTTTAGAGGCAACCGGAACAACAAGAGAATTTCTTAAAGGCAAGCATATCTTTGATGCCTTTCCAGATAATCCTGATTTACCCGATGCCGATGGAATGAAGAATATCAATGCTTCTTTGCAGGAAGTGCTTCTAACCAAACAGCCTCACTTTATGGATATTCAGCGTTATGATGTACCGGATATTCAGCGTCCGGGTAAGTTTATAACGCGATATTGGGAGCCCAGTCATACTCCGGTATTAAATGCAGCCGGTGATATTGATTACATTATACAGCATGCCAACAACATTACAGATAAGGTTTTGCGACTGGCGGAACTTGCTGAGAGCAGAAAACTTGAACTCAATGCACTCAAAAAAATTGAACTTTTGAATGTCGAACTGGATGTATTAAGAATATCTGAGCTTGAGCATGAAAAAAACGAAAAGCACCTCAGGAGGTTAATGGATCTGGTACCTGCAAAGATCAGTAATGCCCTTCCTAGCGGCGAAGTCATCTATTTTAATAAACACTGGCTGGAATACAGTAGTATGAATTTCGAAGATTTGAGAGACTTCGGATATTTCCAGATGATGCATCCTGACGAAATCGAGCCATTTCAGGCCGGTCTAGTAAAGGCTGCCCAGTCAGGAATCCCTTTTGAATCTGAAATGCGATTCAAGGATCTATCCGGCAATTACCGCTGGCATCTTAATATTGCTTCTCCGGTAATGGATGATGACGGTAAAATTATTATGTGGGTAGGTTCGACAACCGACATTCAAAAATTGAAAGATGAGGAGGAAAAGAAGAGTGACTTTATCGGAATGGTGAGCCATGAGCTCAAAACGCCAATAACATCGCTGAAAGCCTACCTTCAGATTATGGCCATAAAGGCTCGTAAAGCTGATGATAATATGATAGAGAATACCATTGAAAAGTCGCTCACCCAGATCAAAAAAATGACGAGCATGATTGACGGATTCATGAGTGTATCGAGACTTGAAAATTCCAAAATAATAATTGAGCCCAGTACTTTTAAAATTTTTGACTTGATTTCCGAGGTAAAAGAAGATTTCATAAGCACCATTAATAGCCATCCGATAACATTCAGTAATGAAGATGACGGAAAACAGATCACGGCGGATAGGAACCGGATAGAGCAGGTAATTAAAAACATGATTGGTAATGCTGTAAAATATTCACCCAGGGGAACAGCTATAGAATGTACTTACATCGTGTCGGATCAAAAAGTTACGTTTTCAATAAAAGACAACGGTGCGGGAATAGCCGACGAAGACCAAAGTAAAATTTTTGAGCGCTATTACAGGGTAGAAAATAACATCAGCAAAACGACAGCAGGATTTGGTATAGGGCTATATTTTTGTTCTGAAATTATTAAGCTTCATAAGGGTAGCATTTGGGTAGAAAGTGAAGTTGGGATGGGCTCAAACTTTTGCTTTAGTTTGCCAATTAATTTCAATCAATCCTAAAGGACGAGTCAATATACGGGTGTTAAACAACTTGTCTGTCTTATTTCGGAAAAATAATGCTAAGTGGTAATTTTAATATAAAGGGTAAATACGGAACCTTTACCCAACTCACTTGAAACGGTAATCTTGCCGCCCGAAGCTTCAACGATTTCTTTCACCAGGAATAATCCTATTCCTGAACCTTCTCCCGATCCGGATACACGGTGGTACTTTTGAAAGATGTTAGCTGTTTCTGATTCCGGAATACCCATGCCGTTGTCCGATACTGTAATCACCATACTATCTTCCTCTTTATAGGTTTTGATAAGAATTTCAGGAGTCCGGTCCGCCGATCGATACTTGATGGAATTGTTTACCAGGTTGTATATTGCGCTTCGTAGTTTTCTACGGATAAATACGATTTCTGAAAAACCGATATCCGTTTTAATCTTCGCACTTGTTTCTTTAATTTGTGGCGCTAATGTGAGCCTCACATCTTCCAGAATGTGTTCAAAATCCAGTAACTCTTCAACAGCTTTGTAGCGGTGCTCGTGTTCACGGGAATCGGTAAGGTCATGAATCACATGCTGCATTTTTATCAGACTGTTTTCTACCTTTTCCAATAAAACGGGAAATCGCTGCATGCCTTTTTCCGGCAACTGCTTTAACATCTCTATTGTTAGTCCCAGGCTGGTCAGGGGTGTCTTAATATCATGTGAAATAGTGTCCAGCAAAAGCTCATGCTCTGCGATCAGTTTTTCCTGCTCTTTTAAGTCACGTATCCGCATGGTAATTTCCACAAAGGTTACAATTACGCCATTGGTCTTCTTGCCTTTTTGAACGATATAGGGAATGATGTTCATTTGGTACCAGCGAAGGTCGGTGGTCTGGATCTCTTTTTCCAATAATTCACCGGTATCAATAACATGCTGGATATTTTCCATTATCGTGGGAAAGCGGAAGTGTTCCCTGATGTCAGCCAGCGGCCTGCCTACATCTGTGAGCTTTAGACTGAACTGGCGCATTGCAGGCGGGGTAAATTTTCTTAAAATAAGGTGCGCATCAATAAATAGCTGCGGAATTATGGTATTTCTGAAATAATTCTCTAACTCTTCATTAAGTTCAATGAGTGAGTTTATTTGTTCGTTCTTGTTCTGCATGCAAATTTGCCAACGCGAATCAGTACGCAGAGGCAATGCAAGATATACAATATTTTCAGCTATTTTAATACACACTGAAAGCAAGTTTCGAGATTCACGCTGTCAGTAAAGCTTCAGTAAACTTATTAATCAAATTGATAGGATTACAATTTATACAGCTCAACTGCCGGGGCAGAACATCTCAATACTCCTGATGTTTCAGGATATTGTCATTACTTTCATACAAATTATATAAAGAAGGAATAAAGACAACAATAAGACCTGACAGGTGTTTATCAATAAAACTTTGAATGATCGCACAGATAGATTACCA
>Ga0247804_10000818_pt1 | contig 14364 bp, 7 predicted proteins | sample UWRJL029104C1_FD_181142 | JGI IMG/M metagenome (GOLD analysis project Ga0247804, IMG submission 181142) | Plant litter microbial communities from Arlington Agricultural Research Station in Wisconsin, United States - UWRJ-L029-104C-1 | ecosystem: Environmental > Terrestrial > Plant litter >...
GACTTCGACAAGTTCGGCAAAGGCGAGGGCGACGCCTACCTCGATTTTTTATGCAACAGCCTCAAACCCTTTATCGATCATAAATACCGTACCCTGCCGGCGAAAGAGCACAGCATCATTGCCGGCAGTTCCATGGGCGGGCTTATCTCTTACTACGCTTTATTAAAACGGCCCGGCACTTTTGGCAAGGCCGGTGTTTTTTCGCCCGCGTTCTGGACGGCGCCCGCCATCAAAGCGCTCACCGACAGCCTGGCGCCGGGGCTGGAAGGAAAATTATTTTTTTACATGGGCGAACTGGAAGGCGGCACGTATGTGAAAGACATGGAAATGGTGGCCGAATCGCTGGGCGAAGCTTCAAAGGCAATGATCTATACCGTAACGGATGAAGAAGGGCGGCACAATGAACAGGCCTGGCGCAAATGGTTCCCGGAGTTTTATGGGTTCATTATGGCGGAGGGGTTTAACCAGGTGGTGAAGTTGCCGGAAGTGCCTTAGAAATGTTTGGGGTTTGTTGTTTGGCGTTGGGGGTATGGTTTTTCCAGGGGCCTTTGTTATTCGCAACCTGTTATTCGGAATTGTTTGGGGTTTGTTGTTTGGCCTTGGGGAGTATGCTTTTTCTAAGGCTTCGCGTGTTATGGGTTATGAGTTATGGGTTTTGATTTATACAAGAGCCAAAGTAACCTGCCTGCCGGCAGGCAGGTTAGTCATTGGTCATTAGTAATTTTTGACTTTCTTTCGTAAGTACCAAAAGATCATATAGCTGCAGGCATTGCGGTGGCGGGGCCGGTTATCATAAGTGCCGTTGCCGGCGCAATAGCGGCAGGAAACATGCACCACCAACTCGTCCTTCTTGAAATCGAAAACCGGCAGCGAATCTTTAAGGTACCGGTGAAATATTTTCCTGTACATCGAATCGTGCGTTACCGTGTAACTGGACCGGGAGTATTTGCCAACCTCAAGTGCATCTTTTAAATCGCTTACCCATATCTTAGGAAGGGAAAGGAGTTTGTAGGTACTGTCTACTTTCACCAGGCCCCATTGCTGTTCGAAAGGAGATTCCTGGGCGAAGGAAAGAAAGGGGAGGAGGAGGAATAGGAAAAAGATATTTTTCATACGCAGGGTATTAATCTTTTTGTTTAGGGTTTGTTGTTGGCGTTTCATTTGGTGTTTGTTGTTGGGCGTTTTTGTTTGGTGTTTGTTGTTGGGCGTTGGGAGCATGATATTTAAAAGTACCCTCCTAATTCGTCATCCGTAATTAACCTACTGCTTATAATCAAACCAACCCATAACTCATAACCCATAACCCATAACCCATAACCCATAACCCATAACTCATAACTCATAACTCATAACCCATAACCCATAACCCATAACCCATAACCCATAATTATATTTTATAGCAGCTTCCCTCCAGCGCCAATTCCGTATTTTCAAACACCGCGCTCGTTTCTTCTAAAAAAGCTTCCAGCGTTTCGTACTTGGAAGAAAAATGCCCGATCAGCAATTTGCCGGCGCCTGCTTTTTGCGCGATGGCCGCCGCCTGTACGGTGGTGCTGTGAAAACGGGCGGCCGCTCTTTCGTGCAGGGCTGCCAGGTAAGTGGTTTCGTGGTACACTACATCCACGCCTTTTATTTTTTCCGCGATCGTTTCATCAAAGATGGTATCGGCGCAATAGGCATAACTCCGGGCTTTGGGCGCCTCGGTGGTCACTTCCGAATTGGGGATGATGGTGCCTTTCCTGGTTACGTAATCATGCCCCTGTTGCAACTTTTCATAATAGGCGGCGGGGATCTCGTAGCTGAGGGCGCGCGCCGCATCCAGTTTGCGCGGGTTCTTTTTTTCGCGGAACAAAAAGCCCCAGCACTCGATGCGGTGCTGTACGGTAAAGCAATGCACCGTCATCTTTTTATCGTCGAGCACCAGTCCTTCCTTTTCCAGCGGGTGAAAATGAAGGGTATAGCAAAGTTTGGTGTCGGCCACTTTCAGTTGAAGGTTGATGATGTCGATCAGTGCCGCCGGCCCGTGCAGGTGCAGGTCCTGCGTACGGCTGAGCAGGCTCATGCTGGTGAGCAGCCCGATCAGGCCGAAATAATGGTCGCCGTGTAAGTGAGAGATGAAGATGTGGTTGATCCTGCTGCGTTTGATCTTGTACTTCGCCATCTGCATCTGCGTGCCTTCGCCACAATCGATGAGGTAGCTTTCATCCGCCGTTTGCAATACCTGGGCGGTCGGGTTCCTGTCGAACGCCGGTATGGCCGAATTGTTCCCTAAAATAGTTAATGCCAGCAAGTTAGTGCGGTTTAAATGTAGCCTTCGTTTGCAAAAAGACTGCCAAAGATGGCAATTAGCTGCATGGTTTCTCTTTGTTTCTCTTGTTGTTTGGGGTTTATTGTTGGGACTGTTGTTTGGTGTTTGTTGTTTGGTGTTGGGGAGTATGCTTACTTAGAGAGTCTTCGTAATTGGCAATCAGTCATTAGTAAATATCCCTAAAGTGGTTGTTTGGTGTTGGGAACATCCTACGGCAGGGAACCAAAGTAATTCGTAATTTAGTCATTAGTAATTATCAAATCCATTCCTAATTCATAATTTATAATTGGCCTTCGGCCTAGTCCCATTCCCCGTTCATCAACTCCCTTTCCACTTCTTCCATCTGTACAATGTCCCAGGCTTCGCTTTCACTGGGCGTGGTGTTCATGGTATCCAGCAGGTCTTTTTCGGCCAGTATCTTTTTCAACGGCTCCTGCAGTTCGCAGATCACGAAGGATTTATCTGATTCATAGAATTTTTGCTGTATATCTGCCAGCGCTTCCAGTACTGCAGGATCGGCTTCTTTTACCATATTCATCTTCAATACCAGGTGCGGTATGTCTTTTTGGAGGTAGGGAAGCAACAGTTCGGAGAGTTCCGCTGTCATATTAGCAGGTAAATGCTCCACGTTCGGCGTTATAACAGTGAATTTTTCTTTGGTATCTATTTTGACATTCATATACAGGAAGTTTCAGGATCTTATTTACCGCTTCAAATGTTCTTTGTAAAGTAAAGTAAAAATTTTGTTTTTTATTCGTGAATATTTACAATTCCCGCATCCTTAAAACAGGGTCGCAAAACCCTGCGGACAAAGCCTGTTAACCGTTGATTCACAATAAATTTAAAGGCTTTCACACTTTTCAACATATTAACATTTGAACTTCATAGGAAGGAATATCTTTCAAATTATCAGTATTATTGTACAAAGCTAAATTTAAGGAAATGGATAATAATTTTTCAGCACAGGTTAAAGAGATCATCTCTTACAGCCGTGAAGAAGCTTTAAGACTGGGGAACGATTTCATCGGTACGGAACATTTGGTTTTGGGATTGATCAGGGACGGGGAAAATACGGCTGTGAAAATATTAAAATCACTCAACATCGACCTTTTCGAACTCCGCAAGGAAATTGAAATGGCCGTGAAGGATAAAACCGGCAAGAACATCGCCAACATCAATTCCTTACCCCTTACCAAGCAGGCCGAAAAAGTGATCCGCATTACCGTACTCGAAGCCAAAGCGCAAAAAAGCGCCCTGGTGGAAAGCGAGCACCTGATGTTGTCGATCCTCAAGAACAAAGAGAACATTGCTACGCAGATATTAAATCAATTCGACGTGGACTACGACGTATTTAAGAATGAACTCGGGTTCGTGACCAGTAACCCGCCGTCGGCCGAATTCAGCGACGAGGGTGAAGACGATTTCGATGAAGAAAGAAAGCAGTATGGACAGCAGCCCAAATCGCAACGCGGCGGCGCTGCCAACCAGCCCAAAACAAAAACACCGGTACTCGATAATTTCGGTCGCGATATAACCCGCCTCGCAGAGAACGGTTCGCTCGATCCCATCGTAGGCCGCGAAACGGAGATCGAAAGGGTATCGCAGATCTTATCGCGCCGTAAAAAGAACAACCCCATTTTGATCGGTGAACCCGGCGTGGGTAAAACGGCCATCGTGGAAGGCCTGGCGCTGCGCATCGTGCAACGCAAAGTATCGAGGGTACTGTTCGACAAACGCGTGGTGAGCCTCGACCTGGCGGCACTCGTAGCCGGTACCAAATACCGTGGCCAGTTTGAAGAAAGGATGAAAGCCATCATGAACGAACTGGAAAAGAACCGCGATGTGATATTGTTCATCGACGAGATCCATACGATCGTAGGTGCCGGTGGTGCCAGTGGCTCACTGGATGCTTCCAACATATTCAAACCGGCACTGGCCCGCGGCGAACTGCAATGCATCGGCGCTTCAACGCTGGATGAATACCGCATGCACATTGAAAAAGATGGCGCACTGGACCGCCGTTTTCAAAAGGTGATCGTGGACCAGCCATCGGTAGAGGAAACCATCGAGATACTCAACAACATCAAAAATAAATACGAGGATTACCACAATGTAATCTACAGCCAGGAAGCCATCGAGGCCTGCGTAAAACTGAGCGACCGCTACATGACTGATCGCCTGTTGCCCGATAAGGCCATCGATGTACTCGATGAAGTAGGGGCAAGGAAACACATTAAGAACATCAATGTGCCCGAAGCCATCATTGAACTGGAAAAAAAGATCGAAGACATTAAAGTAGAAAAGAACAAGGTCGTAAAAAGCCAGAAGTTTGAAGAAGCCGCTTCTCTCCGCGATACCGAAAAACGTTTGCAGGAAGAACTGGAAAAAGCAAAGAACGACTGGGAAGAAGAAAGCAAGCACAAACGTTTCCCGATAGAAGAGGAAGACATTGCCGAGGTAGTACACATGATGACGGGCATTCCCGTGAAACGCATGGTACAGGCCGAAACCGATAAGCTGCGCCGCATGGGCGACGACCTGAAAGGCGCCGTGGTGGGACAGGCGGATGCGATCTCCAAAGTGGTGAAAGCCATTCAACGGAACCGCGTGGGTTTGAAAGATCCGAAGAAACCCATTGGTACTTTTATCTTCCTCGGGCCAACGGGTGTTGGTAAAACCGAACTGGCCCGTTCACTCGCGCGTCACATGTTCGACAGCGAAGACGCGTTGATCAGGATCGACATGAGCGAATACATGGAAAAATTTACGGTGAGCCGTTTGATCGGCGCGCCTCCCGGGTATGTTGGATACGAAGAAGGCGGCCAGCTAACGGAAAGGGTCAGGCGCAAACCTTACAGCGTGATCCTGCTCGATGAAATTGAAAAAGCGCATCCCGATATCTACAACATTTTATTACAGGTACTGGATGATGGTATGCTCACCGACGGCCTTGGCAGGAAAGTGGATTTTAAGAATACCATGATCATCATGACGTCCAACATCGGCGCCCGGCAGTTGAAAGATTTCGGTGACGGGGTAGGTTTCGCTACCGCCAGCCGCATGGAAAACGCGGAAGAGAACAACAAGGCGGTGATTGAAAAAGCGTTGAAACGCACGTTCAGCCCCGAGTTCCTCAACCGTATTGATGACGTGGTGGTGTTCAATTCGCTGACCAAAGACGATATCTTCGAGATCATCGACATCCTGATGAAAGGCGTAATGAAAAGGCTCACCAACCTCGGCTTCTCTATGGAACTCACACCGGAGGCAAAGGATTTCATCGCCGACAAAGGATACGATTCGCAGTTTGGCGCCCGTCCATTGCACAGGGCCATTCAAAAATACCTCGAAGATCCGTTAGCCGAAGAGATACTGAACATGACCATCAAAGCCGGTGATGTAATGATCGCCGGGCTGGATGAAGAAAAAACAAAGATCAAATTCAGCATCAAGGAAGAAGAAGGTGGCAAGAAGAAGGAAGCGGCTTCGAAAGCATAATTTTTTAAAGCGTTTATTAAAAAGCCCGAAGTTAGCTTCGGGCTTTTTTAATACGGTAAACCTTTTAATGATAAGTTATGGGTTATGAGTTATGAGTTTTTTAATTGATTGCAGTTAGCTTTTCCAATGGGCACTCAATGTACATAAGGTAGTTGGTTACCCGTAATAAACAATGCGTTCAGCATAACCCATAACCCATAACTCATAACTCATAACCCCATTTCTTTTCCTCCTCGCTGTAGCGAAATTTATAAACCGTTTCCTGCCTTTCCGTTGGTGCCGTTAAATTATAATTGAATTCAACGCCGTGCACCAGCATCACGCCGTTCTTGTCGAAGCGGATGCGGCGGGCCTTGTCGTCGCCACGCGGGCCGAGCAGGTCGAGCGAGCATTCCTTGCGCGCTTCACCGCTGAATTTACCTTCTGCAGTTACTTTAATGGAATAAATATCGCTGCTGCGGCTGCTGCCGTAATACAATCTTTTTTCACCCGTGATGCCGGCCACGCACAATCCCATGGCATCATGGCCTTTCCATTCGTCGAGGATCTTCCCGTCCGCAGGATCGATGAGGTAAAGGATACCCCGTTCTTTGTCCCGCGTGGAAGCCGCGATGCTGGCGGCATATAATTTTTGCGTGCTGCAATCGAAATAAATACCCAGCAAACCGAATACGTTTTCCGTGGCGGTTCTTTCGGTAACCGGTAATTCGGTAAGGGGCTGCATTGCTGCCGTGCGGCTGTCTACTTTGTAAATAATATTTTGTTTGTTGATGGGATTGTACAATAAGTTGATCACCGGTACCGGCACCGTGTAGGCGTTACCGTTATCGTCGGTGGTGATGGGCCCCATCCAGCCGTATTTACCCCAGCTCGGGTGCTGCCATTTTTTTACCGTATCGGTTGCCGCAGCATTCACTTCCTTCAATACCAAACCCTTTGTGTTCCTTTCCGAAGTAGAGAAAGCCGCTGCTTTAGGGTTCAACCCGGTTGACGGCAAAAAAGCAGGTTGCCGCTGGCAGGGCGAACTGTTCACCGACCAGGCATCTTCGTCCGCCGTTGCTTCTTCTTTACAGGAAAGGATCAGCAGCTGGCAAAGCGACAGCATCCATAAACAAATACGCTTCATGTAATTATTTTTTTACCGGTACAAAAAGCGGCCCGCTCATGCACGGGTAGGCTTTTGTTTTATACACGCCTTTTTCCAATACCGATTCGGCCCAGCAATATTCACTGCCCGCCCGGTCGTTGTTCTTCAGTTGCGCCACGTACCATACCACGATCTGTGTTTGCCTCAGCGGTTCAGGATTGGGCTCAATGAATTTTTCAGGGCCCTGGCGGTAATCCGTATTGCAACAGGGCCCGATCGTTACCAGGTCGGATTCGCCTTCGTCCTTATCGGCATGGAAGCGGCTGGCATACACGAACGCGTTATCGCCGCGCCCACCGTCATTGAATTTGCCATTGCCCGGCGCCAGGTAAAAACCATTTTGTTCATCGCCTACGCGGTATTGATAACCCTCGCGCGTGTACGCAGTTTGTTCGTGCTGTGATTGCCATTTTTCCTGCTCCCAGTTGGTCCAGCCGCTGCCATTCCATTCGGCAAACTGGTTTTGGTTATTGGCAAACAGGATCCTCGTCACGGGCCGGTAAGTACCGTTATTGCCGCAGCCGCGGCCCAGGCTGCCACAGGCCACGCGGAAACTGCCGTCGTTGTAAAATTCGTATCGCTGTATATAATTGTAATTGCAGGGGCGCGGCCATTGTTCGCTGCTGAAGGTTTGTTCCAGTACAAAACCAACTTGTTTGCCGCCATCTTCCAGTGTTTTTATTTTTGGTTCTGTTACCGCTACCACGGCCGCCTGGCTGAACTCGGGGCAACCGGCCGCATCGCTGTAGCCGAAGCCGTCCGTACCGCTGTAACTCACGTGCCAGTCCACCAGCTTGGCGTTGTTGATCACCAGTTTTTCTTTGTAGTAAACTTCGCTGATGCGCAAGCCATCCGAACTCGTGATCACGTAATTCATCTTCCACCCGTTGCGGCTAACGGATTGCACGGTTTTGCAATTGCATTCCATGATCTTTTCAAACTGCAGTTTGCGCTCGCTGATCCGGGGTGCCGGTCCCGTAGTACCCACGCTGGTCCAGCGGATGCCCACCAGCTTATGGTCCGTCAGGTCAACGATCACCCACAGCGCCTTATCGCCTTTAATAAAAGTGGGCGCCACGCAAAGGTGCAGGCTGCGTTCGCATTTGGTGGCGTTCAGCGCCGTTTTGGTATTGGCCATCAGCGCTTCCGTTTCGTTGGGCTGGTAACCCAGCGCCTTGATCACCTCCGGTGAACGCACCGCGATCTGCAGGGCCAGTGCTTTAAGGTGTGCCGGTATTTCGGGCTGCGTGCCTGGTACCGTATTTACGCCGATCACCGATTTACCGGCCAGGTCCACCAGTGCAATGCTGGTAAGGTTCAGCGCGTAGTTGTACAGTTCTACCCGGTACACCTTGCTTTCAACAAATCCTTTCGGTATTTCCTGCGGCCTTGCATTGTACACATTGAATACTTCATTGCGGAAGGGCTTACCGCTTGCCTTGTCGAAAAGATTTTCTTTTAACCGCGGGTCGGCCAGTGCAATGCTTTGCGCCATGGCCTGGTTACTATCGGTAACGGCTAGTGGCAGAACAGGAACGGGCAGGTTAAGTGCTGCATTGCTTTTTTGCAGGTAAGCAGCCAGGGCGGGTGAAAGATTGGCAAGGGCCGTATCGGTGACCAGGATAGATTCCCGGGCATCTTTTTCATCAACAATGGTGCTGGTGCTGCTGTCGGGGTTGCTGCAGCCTGCTGACAGGAGCCCTGCAAAAAACAGTAGAGGTAGAAAGGATAATTTCATGCTGCTGATATGTTTGCAAATTATACAAACCTTTTTAATTATTGGACGGTGCGGTAAATAAGGGATTGGCCAGTACCGATGAATCGGTAAGGCTGTATAAAAACGCCAGCAGCGAACGTTTTTCTTTTTCGCTGGCCGGGAAACCACGAATGCGCTTATCCTTGTAAGGATTGTTTTTACCATCTCCCTGCCAGGGCCCTGTTGTTATATTCCTTCCCCCGCGGGCATACGCATCTATTACTTCACGGAGCGTGGCGGCGCTGCCGTCATGAAAGTAAGGCGCGGTAAGGGCAGCATTTCTTAAAGAAGGGATCTTGAATTTTCCTTTGTCGCCCGCGTTGCCCGTTGATTCAAAAATGCCCTGGTCGCCTTTTGGATAATCTCCTTTATTCAATACATTGTACAAAGCCGTGTTGATGAAGATATCACCCGCAGGTGGTATTGTATTTTTTACATTCAGCGTAAAAAGGGGAGGAGGATGGCAACCGGTACAACCCGTTCTTTCCGATGAGAACAAAGCAAGTCCTTCGATGGCCGCGGGGCTTAAATATTTTTTATCCCCATTTACGAAACGGTCATAAGGGCTGTTGAAACTGTTGAGGGTGGTTACAAAAGCCACCAGCGCCGCTTCTATATTTACTTCGTTTACCAGCCCGTCGGCAAATGCCCGTTTAAACAGCGAAAAATAATTTGTATCATTTTCCAGTTGTGCAATATTACGCCGTAGATATACGTTCAAGCCTAACTCGACCGGGTGTGCGTTGTACAACGGCCTTTTCAGTTGTAAAGCGAGGGAAGTAACGGGGGGCTTTGCCCAATCGAGGTAATGCAAAAAAGACACGTTGACCAGGCTGGGGGTATTGTGGAGGACCGGGTCGCCGTAAGCGCCGGTATTGGTGCGGTAACCATCGGTAAAAGCAAAGCGGGGATTGTGGCAGGTAGCGCAGGAACGGGTTTGGTTGGCGGAAAGGCGGGTATCGTAAAATAATTTACGGCCCAAAAAAATGATCGTTGCCGTATCATTTTTTTGATTGCTTGAAACAGGCGTTCCCGTTTTGTCATTTGTTTGGCAACAAAAAATAAAAAAAGACAGGAAGGCGGTAAAGAAAAGATAACGGTACTTGTTCATTGTCTTTTAAAACAAATAAAAATAAATAAGTAATACCAGTTGATTGGCGACATCCTGCTGCTTTACATCCATCCCGGGTCGTAAAGTTACGCGAAGATTTCTAAGCTTCGGGGGGCTTCCCATGTCAACTCCAATATCCTTTATTCTCACTGCCCACCGGGGCTGAATGAAGATTGTCTTTTGAAAAACCAAACATCATGCATAATTTTCTACATTGCCTGCGGCGACCTTTCTTTGCCTGCGTTTTACTGCTTATTTTAAATTCCCGATCGGGCCATGCGCAAATTTCCGGCGTGGTATTCAAGGATTTTAATTTCAACGGCACCCAGCAAACGTCCGGCTTTCCTCTTGAGCCTTTTGCCTATGGTATCGAGGTGCGCGCTTACAACGCGGCCAACGTGCAGGTAGGTACCACAAAGACCACCAGTGTGGCCGGTGCTTACAGTTTTACTTCCGGTGAAGTGCCTTCGGGCACCGCGGTAAGGATCGAGTTTACCGATCCTTCGGGCAACAACGATTCCAGGGCGGCGGCAGGCACCAATGGTTCTTCCATTCAATTTGCCACTGCGCCTTCCACAACCGTGAACTACGCGATCACGAGCGCCGACTGGTATTCTTCAACCGCCAATCCATATACGGCCACCAATGCCTATACCAACGGTGACCCCAACGGCGGCGGTACGGCAGGCGCCAACAACAACTTATTTATTTTTCCTTACGACCTCGGCAATGGCACCCCCAATGATGGCGGCGCCACGCGCAGGCTGGTCAATAGCCAGTTGGGTTCCGTTTATGGACTGGCTTATCAAAAAACAACAAGAACGCTTTTCATGTCGGCCTACCTCAAACGCCATTCGGGCTTCGGCCCCGGTGGCATCGGTGCTATCTATCGCACGGTGGTAGCCGCTACAGGTGTACCCGCCACTGCCACCCTGCTCACAGATGTAAGCAGCATCGGCATCAACGTGGGTACCGACCCCAGGACGGTGGCTTTACCCGCGGCCTCCGCCACCAGGAACGGCGATGCCAATGTTTTTGCCGAAGTGGGCAAACGTGGCATCGGCGGTATGGACATCAGCGAAGATGGCCGCGACCTGTACTTCGTAAATATGTTTGAAAAGAAATTACACCGCATCACGATCGGCAACCCCGTAAAAACAACCATTACAGCAGGCGACGTTACCGGCAACTGGGTGATCACCGATCCTTCTACCGCCGGCACGGTATGGCACCCGATGGCATGTAAAACAGCCAATGGTAAAATATATGTAGGCGGCGTAGTGGTGCGGGAGAAAACAACCGCGCACGTACTGGCAACCGATACGGTAGGTGCACGCGGCGTGGTATATGAATTTGACCCGGCTACGGCGGTGTTTACACAGGTACTTAGCTTTCCTTTCAATTACAGGAGGGGATTCAGCAATAACGATTACCGTTTTCCTTACCGCAACAACTGGTGGTGTGCCTGGCAGAACAATGGCAATGGTGGCGCAAGCGATCCTTTACAGGCCGATTACAATGCAGGCGCGGGCGCTTTCAACGGTGGTACCTATTACCCGCAGCCCATGCTCGCCAGCATCGAATTTGATGTGAACGGTGAGTTGGTGATGGGCGTGCGCGACCGCTTCAGCGACCAGATGGGTTACCAGAACCTATCGAACGACAACCTGCCAACCGGCAGCGGTTTTGGTGGCACCAACAATTATTTCAGGGCGCTCAGTTCAGGAGAGATCCTGCGCGCAGGCAGGAATACCGGGGCCAACAGTTATACACTCGAAAGCCTGGGTGCTGTTACCAACCATGGCGTAACTACCAGTTCGGCCGGTCTTGATCCTTCAACACCCGCGGTAAGCGGTAGCTGGACGGCTGCAACGGGTAGCCCGATGGGCGGGGTATTTGGCCCCGGCTGGGGCGGCACGGCAGCGGCGCCTGCAGGTGGACCGAACCCCGGTACACAGGGTGGCTATTTTTATTTCAACCACAATTTTTCCAATACAGGTACGCCTGGGACCATCAATCCCGGTGTCGCCATTTCTTCGCATTATATGAAAACGAACGGCGGCCTTGCGTTATTGCCGGGCGCCAACGAGATCATTCATACGGCCATGGACCCGGTATCCGCCAGCTATACCAACGGCGTCATCAAAAACTACAATGCAGGGGCACAGGCGGGCAATATGTCGCAACGCCTTCAACTTACTCTAACCACATCGGGCACACCCGGCGATCCTGCCAACTTCGGTAAGGCAGGCGGCATCGGCGATTTGGAATTGCTCACCGATTATCAACCCATCGAGATCGGCAACCGCGTATGGAACGATGCCAACGGCAACGGCATACAGGATGCAGGGGAAACCGGCATCAGCGGCGTAACCGTACAACTTACCGGCCCGGGTGTGGATGGTATCATGGGTACAGGCGATGATGTGGTGCTGGCCTCCACTACCACTGCTGCCGGCGGCGAATATTATTTCAATACACTAACGGTTGCGGATAGCCGCAAACCCGCTGCCTTCATCGGCGTAGGCGCCAACGATATCCTGCCCGGCTTTGATTACCAGGTAAGGATCAATCCCGGCCAGGGAGCCTTAAGCGCCTACCAGTTGACGCGGGGTAACGCCGCTTCCAATACGGCTGACCGGATCGATAACGACGGTACCGTGATCAATGGCTTTGCCGCCTTTACGTTCAACTCTTATTTTACAAGCCATACAATTGATTTTGGTTTCAAACAACTCGGTTCCATTGGCGACCGGGTTTGGAGGGACGATAATAAAGACGGTATTCAAACAACCGGAGAACCCGGCGTTGCTGGCATCACCGTTTCACTGTACACGGGTACTGCACTCGTGGGCACCACGGTAACCGATGCGTATGGCAATTATCTTTTTGATAACCTGGCAGCAGGCAACTACAGCGTGATCGCTACCTTACCGGCCAACTACCAGTTTACAACACAAACCAATACGGTTGACAATACAGCCGGCACAGCGCCGGTAGCTACCGGCAGCGACATGAATGCAACTACGGGACAATCTTACGTGATTGTTTTATCAGCCGGGGAAAATGAAAGGAACATCGACGCGGGCATCATCTTCAATACGCCTGCAGCAACCGCAAGTGTAGGCAACCGCGTATTCTTCGATACCAATAATGATAACCTGCAAACGGCCGGCGAACCGGGCGTTTCGGGTGTTACCGTTAGCCTGATTGATAACGGCGGCAACATCGTTGCCACTACCATCACCGATGCAAACGGCTTCTACTTATTTACCAATGTACCACCGGGCACCTGGAGCGTGCGGTTCTCCACTCCTCCGGGAACTGTTTTTGTAACCGCCAACCAGGGCGCTAACGGCGCGGGTACGGGTACGGTTGGTGAGAGCGACCTCGACAGTGATGCAGGCGCCAACGGGAGTACCGGTACCTTTACCGTAGTTGCCGGTCAACAAATTATAAATGCAGATGCGGGCATCCGGGCACAACCCACTACCGTAGCCGCTTTGGGCGACCGCGTTTGGTACGATAACAACCGCAACGGCATACAGGATGCGGGCGAACCCGGCATACCGAATGTAACCGTGACGCTTTACCGCCCGGGCATAGGTGCTGATGGCATACCGGGTAATGCAGACGATGCATTGGCGGTAAGCACCACCACCACAAATGGTTATGGCAATTATTTATTCGCTTCCCTGGCACCGGGCAACTACTATGTGAACTTTGCAGCGGTAGCAGGATTGGTGCGTACCACGAGGAATGTTAGCAGCGGCTCAATACCCGATGCCATCGACAGCGATCCCGATGCCACCACCGGCAATACCATATTTTATACCCTTCCCACCGGCGCAAGGAACATGTCCGTTGACGCCGGTTATTACAGCAGCTCACCCGCAGCCAATGTCGGCGCATTGGGCGACAGGGTTTGGAACGACCTGGACGCAAACGGTGTACAGGACGCCGGCGAACCCGGTGTGGCAGGCATACTCGTTACTTTATACAACAACGCAGGCACTGCCATAGCAACCACTTACACGGATGCGAACGGCAACTACCTGTTTACGAATTTAACGCCCGCTAACTACAGCGTAGGTTTCAGCAACCTGCCTTCCGGCTTCAGCTTTACCGGGCAGGACCTCGGCGGCAACGATGCAACCGATAGCGATGTAAGCCCGGGCACGGGCAGAACGGGAAGCGCTACCGTAACAGGTGGTGCTACCAATACTACGGTAGATGCGGGCATCCGCCAGGGTGTACCCAGCGGTTTGGCAAGTATAGGCAACTTTGTTTGGTACGACCTTAACAGCAATGGCCTGCAGGACGCAGGCGAACTGGGCGTGCAGGGCGTTGGCGTTACCTTGTTCAACGCAGGTGTTGATGGGATAGTAGGTAATGGTGACGACGGCGCTACCTTAACTGCCACCACCAATGCATTGGGACAATACAGCTTCACCGGTTTGGCCGCAGGCAATTATGCCGTACAATTCAGTACGCTGCCCGCAGGTTTTGCTTTGTCAGCACCCAACAGCGGCAGCAACGACAAC
>Ga0247804_10000821_pt1 | contig 14344 bp, 8 predicted proteins | sample UWRJL029104C1_FD_181142 | JGI IMG/M metagenome (GOLD analysis project Ga0247804, IMG submission 181142) | Plant litter microbial communities from Arlington Agricultural Research Station in Wisconsin, United States - UWRJ-L029-104C-1 | ecosystem: Environmental > Terrestrial > Plant litter >...
TAGTTGGCCGGCGCCCACGGCGGCACCGATGACGGGCAGCAGCTGGGCCAGTTTGGCGAGGTCGAGGTAGTCGCGGTATTCCTGCTGGAAAGTGCGCCAGTTGAAATCGACGGCTTCGGGCGGCAGGGTTTGGCGGTAGGCTTCCCAGTTGGCGAGGCGGCGGTATACTTTGTTGCGGTTGTGCTGGCTGGAGAAGGTGAGCTGTAATACGTGCAGCAGGTAGAGGCGCTCGGTATAGTCCTTCACGTCGTAGCCGTAGAGGGCGGCGATGTCGAAGAGCAGCTTGAGCTTGAGGGCCAGCAGCAGCGGGAAATCGGCGAGGCCCACAAAAAAGCCCGCCGCGCCGGTAAGGGCACCTTCAGTGGCAGCGGTCGTTTGGTAGTAGCGAATGCGGGTGCGCACCGTGGTTGCGCGCTCCAGAAAGCTTACATTGAGCAGCGGTCGGCGGGTGGTGTAAGTGGAGCCGAAAAGCACGCCGCGCACCATCTGCTTGATGACGACGGTGATGGCCTGGTGGATGCGCTCGGGAATCAGGCCGTTGATGCGCTGCTGGAGCCGGCGGGTGAGGCGGCCAAAGTAGGAGGGGCGGCGCTGCATGCGCTGCTGCCACGCCCGCAACTCGACGGCAGCCTGGTATTCTTCGGGAGTCATGGGGTGAAGGTAGAACGCGTAACGCGAACCGAAGGTCGGCGAAGCCAAACTCGGTTTCCGCACCGGGCGCAGCGAGTAGCAGGCGTCAAAGCTCGCTGCGCCCGGCGCGGAAACCGAGTTTGGCGTTACACGTTCTGGACCCATTGCCTCCCGTTTGTTGTTAGCCATTCATGCCCGAACTCTTCCGCCGCCCCGATTTACTGCGCCTCGATTACGATACCTACCGCGCCCTGCCCGCCGTGGCCAACTCCGACCTCTCGCGCCTGCGTAATGCCCTCGATGGCCGCCCGCCGCGCCCCCAAACCAGCCCCAGCAACGGTGCCCTGGAGTTTGGCACCGCCTTCCACACCGCCCTGCTCGAGCCCGATACCTACGTGCCCGGCCAGCCCGGCCTCAACGACACCTTAATATGGTGGCTCGTGGACGGCGTGAAAATGAATTCCCAGCTGGCCGAAATGCTGGAGCAAGGCACGCCCGAGCCCAGCTGCCTCTTCACCGAGCCCGAAACCGATACCCTCTGCAAGCTGCGCGCCGACCTGGTGGTGGACGTGCCCGGCCAGCCCTACACCATCATCGACTTCAAAACCACCATTGCCCGCGATGCCGAGCATTTTCGCTCGCAATGCACTGTGTATGATTACGACCGGCAGGCCGCCTTCTACACCGATGCGCTGAAGGCCGACCGTTTCATCCTCGTGGGCGTGCAGAAAGTGGAGCCGTTTGGCGTGTTCCCGGTCGAGGTGACAGAATTGATGCTGCACGAAGGCCGGCAAAAGTACCAGCGCCTGCTGCGCTTGCTGAAAGCGCCCGCGACGGCGCCGTCTTACCGGGTCGAGGCGGTGCAGGCGGCGGTGGATGCTTTGGGATTGGGGGAATAAGAACTGTCATGCTGACGAAGCAAGCATGACAGACAAGGGTAAAGCCGACAGTTACACCGTTTCCAGCCCTTCATCGCTCAGCATCCGCAGCACCTCCCGAATACCGGTCGGCTCCTGCATCAGCCGCCCGATGTGCTGGATATACTCGGCCTCGGCCCTCAAGTCGCGCTTGAGCTGGCGGAGCTCCAGCTCCTGCTTTTTGCCGGTGCTGCCGGAAAAGCCGTTCGGCCCGAATTTCAGCGCCTGCAATTGTTGCTTAAGCTCGGTTTGTTGCTGCGTCAGGGCCTGGGTGTAGCGGGTCAGCACGTCGTCGGAGTCGGCATCGGCGGGGCCGCCTTCGGCCAGCAGTTGGAGCAGGGTGTAGAGGTCGTTGGCCTCGTAGGCTTCGGTGATGCGCTGCATGAGCGCGGTTTTGTGCTGCTGCTGGGTGGGGTCGCGCTCCAGGTCGGGGTGGTTGGCGCGGGCCAGCTGGCGATACACGGTCTTGGTATTCGATAGCAGGCGCTGCTGCTCGGCGCGGGCGGCCTGCTCGGCGGCTTCCTGTTTTTTCTGGGCTTTGGTTTTGCGCTGGGCGCGGGCGTGGGCAGCTGCCTGTTCGTGGGGCGGGAGGGTATCGTTGTCCGGTTGGTGTGCCGTTGCGGCGCTGGCCGCCGAGCCACGCGCCGGCGCGTGCTTCTGAATAACAGCCGTCTCATCCTCGCCAAACCGCTCCTGCAAGGCCTGGGCATTGGCCAGAATAAAAGCCGTAATCTGCCGCTCTTCCAGCCGGTTGAAGTAGCTCAACAGCAAAGCCTCTTCCAACGGCCCGTACAAAGCGCGCCGGGCATCTACCACCTGCGCCGCCACCGGCCCCACCTGCTGCCAGTAGCGCCGACGGGCCTCCGATTGGGCGTCTTTCAACTCCCGCAACTGCTCCCGCAAGTTCTCTACCGCCTGAATGGCCTGCTGAAATGCCTGTTGCGCGGGCGTGCCAGCCGGCTGCCCGGTTCGCACCGGCACATTGATAGGGGAGGGGAAAGACGGTTCGGATTGACTCATGACTGGCAAAAGTACGGCGGTCGTTCAGTGGCTCCACAGGTTGAAGGCCACCTGAAACGTGTTGCAGTGCGCGTCCACGATGTCGCCGAGGCGCTCGGAGTAGCCGCCGCCCATGCTCACGGCCACCGGCAATTGATGCGCGTGGCACAAGCCCAGCACCAGCTCATCGCGCCGCTGGCAGCCGGCTTTGGTCAGTGCCAGCTTGCCCAGCTTGTCGGTTGCCAGCACATCCACGCCCGCCTGATAGAAGATAAAATCGGGCTGCACCTGTGTCAGCAGGCGCGGCAGGGTGCCGCCGAGCAGCTGCAGATACTCCGCGTCGCCGGTGCCCAGAGCCAATGCCACGTCCAGGTCCGATTGCTCTTTGCGCAAGGGGTAATTGGCCCCGGCGTGCATCGAAAACGTGAATACCCGCGGCTCGTGCCGGAAAATAGCCGCCGTGCCATCGCCCTGATGTACATCCAAATCCACGATTAAAATCTGCCGGACCCGGCCGTGCGCCAGCAGGTGGGCGGCGGCAATGGCCTGGTCGTTGAGCACGCAAAATCCTTCGCCCCGGTCGGCAAAAGCGTGGTGCGTGCCGCCGGCCAGGTTCATGCCGATGCCATCGTCCAGCGCCCGTAGCGCCGATTGCAAGGTGCCGGCGCTGCTGCTCAGCGAGCGCAGCACTAGCTGCGGGCTTTGCGGCAAACCCAGGCGGCGCACCTCGGTGGCCGATAGCTGCTGGTCGCGCACCCGCTGCCAGTAGTCGGCGGTATGCACGCGCCAAATGTCCTCCTCGGCGCACAGACCGGGGTCGTAGAAATCGGCCGGCTCGGCGATGCCCTGCCACAGCAGTTGCTCCCGGATGAGCGCATACTTGGCGATGGGAAAACGATGGCCCGCCGGCAGGTCCAGGGTGTAGCGGTCGGAAGTGGCGAGGCGGGGCATAGCTGGGCTAACGGGAAAAAGCGGCTTTTGTTGAAAATGCGCAACCTGGCAATTAACCGCCCGTAAAGGGGCGGGAAAGCGGTTTTTATGGATTAATTAATTCGCTCCGAAAAATTATTTTGGAAATTTTCTTAAAATAATTTGCGCAGTAAAAATTAATCCTCAATCTTTGTCACATCAAACTCCCCAGAGCAATGTATCACCTCACAGCCAATAGCCGCAAATCGGATAGCATGCAGCCAGAACGGCAGCGTGGGCTCGTGGTACACAGCTAATTTCAGCACTCCTGAAAATAGATGCAGCCCGGGCCAGACAGCCCGGGTTTTTTGTTGTAAGTCAGGCTGCTTAGCCACTTCACTTTTCTCCTTCATGTTGTCCAGTCACTTCACAAGCCAGCTTAAACAGGATTCCCTGCGGCCAATTGAAGGTCGCATGAGCTGGAGCAACCGCGAGTTTTTCTGTCAGTATAAACGCAGCTAAATCCTGCGCCACCTACTCTCTCAGAGAAGCCCGGTTTTCCCCAGAAACCGGGCTTTTTTGTGCCCATTTTCACGAGTAAAATTAGTTTTTATTCGCCAGGGAAAACTGTGTCTAATTCAATTTGAATTGCAGAAATAATTACGCCTCAAAGCCGCCGAAATAATTGCCGAAACCACGCAGTTTTCAGCAGCTTTTCACCTCTCACTCTCAATTCCCACCACTATGCGCTTCAACTTCTTTACCCGCAACAATGCGCAGAGCGTGAACCACGCCGGCGTAGAGGCTTACGTACTTACGCCCCAGCTGGAATTGTACGCAGCAGTAGCGACGGCCTCCCTCAACGACCAATACTACGAAAAAGCCGGCACGCGTTTGCTGCGTTTGCGCGAATTAATTGCGAAAAACAACCCGCAATTCGTAGCCCAGCTGGCCGTGTATGCCCGCGAGCAGTTGCACCTGCGCTCGGTGCCGCTGGTGCTGGCCGTCGAGCTGGCGCGTATCCACAACGGCGACAGCCTGGTGGCGCGCCTCGTAGGACGGGTAGTGCAGCGGGCCGACGAAATCACGGAAATCCTGGCTTACTACGCCCAGGCCAACGCCCGCAATGGCCGTAAAACCCTGGGTCGCTTGTCGAAACAGGTGCAGCGCGGCCTGGTCGAAGCCTTCAACCGCTTCGATGGCTACCAGCTGGCCAAGTACGACCGTGACGGCGCGGTGCGCCTGCGGGATGCTTTGTTCCTGGTGCACCCCACGGCGAAGGACGCGGCTCAGCAAGCTCTGTTCGACCAGCTGGTGCGCGGCGAATTACCCACGCCTTACACTTGGGAAACCGAGCTGTCGGCGCAGGGGCAGGTGGCATACGCCACGCCGCAGGAACGCGAAACGGCCTTCCGCCAGAAGTGGGAGGAGCTGATTGGCAGCGGCAAGCTGGGCTACATGGCCCTGCTGCGCAATCTGCGCAACATCCTCGAAGCCAAGGTTTCGGCCGAGGTAATGACGCGGGTGTGCGCTGCGCTGGCCAGCCAGCAGGCGGTGGTGCGCGGCAAGCAGTTGCCCTTCCGGTTTCTGGCTGCTTACCGCGAGGTGAAAACCGTGCAGAGCGGCCACGTAGCGGCAGTGCTGACGGCGTTGGAAGACGCCATTGCCCACAGCGCGGCCAACCTGCGCGGCTTTGGCGCCGACACCCGCGTGGTGGTGGCCTGCGACGTGTCGGGCTCGATGCAGCAGCCGATTTCGGCGCGCAGCAAAGTGCTGCTCTACGATGTGGGCCTGGTGCTGGGTATGTTGTTGCAAAGCCGCTGCCAGCAGGTGATTACCGGCATGTTCGGCGAATCGTGGAAGCGCATCAGCATGCCCCGCGGACCGGTGCTGCGCAACGTGGACGAATTCTACCGCCGCGAAGGCGAGGTCGGCTACTCCACCAACGGCTACCTGGTAATCCAGGAACTGCGCCAGCGCCGCGAAGTGGTTGACAAGGTGATGATTTTCACCGACGCGCAGCTGTGGAACAGCAATGGCGGCGGTGGCACCATCGCCCAGGAATGGGCCGAGTACCGCCGCACCGTAGCACCCCAGGCCCGTCTCTACCTCTTCGACCTGGCCGGCCACGGCGCCACGCCACTCGAGGTGCGCCCCGAAAATGGCGTGACCCTGATTGCGGGCTGGTCCGATAAAGTGTTCGACGTGCTGAACGCCGTGGAAAACGGCGGCTCGGCGCTGAGCGAAATCGCGAAGATTGACTTGTAAACCTTATGCGAAAACGGCCGGGCAATAAAGCGGAATCCCCGGCCGCCTTTTGCAGCGCCACCGCTGGTCGGTGGTGTGCGGCCTGACTGGTGCCGTAGCCGTGACTTACTTCGTTCTGAACCTACGATGGAGGTGTAATTCCTCACCGGGCTAATAACCCGGAGTCTGGTGGTCCGGCGGTTGTTGCCCAGTCAGTTGATACTTGCAGGTGCCGTAGGCGGGCCTTGCTTCGGGGGTGCTTGGCGGTCGCTTCGGCGGCGAGGGTTCGAATCCCTTCATTCATGCGGCCCGTCGCCCGTTGCCCTGTTTTTTGACTTTGTTTTTCTGAATTTTATGAACCGCGACATTCGCCAACGCATTGCCCAAAGCACGCTCGACGCGCTGGCGCAAGGCGCTTACCAAACGGCCGATAACCAGCGTGTGCCGCTGGCCGAAGCCCAGCGCGCCGCCGAAACCGGCAGCCTGCTCTACCGGCCCAACCAGGCCGAGGAACTACTGCGCGAGCTCGACCAGCCCGCCGGCGCTCCGGCCGAAGTGCGGGTGTACCAGGCCACTACGCTGGAAGCGACGGCCGCGCTGACCAGGGCCGGCGGCCGCGTAGGCTGCCTGAACTTCGCCTCGGCCCGCAACCCGGGCGGGGGCTTCCTGGGCGGCAGCCAGGCGCAGGAGGAAAGCCTGGCGCGGTCGTCGGGACTGTATCCGTGCCTGACGCAGTTTCGGGAGATGTACGCCCACAACGCCCGGCCCGACAGCACCGGCCTCTACAGCGACTACTTCATCTACTCGCCGGGCGTGCCGGTGTTTCGCGGCGAAGCGGGTGAGTGGCTGGAACAGCCTTTTACTGTAGATTTTATCAGGGCTCCGGCCGTGAATGCCGGGGCCCTGCGCCGCAACTCGCCCGAGCTGCTGCCGCAGTTGCGGCCCACCATGCAGCGCCGGCTGCGGCTGGTGCTGGCGGCCGCCGCCCGCCACGGCATCGACAGCCTGGTGCTAGGGGCCTGGGGCTGCGGCGTATTCGGCAACGAGCCGGCCGAGGTGGCCGAATTGTTCGCTGAGGCGCTGGCCGATGAGCAGATTCGGGGGCGGTTTCGCCGGATTGATTTTGCGATTTTCGACCCCCAGCCGCCGCACGATACGTTGCTCGCCTTTGAGCGGGCACTAAAACCGTTTCTTTAATCGTTAACCTCTTACTTACTATGCTGATGTTAGGAAGACGGCTGCCCATTTGGGGCAGTCGCCGGCCGGGGCGGCGCCACTGCGGTGGCCCGTCCCAACTCGGCTAGCCGCGCCTGGTTCGGGTGCCGTAGATAGGCGCTACTTCGTGGTAAAGTTTTCGGGTGAGGCCTAGCCTCATCTCGCGGGTTCGAATCCTGCTGCCAGCTTCGGCTGGTGGACGAAAACATTGCGCCTGCCGCTTGTTGCCCCGAATTTTTGCGGATAATTTTTCAGACTTGCGTTTCCGATTGGGTGCCGTAGCCGGGCCTTCCTTCGCTCCCAAACAGGGGCTGGTCGCGGGTTCGACTCCCGAAGTGCTGCCGCGAGGCAGGGCGTCCGCGCATTGGTAGGGCCACCCCGGCTGGCCCGGCGACTGTTGCCCCAATTGGAAACGCAGGAATATCAGTGGGTGCCGTAGGCGCGGGTTCCTTCGTTAAGTTGTACCGAATGGTGCCAGGGGTTCGAATCCCCTCTGCAACCGGCAACGGTTGGAGTGGCTGAGTGGTCGAAAGCGCAATTCCAGGCCCGCGCTGCCCTGTTGCCCCGCTGATTTTGTCATGCCTGCCCGGGTGTCGTAGCCCGGCCATACTTCGCACCGTTAATGCCCAGGTCGCGGGTTCGATTCCCGCCGGTGGCTGCTCTCGGGCAGCGGCCGTAGCTCAGCGGTAGAGCAGGATTTTGGAGGCCGGGCGCCTGTTGCCCCGGGCAGGTTTTTTGATTCACCGCCAGCGTGCTGGCTTAACTCTCATTTCGATTATGTCCCAAGAAAATAGATACTTCCGCTCCGCCGAAACTATCCGTCAATTTTCACTGGCTGCCGGGCTCGCGTCCGGGGCCGCCATTGTATGGCAAACCGTAACAAACCTTTATCGGCCCAGGCGCTACTGACGCAGCAGGCTGTGGCCGTGCTGGGGCAGCACCGCGACTGGCGGCGCTGGCCCCCGGCCCGCCAAATCGACTACCTATTCTCGGTGAAATGGGCCGAGGACTTCTACGACCGGGTGGGCGCCGACTCGGCCATCGCGCAGCTCTACGTGAACTGCGTGGCGGGCCGCCCGGCCGCCGAGCGCGAGTCGATGCGCGACTTCCTGCTGGCGCTGGCGCAGCGCCGTAACGCCCTGCTCACCCGGCCCGAGCTGGCACCCATGCTGGCCCAGTTGGGGGCGCACTACCGCTACCGCCTGCGCGACCTGGCCGACTGGACGCCGCAACGCAAAAACGTGTACGCCCAGCTCGAAAGTCTGGTGCGCCACCTCTTCGACCAGTACGGCGACGTGCCAGCCTGGGTGATAAACGCCTGGACCGCTGTCCGCGTCAACAATCTGGGCTTCAACCTGCCGCTGCTCACCATTCATCTGGGGCGGGGGCACTCGCTGCGCGGCTTCGTGGGGCGGCGGCTGCCGCTCAGCAAGCGGCTGGAGCACGAGATGCGCCAGGCCCCGGCGGCCTGCACGCTGGCAGAGGCCTACCGCTATGCCCAGCTGGCGGCGCGGGGGGCGCTGGCCTGGTTCGGGCCGGTGCTGGAGTCGCGCCTGGGCCGGCACGACCCCGGGGCCGACGACGCGTTCTGGCTGAAGGTGGTGGATTTTTTCCACGCCACGCCGATGGTGGACCCGCGACAGTTTGGCCCGGTTTGCGACTGGATTTACCAGAAGCGCCACGTCGGCATCGGAAACGAGCCGCCGCAGCCGGGCTTCTCGCTCAAGGGCCGCAGCATGGCCAGCCTCCTGGCCCACACCGAAGCCTGGCACCGCCAGCTGGCCCGGCTGCCGCTCGCCCGCCCCGGCGACGAAGCCTGGACCGGCCTGCCGATTCCCGATTTCGTGGGCGGCGAGCGGGGCGAGGTGCGCATCACGCAGCTCACCACCGCCGCCGCGCTGGAGGCCGAGGGCCGCGAGATGCAGCACTGCGTGGGCTCCTACGGGTACTCGTGCCGCAAGGGGCGCTGCGCAATTTTCGCGCTGCGTATCAACGACAAACCGACCATTACGCTCGAAGTGGATAAGCACCGCTTCATCGTGCAGGCCCGGGGGCGCTTCAACCGCTTCATGGACGACGAGGAGCGGCACTGGGTGGTGCGCTGGCTGGGCGAGGCCCGGCTGGCGATGGGCAAATACATTTAACTTTTTCCTTTACGGCCGGATGCCGTAGGCTTGCGTTCCTTCGACCTGTCACGTCGCCTTTTGGCAAAACGCAGGCCGCTTGTTGCTCCGGCTTTTTACTGAAACATCCCGGTGCCGTAGCGGCGCCTTACTTCGTTAGGGACGATGAGATGCAGGTTTGAGTCCTGCCCGCCGGCAGCTGTCGGCGGTGGCGTAACTGATAGCGCGCATAGTGTGGGCGCTGTGCTTGTTGCCCGGGGTGTTTTAATTTTCAATCAACGACGAAGCGCAAAAACGCCGCTTCTATTTCGTGCAACTACCATTTTTATGGCCAATTTATTACGCGGCAACGACCTTCGCCAACTGGGTTTCCCGGAAGGCCGTGCCATCGGGCTGGCGCTGGCCCAACTGCAGCGCAAGCACCTCAAAAAACTCTCGAAAACCGACCAGCTGGAATTGCTGGGTCAACTACTCAAGAACCCCAAAGACTACCTCACGCACCTCGACTGGAGCCACACGGCGGCCGCGCTGCTGCCGGCACCCAGCCGCCACATCGAGCTGGTGGCCCGCAAGGAGTACGCCATTTTCGGGGCCGAGCACATCGAGCCGGGCGCCATTCACCAGATGGAAACGGCCATGAAGCTGCCGGTGACGGTGGCCGGTGCCCTCATGCCCGACGCCCACCACGGCTACGGCCTGCCCATCGGTGGCGTGCTGGCGACGGACAACGCCGTCATTCCCTACGCCGTGGGCGTGGATATTGGCTGCCGCATGGCTTTGTCGGTGTTTGATTTGCCAGCCAAATACCTCGCCCAGCGCACCCAGGAGCTGAAGAAAATACTGCTCGACAACACCCGCTTCGGCGGGGGCAAGGGCTTTGAGCGCGGCCAGCGGCTGGCGCATCAGGTGCTGGAGCGGGATGAGTTCACGGCCATTCCGTTTCTGAAAAACAAGCAGGCCACGGCCGTGGAACAAGTGGGCACCTCGGGCTCGGGCAACCACTTCGTGGAGTTCGGGCTGGTGGACATCACCGACCCGCACAACGAGCTGGGCGTGCCGGTGGGCCAGTACCTGGGCGTGCTCTCGCACTCCGGCTCGCGGGGGCTGGGTGCGAGTATCGCGCAGCACTACACCGGCCTGGCCCGCGACGTGTGCAAGCTGCCCAACGAAGCTCAGCACCTCGCCTGGCTGGGCCTCGACACCGAGGCCGGCCAGGAATACTGGGCCGCCATGAACCTGGCCGGCGACTTCGCCTCGGCCTGCCACGAGCAGATTCACCGGCGCCTGGCCAAGGCCCTGGGCGAGCGGCCCCTGGCGAAAGTGGAAAACCACCACAACTTCGCCTGGAAGGAGCAACTGGCCGATGGCCGCGAGGTCATCACCCACCGCAAGGGGGCCACGCCGGCCGGCGCGGGCGTGCTGGGCATCATCCCCGGCTCGATGACGGCCCCGGGCTTCATCGTGCGGGGGTGCGGGCTGCCGGCCTCGCTGGCCTCGGCCTCGCACGGGGCCGGGCGGCTCATGTCGCGCACCCGCGCCAAGGCCGAGCTGGGCGAAGCGCAGGTGCGCAAGTACCTGGCATCGTTCGGAGTGGAGCTCATCGGCGGCGGGCTCGATGAGGCGCCGCAGGCTTATAAGGACATCCAGACCGTGATGGCCAGCCAGCAGGAGCTGGTGGATGTGCTCGGGACTTTCACGCCGAAAATCGTGCGGATGGACGGGGCATAGGCGGTTTTGCTTTCGATTTTTGGAGAGCTTCAAAAAGCGAAAGCAAAGTGCGGCGCGGTTTTGCTCTCCGTTTTCAAGCTTCGTCAAAAGCGGAGAGCAAGCCGAGGAAAGCTTAGGCATAAAAAAAGCGCCGGCTCATACGAGTCGGCGCTTTTTTTATGGAGAATCCCTCATGATTCTATTGCACCACGAGGCGCTTGGCGACGAGGCCGACAGCCGTGCGGGCCTGCACGGTGTAGATGCCCGCGTTGAGCGAGTTCAGCGGCAGCAGCAGAGTCTCGTTGGCGCCGGCGGCCAGGGAGCGGGTGAGCACCACGCGGCCGAGGTTGTCGAGCACCTGCACCTGGGTGGCCTGGGCGCCGCGCAGGGCGGCGGGCAGCACGAGCGTGGCGGTGGCGTGGGCGGGGTTGGGGTAGAGGCTGGCGAGCTGGGCCAGCTGCTGCGGGGCGGTGGCCAGCACGCGGGCCTGGGTAGTGAAGAGCAGGGCGTAGCGGCCGGCGGCGGGGGCGTTAGCGGCCAGGCTCAGCGTCAGGCTGGGCGTGGTGGCCAGGTCGGTGAAGGTGCCGGTGAGGGCATCGCGCAGGTAGGCGTGGTAGCCCGTGGGCAGGTTGCGCAGGGCATCGACGTGCAGCATGTAGCTGCCCGGGGCGGCGGCGAGGCGCAGGGGCAGCAGCTCATCCTGGCCGGTGAGGGCGGGGCGGCCGTTGATGGCCAGCGGCTCGGGGCCGGCTTCGGTAGCCAGGGTCAGGCCGTTGAGGTTGGGCAGGTAGGCGGCGTCGAACTGGCTGTCGAAGGCGGCCGTGGCGCCTGGCTGGAAGTAGGCCACGGCTTGGGTGCTGGCGCTGGCGCTGTTCAGCGATAGGGCAAGTTGCGGGCGCAGGTCGGCGGCGGGGCGCTGGAAGGCGGGGTTGGCGTAGGTGGTCAGGCGCTCGTTGTTGGTGAAATTGATGCTGCCGCTGGCACCCACGGCGCTGGTGCGCACGAAGAAGCCTTGGGCCGACGGCAGCAGGTTGGTGCCGCCGTTGGTGCCCATACCGTTGATGTAGCTGGCGAAGGAGCCGGTGTACTGGCCGCTGCTTTTGAACACGTACAGCGCCGGGTCGATGTTGGTCAGGCCGCCGTTGTTGATGATGAGCTGCCAGTCGAGCGGGGCGGGGTAGGGGTTGCCGCGCAGGTGCCAGCCGGCGGCGCCGTTGCTGCCGCGGCCGAGGCCGCTGGCGGTGTAGGGGCCGTTGTTGAGCGGGCCCACAAAATCGACCTTAGCAGTAGCATTGATGTTGACCGTGTAGCCCTGCGTCACGTTGAGCGCATCGCCGGTGCCAGCGGGCGACTGCCAGCCCTTATCGAAAAACGAATAGTCGCTCGTGACCGTGCCCACGCGGTTCTGGTCGTAGCTATACACGTTCGGGAAAGGCGTCACCAGCCCCGGCTGGGCAGCCGAGTTGTAGGCCGTATTCAGCACCGGCGCGAAGCCGGCGGTGTTCAAATCGGCCACCGTGCTGCCGCTCACCGGGGGCGAGTAGTGGCGGTAGCCGGGGCCGCCGTTCAGGTTGGGCGCGATGTAGCGCTGCACTGTCACCGGGCCGTTTACCACACCGTCGCCCACATTGTAGACCATGGCCGTGCCGGCGGCATCGGAGAGCAGCGTAAAGGTCTGGCCCGTCACCGTCAGGTTGCCCCCGGCGAGCGTGAGCAGCCCGTGCACCGACGCCGGCCCGGCCAGCGAGGCCGAGGTAGCCAGCGTAGCGCTGCCGGTGCCGATAATCAGGTTCTCGAATTGGGTGGCCGAGCTGCCGCCAATCACCTGGTTCACGTTCAGGTTCATCACTACCGTGCCGGTGCCGGTGCTATTGAGCGTGCCGCCGTTGTTGGTGAAGTTGCCGCCCACCACCAGGTAGCCGTTGCTGGGCAGGGTGAGCATGGCGCCGCTGGTCAGGGTGAAGGCGTTGGTTTGCTGGGCTTGGTTGATGGTGGGCTGAAAGGGCGTGCCGCCGGGGATGGTCACGTTGTTGGCCGGGCCGGGCACGATGGCCGGCGTCCAGTTGGCGGCCGTGCGCCAGTCGGTGCTGGTGCTGCCGTTCCAAGTCAGGTCGGGAATGGGGGCCAGGGCCACGGCCAGGTCGCGGATTTCGAGGTTGATAAACGAGCTGGCGGGTACGGTGTTGGCAAGCTGCGCTGCTACGCCGGTATTCAGGTCGAGGCGGTAGGTGTCGCTGGCCCGCGAGAAGCCGCCGAACACCGACCGCGGGGGCGATACCAGGCTGAAATAGCCCACGTTGGCGTTGGTATTTGGGTTGTAGTAAATATCCAGCCCCAAGTGCCGCACCGCCCCCACGGTATAAGTGCCCGGCGAGCTGCCGCCCGTCACCACCAGCTGCAGAGTGCTTTGGGTGTTGAGGGTGCCCGAGTTGGGCGGGCTTTGAATCGACAGGATGCCGCCGTTGATATAATCAACGTCATAAAGCGTGGTGCTGGCGCTGCCCACAAACGAATTGGTATACGCCACCGTGCCGATGCCGGGGTTGGCCGGGCTGCCGCCGCTGTAGCTCAGCGTGCCATCGGTGGCCGCGATGCTGCCGGTGACGGGGTCGAGGCGGTAATTGGCATCGTTGGCACTCACCACCCGAATGCGGTCCGCAACGGGGTTGAAGTCGAAGCCGATACCGTCGGTGGTAGTGCCCAGCTCCAGGCGGATGGCCGCGCCGACGGGCGTGGCCACGTTGGTGCCGGGGTTCACGATGTACACCTGGGCATTGTTGGCCGGACCGGCCAGGGCGGCGTCGTAGCCCAGGCCGTAGAGTAGGTTGTCGGCGGGCCGGAAGTCGATGCCGACCAGCGTCTGGCCGGGCGCGACGCCGGTCAGGCGTACGGGGGCCAGGGTTTGGGCGGCGCCGGTGTTGGGGTCAATCAGAATAAGCCCCTGGCTGCCCACGGGCTCATTGCGAAAGTTGGAGCCCGTGATGGTACCCAGGCCGTAAATCGTCTGAGCCTGGGCAGTGGTCGTCGTCAGCAGCGCAGCCGAAAACAAAACGCCGCTCAGTACGGAAAGAATGCCTCGGGCCAGTAGCGGCCGCTTGCGTAGGGAGTGTTGCATGGTAGGGAGTGGTGGGATTGGTGGAGCAGGAAAGCGCCGTTTTACGCGCAGCACCACATACGTTGATACGTGGTGTTTCGACTGAATTAACGCCTGTAAATAGCGGCGGGGTGTCGGTGGAAGGGATTGATTTTTACTTAAGCTACGAAATTTATTTTAAAATTCGACTTTTGCTTAATAAGCTCGCCGGGCTTCAAAAAAAAGACCCCGACACTGTGTCGGGGTCTTTTTTACAAGCAGCCAGTGAAATGGCTAACCAAGGCGGCTATTGCACCACGAGGCGCTTGGCGACGAGGCCGACGGCCGTGCGGGCCTGCACGGTGTAGATGCCGGCGCCCAGCGAGCCGAGGGGCAGCAGCAGAGTCTCGGTGGCGCCGGCGGCCAGGGAGCGGGTGAGCACCACGCGGCCGAGGTTGTCGAGCACCTGCACCTGGGTGGCCTGGGCGCCGCGCAGGGCGGCGGGCAGCACGAGCGTGGCGGTG
>Ga0247804_10000822_pt1 | contig 14337 bp, 8 predicted proteins | sample UWRJL029104C1_FD_181142 | JGI IMG/M metagenome (GOLD analysis project Ga0247804, IMG submission 181142) | Plant litter microbial communities from Arlington Agricultural Research Station in Wisconsin, United States - UWRJ-L029-104C-1 | ecosystem: Environmental > Terrestrial > Plant litter >...
CGATTTTCCAATCAAAGCCCAGCGGCCGAATCACCGGCTCGATGCCGCGCCCGAACAGCCCGGCGTAGGAGTTTTCGAGCCGCACGGAGGCCACGCGGCGCTCCAGCTCCTGGCTGGCGGTGGTATCTGACGGAGTGGTGGCCGCCGCCGCAACGGCCGCCCGCACCTGCGCCTCGGCCGCATCCTGCCGCTGGCCCGGCCCGTAGCTGGCCAGCACCCACAGCAGGATTGAAATAGCCACAATCACCTTGCCCGCCTGCCACACAAACGCACTCACCTTCTGCCAGATGGTGATACCCACGTTCTTCCAGCGCGGCCACTTATACACTGGGAATTCCATGATGAAATAGCTGCGCTCGCGGGCCTTGAGCAAGGTTTTAAGCACCCAGGCCGAGCCCAGCGCCGCCACCACGCCCAGCAGGTACAGCCCCATCAGCGCCACGCCGCGCAGGTTCAAAAAGCCCCACACCGCCCGGTCGGGCACCACCAGCGCCACCAGCACCGTGTACACCGGGATGCGCGCCGAGCACGACATCAGCGGGGTCACGAAAATGGTTATCATCCGGTCTTTCCAGCTCTCGATGGTGCGCGCCCCCATGATGGCCGGCACCGCGCAAGCCAGTCCCGAAATCAAGGGCACCACGCTTTTGCCACTCAGTCCGAAGGGTCGCATCAGCTTGTCCATCAGAAAGGTGACGCGGGCCATGTAGCCCGTTTCTTCCAGCACCGCCAGGAAGGCAAACAGCAGCGCAATCTGCGGAATGAATATCAGCACGCCGCCCAACCCCGCCAGCACGCCTTCCGTCAGCAGCCGCACCAGGGGCCCCGAGAAGTTGCGCTGAATAAGCTCGCTCAGCGCCGAAATGCCCTGGTCAATCAAATCCATCGGGTACTGCGCCCAGGCAAAGATGGCCTGAAACAGCAAAAACAGGATACTCAGGAAAATCAGATAGCCGCCCACCCGGTGCGTCAGCACCTTATCGATGCGGTTGCTGATGGGCTCGCGCTTCTCGGTGCGCGTCACCGTCACGGTCTCCAGCAGCACCTCGTTGATGCGCTGGTAGCGGGCAATGGTTTCGGCCGCCTGCCAGGCCGTGGCGTCAAATTTGTACTGCGCCACCAGCTCCGCAATGTGCTGCTTATCATCGGCGCTCAGGAAGCTAATGCTGCGGTATTGCTGGGCGTAGTGCAGCGCCAGATAGTCGTTGTGCAGGTTGAAATAGTAGCGAATCTGCCGCACCAGCGGTAGCAGCTCGTCCGTCGGCTCCCAGAAACGCACCGGGTGCGTGGCCAGCCGCTCGGCCATCACAATCTTGAGCGCCGCCACCCCGATGCCCTTGCGGGCATTCATCGGCACGATGGGCACGCCCAATTCCTGCTCCAGCGCCTGGATATCAATGCTGATGCCGTGGCGCTCGGCCACGTCGGTCATGTTCAAAGCCAGGACGGCTGGCAATTCCAAATCAGCCAGCTGGCTGAACAGCAGCAAACTGCGGCGCAAATTGCTGGCGTCTACCGTCACCACCACAAAATCGGGGTAGCCCGCCGAGCCCCGGTCGTAGAGTAAGTCGGTAATCACCTTCTCGTCCAGGCTCTTGGGATAGAGCGAATAGGTGCCCGGCAAATCCACAATCTCGGCCCGACGCGTGCTGCTCAGCTGCGCAAAGCCCGACTTGCGGTCCACGGTCACGCCGGGGAAGTTGCCGACTTTCTGATTGAGCCCCGTGAGCTGGTTAAACAGCGAGGTTTTGCCACTGTTGGGGTTGCCAATCAGGGCGATGCGCGTGAGCTGGCTGCCGGTTTCGGCAGTTCCGGCAATAGTATCGTTGGGCCGCGAGGGGCTGACAGTCACCGCCATGCGCCGCGTTTAGTCCTTCAACAAAATAGTGGCCGCCTCGCTCTTGCGCAGCGACAGCGTGTATTCCTCGTCGCCCAGCACCAGCATCAGCGGGTCGCCGAAGGGGGCCCGGCCGCTCAGGCGCACCCGCACGCCGGGTACGCAGCCCATTTCCAGCAGTTTCAGCGCCATCTCGGGGTCCTGCAGGCAGCAGATGGTGCCCGTCTCGCCCAACTGCAAATCCTTGGCCGAGCGTTGCGAAGTTTCGGCCGGCGCAGAAACCGACGAAGGGCGACGAGACAAAGCCAGGGGCATGGGCAGATTTTTATTTAGAAACGCTACAAACAAAGATACGCCACAGCCCGGTTCCGCGCACAAACTGCGCCCGGCCGAACCGCCGTAGGTCATCATTGTGTTGATTCGCCTGCCCAGCTAGCCGCTATGGTTGCATCACCAGATTATTTCCAATAACTTTCCAGCCCGAATTTGTAATTTCGTTTGTTCTACCGCCTATCCTATGTTCAAACGCGTACTTTTTATTGTATTTTTCTTAGTATCGTTATCGGCCATCAGCCACGCCCAAACGGCCCAAATCAAGGGTACAATCGTGGATAAGGATACCAAGGAGCCGCTACCTTTCACTTCGGTGGGGTTGAAGGACGAACAAATCGGCGCCCTCAGCAACGAGCATGGGGTTTTCATCGTGCCCGCCCCCACCAAAAATGCGCAGGACACCCTCATGGTGGTGGCCCTCGGCTACCTCCGCAAAACGCTGCTCGTCAAGCGGGGTGTCGCTGTCGACAACATGATTATCGAAGTGCCCAAACGCGCTATCGAGCTGGGCGGCGTGACGGTGCAGGCCGGCAAAATCAAAAATCTGGGCCTCGGTGCCAAGGCCAAAGACCCGGGCGACGGCATGATTCAGGGCCTGCCCGGTAGCCAATATGCCTTTTTTGTGAAAAACGACAAAAACAAGCGGCTCGGCAACGTGCGCACGGTGTCGTTCTTCATCGGTGAGCACGGCTTCCCCCGCGAGCCCTTCCGCGTCCGCATCTACAAGGCCGACGGCAACTACAACGCCCCCAACACCGACCTGCTGCTCGAAAACGTGGTCGTCTCGGCTCCCCAGGGCGGCCAGTGGTACACCGTCGACCTCACGCCCTACAATATCGTCGCCCCCGCCGAAGGCTTTTTCGTAGCGATGGAATGGGTAGTGAGCGGCGACAAGTTCTTTGCCACCAATTTTATGGACAACTACACGCCCTACGGCCAGATTATGCGTCCGACCTTCGAGTTCAAGGAAAGCCGCACCTGGAACTACACCATCGGCCGCGGCTGGAGCCTCATCACGGCGGCTAATGCCCAGGGCCTGCGCTACAACGCCATGATTAAGGCAGAGGTAGATATGATAAAGTAGAACGACAAGCGCCCCTCCTTAGCAGGAGGGGCGCTTGTCGTTCTACTTCTTCACATACAGCCCCACAATCCACTCCCGAATAGCCTCCAGCGCCACCGGCGAAAACACCGGGCGCATCTGGCCATTCAGCATTGTCCACTCCGTTTGGGGCGGCTGCATGAGGTGGTTTACGCCCGGCAGGCGCTTGCTGATAGCAGCGTGGTTGAAGCTCTTGAGCTCCTTCTCGAGGGCCGTGAGATGCAGGTCGGCGGGGGCCTCCTGGTCGTTGGTGCCGCCGAGGAGCAGCACCGGGCACTTCACTTGGTCGAGGCTGGCAATGGGGTCGAAAGCCAGGAAGTGGCGCTGCCAGGGCGTGAGCAGCTCGGCGGCTTTTTTCTGGGCGGCGGGGGCGTCGAGCTCGCCGCTGTCCTGGCGCAACATATTGGCCACGATGGCCTGTGCCTGCTGCGGACTGGTCTGCCGGATGATGTCGTACATGGTGCGCTGCCGCTCGTAGGCCTCCTGAATTTTCAGTGGGTCGAGCTTGGGCGTGGTCTGGGCCTTGAGGCGGTCAACCTGCTGCTGGAGCAGCGTTTGCTGCCCCGGCAGGCCGTAGCCGGCCAACGATACCACGAAAGACGGCGGCAGCGTCTGGCCCGCCGCCAGCAGCCCCACGTTGGCGCCCTCACCGTGGCCGATAATGCCAATCTGGTTGATTTTCACCTCCAGCCGGGTGCGCAGGAAGTTCATTGCGGCCTGCGCGTCGGTCACGCGGGCCGCAATGGTAGTGGTGGCATTGTTGCCCTCCGACTCACCCACGCCCCGGTCGTCGAAGCGCAGCACCGCTACTCCGCGGCGGGTGAGGTAGTCGCCCAGCGAGCCCAGCAGGCGGTAGTCGCCCACGCTGCCGTCGCGGTCCTGCGGCCCCATATCGCTGAGCAGCACCACGGCCGGGAAAGGCCCGGCGCCCGCTGGAATGGTCAGCTGTCCCGCCATCCGCAGGCGGCTGGCGGGGTTGGTAAACACCACGTCTTCTTCACGGTAGGGCGGCGTGAGGCGGGCGTTGCCGGGCTCGGCCACGGGCATGGGCGAGTGCGTCAGCACCACGGGCGCGTTCACGCCGGGCTGCGTCCAGAGGCCGCTCAGCTCCCGGCGCACGGTGTCGAGCCGGGCACGGTAGCGGCTCTGGGCCTGCGGCATCCACATGATGACGGAGTCATCTTTCAGGGTCAGTTCCACGGCCATGCGGGCCACGCGCTGGGCCGGCACGTCGAGGGCTGCGAAGTACGTGCCGCCCGCCAGCGGGACGATGCTCACCGTCATGTCGAGCTTGCCGCCCAGGAGTGGCAGCTGTCCTTTCCACAGGCCGCCCAGCGGCCCGGGCTTAGGGCTCTGCGCCCAGGCTGCCGATGTCGTAATCCCCACCGCCAGCGCAACCAACCCCGCCCAAGTAAAAAATCTCATACCTTCTTAAAGTGCCAAATCAGGGCATTCGGTCCGAAAGTTACTGCGTTTACGCGCAGCCTCATCCACGAAAGTAACGGCGGGGCTAACGAAAATCCGGACGGCCCGCAAGCGGCGACACATGCACATTCTTATTTTATTGCTATTTTGGGTCTTAAGGCACCTGCCTTCACTAGCTTAGCCGTGACGAGGGAATTTTTCTTAAAAACTTGTAAATTTGTCGAAAATCTCACTTTTAGCGCATATCTGCCGTGCTCAAACGTTTATTTGTTTTCCTGCTACTAACTTCATTATATCCAACGCTGAGCTGGGCGCAGGAAACCCGTATCACCGGCCGCGTGGTCGATGCCGAATCTAAGTCGCCCATCGGTTTTGCGTCCATCGCCCTGCGCGAGGAAGGCACCGGCGCCCTCACCAACGAGTACGGTTATTTTCAACTGGCCATGCCCCAGCGCAGCGTCGACGACTCTATCATCGTGATGGCGCTGGGTTTCCGTCGCACCGCCCTGCTCGTGAAGCGCGGCCAGATGGAAGACCTCATCATTGAGCTGCCGCGCCAAAGCATCAAGCTCGACAACGTGACCATCGAAGCCAGCAAAGTGAAGCCGATGGGCATGGGCTCGCGCTCCAATACCCCCGGCGACGGCATGATTCAGGGCATGCCCGGCAGCCAGTATGCGGCCATGATGAAAAACGAGAAGGGCAAGAAGCTGGGCTTCATTCGCTCGGTGTCGTTCTTCATCGGCGAAAACGGCTTCCCGCGCGAGCCCTTCCGCATCCGCCTCTACAAGGCCGACGGCAACTACAACGCCCCCAACACCGACATGCTGCTCGACAACGTGGTAGTGTCGGCCACGCGCGGCGGCGAGTGGTTCACGGTCGACCTGACGCAGTACAACCTGCCGGCCCCCACCGAGGGCTTCTACGTGGCCATGGAGTGGATTGTGAGCGGCGATAAGTTCTACACCACCAACTTCATGGACAACTACACGCCCTACGGCCAAATCCTGCGCCCGACGTTCGAATTCAAGGAAAGCCGCACCTGGAACTACACCATCGGCCGCGGCTGGAGCCTCATCACCCTGGCCAACGGCAACGCCCGCTACAACGCCATGATTAAGGCTGAAGTGGACGCCTACAAGTAAACAACCGGCCGCGGCACATACTATGCGCCGCCTCGCCCCGTTTCGAAAGCCAGTCCGGTCCGCCGGGCTGGCTTTTGTATTTTTAACCCGCGCTGCTAGGTTTATTGCAATAGGATGGTTTTCAGTTGAACCGGCCGCTTATTTTCCAGCCTTGGTCTACTGACGGTTTTTTAAGCCCTTATCTTCAAAAATAATGGCGTCAGAGTGGCCCGAACTTTGTAAATTTGCCAGCCATCCCCCATTATGCTACTTTAAGCAATGATGAAACGCTTACCTTTTCTCGCCTTCTGGGTGCTGCTACTGCTTCCGGCCCTGAGCTGGGCGCAGGAAAACCGCATCACGGGCCGTATTATCGACGGTAAAACCAAGGACCCCGTGCCGTTTGCCTCTATCGGGCTGCGCGAGGAGGGCACTGGCGCCCTCACCAACGAGTACGGCTTCTTTCAGTTGGCCGGCCTCGAAAAAACCAACAGCGACTCCCTGATTGTGATGACCCTGGGCTACGAGCGCACGGCTGTTTTCATCAAGCGCGGTGCCACCGAAGACCTCATCATCGAGCTGAAAAAGCGCGTGGTGGAGCTGAGCGAGGTGAAAGTGCAGGGCGGCAAGGTGAAAAACCTGGGCCTCGGTGCCAAGTCGAACAACCCCGGCGAAGGCATGATTCAAGGCCTGCCCGGCAGCCAGTACGCCTTCTTCATCAAGAACGACAAGCAGAAAAAGCTCGGCAACGTGCGCACGGTGTCGTTCTTCATTGGCGAAAACGGCTTCCCGCGTGAGCCCTTCCGCGTCCGCATCTACAAGGCCGACGGTAACTACAACGCCCCCAACACCGACCTGCTGACGGAAAACGTGGTCGTCTCGGCCTCCCGCGGCGGCGAGTGGTACACCATCGACCTGACTTCCTACAACATCCCCGCGCCCACCGAGGGCTTCTTCGTGGCGATGGAGTGGATTGTGGGCGGTGATAAGTTCTACAGCACCAACTTCATGGACAACTACACGCCCTACGGCCAGATTATGCGTCCGACCTTTGAGTTCAAGGAAAGCCGCACCTGGAGCTACACCATCGGCAAGGGCTGGAACCTGCTGACGCTGGCCAACGGCAACGGCCAGCGCTACAACGCCATGATTAAGGCCGAAGTGGATATGATTAAGTAGAGCGAAAAGCTCAACACAGAAAAGGGCCGCCAGCGTGATGCTGGCGGCCCTTTTCTGTTTCCTGTTTTGCTAGGCCAGTTGGTAGATAAACTCTTCTATCACGGCTTGGCGCGCATTGGCAAAGCCTTGGTCGGTGCCGATTTTTACGAAGCCACCGTTCTCCAGAACCTTCTGCGAACCAACATTGTCAAACGCGACCCGTCCACGAATAGGTCTGGTAGTTTCAATAGCCAGAAAGTATCTAAGGGCGGCGGTTGCAACTCCCTGTCCCCAAAAGCTGCGGTCCAGCCAGTAGGTGATTTCGGCCTCACCTTCTATCTCAAATTTGGCAATGCTACCGGCGACAACTCCTTCAACCAGAATTGTCTGCATGTGTATCGTCGGGTCATTCAGCAACCGGGTGAACTTCTCGAAATACGCTGCCCTATCGGTAGGGTTTTGGGGCGTAAACGCCGCCAGGTAATTGGCCTGCTCATCAAGCTGAAAGTGAAAGAAGGGCTCTAAATCAGCTTGTTCGCTGCGCCGAAGTTCTAGCTCTCTGTGCTGCATGGTGCTAACCCGGTACCTGTTAAAAAGCCAAGGGAGCGCGCCGCAAAATACTGCGGCGCGCTCCCTTGAATTTAGTGTTTACTACTTCTTCGACTGCGCAATCACCCACTCGCGGATGGCTTCTTCGGTCTCCGGCGAGAAGTTAGCCTGGGGCTGGCCGTTGACGATGGGCCACTTGGTGGGGTCGGGCTGGAAGAGGTGGTTGACGCCGGGCATTTTCTTCACCGTCACGGTTTTGTTGAGCTTGAGGCCGCGCTCCAGGGCGTCGAGGTTGGGCTCGGCGGCCACGCTGAGGTCGGCGGTGCCGTTGAGCAGCAGCACGGGGCAGCGCACGGCGGTGAGCTTCTCGGCGGGGTTGAAGGCCAGGTAGTAGCGGTAGCGGGCCGAGGTCATTTCGGCGGCGCTGGTCTGGGCCGAGGCGTTGTCCATGGAGGCGTTGTTCTGCTTCAGCATGTTGGCCACGATGGCCTGGGCCTGGGAATTATCCGGCGTCTGGCGGATGATTTCGAACATGGCCTGCTGACGCTTGGTGGCGGCCTCCACCTGGGCAGGGGCGGTGCCGACGGCTTTCAACGCCGTGGCTTGCTGCTGGATGGCCAGGTCCTGGCCGGTGAGGCCGTAGGCCGCCAGCGTGACCACGAAGGCGGGGGGCAGGGGTTGGGTGGCGGTGAGCAGGGCCACGTTGCCGCCCTCGCCGTGGCCGATGAGGCCAAGGTGAGCGAGGTCGATTTCGGGGCGGGTGCGCAGGAAGTTGAGGCCGGCCTGGGCGTCGCTCACCAGCTCCAGGTTGGTGTTGGCGGCGGTGCCGGTCGATTTGCCCACGCCCCGGTCGTCGAAGCGCAGCACGGCGATGCCGCGGCGGGTGAGGTAATCCGCCAGCTGGCCCATGGGGGCGAAGTCGCCCACGGTGCCGTCGCGGTCCTGCGAGCCGGCGTCGCTGAGCAGCACCACGGCGGGGAAGGGGCCGGCGCCGGCCGGGATGGTGAGCTGGCCGCCGAGGCGCACGTTGGCCACCATGTTGCTGAAGGTCACTTCTTCCTCGCGGTAGGGCGGGGTGAGGCGCACGTTCTTGGCCGTCATGGCCGGCAGGGGGGCGAAGACTAGTGTGAGCGGCACCTTGTAGCCGGGCTGCTGCCACACGCCCACCATCTGCTTGCCATCGGCGGCCACTTTGCCGGTGAAGCGGCTGTTGGCTTCCTCGGCAATGAGGTTGACGGTGTCGGCTTTGATGTTGACCTTCACGGCCATGCGGCTCACTTTCTGGAGCGGCACGTCGAGGGTGGCGAAGTACTCGCCGCCGGTGAGCTTCACGAAGCGGAAAATGACTTCGAGCTGGCCACCGGGCACTTTCAGCTGGCCTTTCCAAAGGCCATCGAGGGGCGGTAATTCGGCCGGAGCCTGGGTTTTGGTGGGGGGAGCGGTGGCCGCGGTGGCCGGGGCCGCCAGGGTTAAGCAAAACAATAAGCAGCCCAAGAGGCCGAAGGTGCGGAAAGTAGTAGTAGTCATAGCGAACGTAATACGCCGAAAGATACTGAAAAGCTAGGGGAGCAGCCAGCGGCGCAATTCGTAAAGTAGCAAAATAAATACCTTGCCAACATTGCGGGCAAGTTCGAAAAAAATAAAAATCCCCCGTTTCCACGCTGGAAACGGGGGATTTTGGGTAATGGTCGGGCAGCTGACGGCTGGCCGCCGTTTAGCGCGCAGCGCGTAACGGCAGGCCGCTCAGTGGGGCGAGTCTCTGACTCGCGGCCGCGAAGCGGCCATCCGGAACCGCGCCATCAGGCCCCGCTACGCGAGTCTGGAGACTCACCCCACTGAGCGGCCTGCCGTTACGCGCTGCGCGCTAAACGGCGGCCAGCGCTCGATTACAGCCCGAAGCTATACGAAGCCTTCAAATACACAAACGTGCCATTGGCGCCCATCTGCACCATCTGGTAGGGGAAAATATCCCGGTCCGACGGCAAATAAGAAGGCACGCCGCCGTGCAGCGCGGGAAAGGCCGCTTCGTACTCGGCCATCGAGCTGTAGCCCTGGGGCGCCCGGCCGTTTTTAGCGGCGGTGATAACGTCGTCGGGGCGTACGTTGAAGACGTTGTTGGCACCCAAGGCTAGGAGCAGGCCTTTGGTGGCCTTGTAAGTGAGGATAAGGTCGGTGACGGTTTTGGGGCTGAAGACGAAGAAGTAGCTGCCTTCCTCGAAGTTCTCGAAGTTGTAGTCGTACATCGACACCTCGCCGAAGCGGGTGGCGCGGAGCGTGGCGCCGAACTTATTGCCTTCGAAGCCGACCGTGGCCAGCATCTTGCTGCGGGGCGAGCCGGTGGTGATGAGCGACAGCTGGCGCTGACCGATGAAGTCGTTGCTGGCGATGCCGTCGGTTTGGAGGCCCTGAAACAGGGTGGGCACCTGGATGTCGCGCAGCTTGGTTTCGTTGAGGTTGGCGGCCAGGCCCAGGCGCAGAGTGTTGCGGCCCAGGGGTATGGTATAGTTGCCCACCAGGTCGAGGCCCCTGGTGCGGGTGTCGAGGGCGTTGGCGAAGAACTGCACGCTGGTGGTCTGGGCCTGTTGCAGGGCGGCGTCGAACTCGGGGCTGATGCCGGCGCCGAACTCGTTGGTGCGGGTGATGCGGTTGTCGATGTCTATGAGGTAGGCGTCGGCCGTCAGCACGAGGTTTTTGGCGGGCGTCAGCACGAGGCCGCCGCTGAGGTTATTCGAGCGTTCGGCCCGGAGCTTACTGATGCCGGCGGTGCGGGCAATGTCGTCATCGTTGTTGTAGATGCCGGAGTAAGTGGTGCCGCCGGCAGTGGGCAGCAGGGTGAGCTGGCGGTAGAGGCGCTGCTGTAGCGAGGGGGCGCGGAAGCCGGTGTTGTAGGCGGCGCGCAAAGCCAGCCACTTGGCGGCTACCACGCGGGTGGTGGCCTTGTAGGTGAAAGCCGAGCCGAAGTCGGAATAGTTTTCGAAGCGGGTGGCGGCGCCCATGGTCCAGCGCTTCACGATGTCGGCCTCCACGTCGAGGTAGCCGGCCACGTTCTGGCGGCTGCCGCTGATGGCCGAACCGGGGTCGAAGCCGATGAAGCCCTGCGAGCCGCCCGAGGCGCCGGCTTCGCCTTGCTGGTAATCGCGCCAGGAGGCTTCTTCGTCGGCCACTATCTCGTAGTGGTCGTTGCGGAATTCGGCCCCGAAGGCCACGTTGGTGCCGGCCAGGGCTTTGTCGAACAAGCGCGACAGGCTGGCGCTGCTCACGGCCTGGCTGAAATTCAAACTGCCGGCGTCAAACGTCGTCGGCGAGGCCGCGCCCATTGACGGATTGAGGGTGTTGCTGAGGTCGTAGGCCATGCGGTTGGTGCCGAAGCTCTGGCTCAGGTCGAGGTCCCAGCCGCCGAGCTTGGCGTCGAGGCCGAGCACGGCGGCGCCGTCGTGGATGCGGGTGTTGATTTCGGGCTCGTAGCCGAGGCTGTAGCCGGGGCGCGGGAGCAGGTCGGCGGGGTTGGCGCTGGGCAGCACCCAGGGCGCTACCGACTGGCCGCGGCGGAAATTATACGTGCCAAAACTATACAGCTGCACTTTTTCGGAGAGCGGCAGGCCGGCGTTGAACACGGCGCGGTAGTTCGTAATCCGGGCGTCGCCGTTGCGCTGGCGGTAGTCGCGCTGGGTTTTGCCGTTGGCGCGCAGGAAGGAGTCTTCCTGGGCAGCGTTGCTGGAATAGATGGGCCACACGCGCAGGTCGCGCTGGTAGTTGGGGCTGGTGGTATGACCCCGGTAATCGACTTCGCCGGTCACGTTGAGGAAGCCTTTGCCGCCCAGCTTCAGGCCTTTGTTCAGACTCAGGGTGCTGTTGTAGCCAAAGCCGGAGGAATTGATGCCGTTGTTCAGCAGCACGTTGCCGCCCTTGCTATCGCGCTTCAGGTTGAAGTTTATCACCCCGGCAATGGCGTCGGAGCCGTACTGGGCGGCGGCGCCGTCGCGCAGGATTTCGACGCGGTCGAGAGCGTTGGCCGAGATGGTGTTGAGGTCCGTCGTGGAGCTGCCCACCGACTGGCTGCCCAGCAGGTGAATGAGGGCCGAGGAGTGGCGGCGCTTGCCGTTCAGCAGCACCAGCACCTGGTCGGAGCCCAGGCCGCGCAGAGAGGAGGCGTCCACGTGGTCGCCGCCGTCGGCCGAGGTTTCGCGGTTGGCGTTGAAGGAGGGGACGACGTACTTTAGAATCTGGGTGTTGTCGAGGTAGGGGGCGCTCAGGGTCAGTTCGCGCATGTCGATGACGTCCACGGGGGCCACGGCGTCCTGCTCGGTGCGGTCGAGGCGGCGGGTACCCACGGCCACCACGGCCGGCACCAGCGTGAAGGCCAGCTCCAGCGGCTTGTCGGCGCTCAGGAAGACGTTGCTGATAACCTGGGCGCGGAAGCCCGGCTGGGTAATCTGCAGGGCGTAGGGGCCGCCCGGCAGCATCGTTTCGAGGCTGAACTGGCCTTGCAAATCGGTGGTGGTGGCGCGGCGGATGCCGGTGGGCAGGTGCAGGGCGGCCACGGTAGTGCCCACCAGCAGGTTGCCCTTCTCGGCCTGCACCGTGCCGCGGATGCTGGCGGTGGCCGTGGCCTGGGCCTGAACTTGAATGATGCTAATCAGCCACAACAGGAGCAGACCGGCAAAGCGAATGCGGGTAAAAGAGTGCATCAAATAGAAAAAGGGAAAAGTGGGGGAGGCTGGAATTAACCCAATCGCATCGGGCATAATTGCCATTGTGCTGCGAAGTAACTACTCACCCGTTGTACTTTTCAAGCTTTTCTGTTGAATTATCCGTTTTGGTCGTTTAACCGGCTGGGTGGCACTATGAAAATTTTCTATACTTGGGCTTATGGTAGACGGCAAGTAGCGCGGACTTTGTAGTCCGCGAGTCTGCACGTTTACACTCGCGAACTATAAAGTCCGCGCTACTTCTTATTCCGTCACGAAAATCCGCTTCACCCGCTCGCTCACGTTCGTGAGCAGCTCGTACGGGATAGTCCCAATCCGCCCCGCCAGCTCCTTTAAGTCCAACCCCGCCCCGAAGAGCACGGCCGGGTCGCCAGCCTGAACTCCTTCAATATCCGTCACGTCCACCATGCACATGTCCATGGCGACGGAGCCCACGATGGGCGCCCGCTGGCCGCGCACCAGCACCGTGCCCGCGCCGTTCGAGAAGCGGCGGTCGTAGCCGTCGGCGTAGCCGATGGCCAGGGTGGCGATGCGGCGGGCGTGGGCCGTGGCGGCGCCGCGGCGGCCGTAGCCCACGGTGTGGCCGGCGGGCAGGGTTTTGAGTTGGGAGATGGTGGTGCGCAGCTCGCTCACGGGGCGCAGGGCGTCGGGAGCGGCGGTGTTGCTGGCATCCACGCCGTAGAGGCCGATACCGAGGCGCACCATGTCGAACTGGGCCTCGGGGAAGCGCAGGATGCCGGCCGAGTTGAGGGCGTGGCGCAGCACGGGACGGCCCAGGGCAGCGGCCAGGGGGGCCGTCATGCGGTCGAAGGCCGCCAGCTGCTGGCGGGTGAAGTCGTCGTGGGCGGGGTCGTCGGCGGCGGCCAGGTGGGTCATGAGGCTGGCGACGGGGAGGGAGTAGGATTGCACCAGAGCGGCCAGGGCGGGGATGTCGGCTTCCTCGAAGCCCAGGCGGCGCATGCCGGTGTCGAGCTTGAGGTGGATTGGCGTCAGGTATTGGGGGTTGGGTGTTGGATGTTGGGGGTTGGGGGTTGGGGCGAAGGTGGCCAGGTAGTCGTGCAGGCGCTCGAAGGAGTAGATTTCGGGCTCCAGGCGGTAGCGGTGCAGGAGCTCGAAGGAGTCGGGGGCCGGGTTCATCACCATGATGGGGAGGCTGATGCCGGCTTCGCGCAGGGCCACGCCTTCATCGGGGTAGGCCACGGCGAGGTAGTCGGCGCGCTGGAACTCCAGCAGGCTGGCTACCTCGTAGGAGCCGCTGCCATAGGCGAAGGCTTTCACCATCACCATGATTTTGGTGCCCGGGCGCAGGCCCTGGCGGTAGTAGTGGAAGTTGTGGGCCAGGGCGTCGAGGTTCACCTCCAGCACGGTCCCGTGCTGCTGGGCCTGCAGGGCCGCCACGATGCGCTCGAAGCCGAAGGCGCGGGCGCCCTTGATGAGAATGGTTTCCTGGGTGAAATCGGCCGGATTGAGGCTGGCCAGGAAGGCTTCGGTGCTGGGAAATATTTCAATTGCCAACCGAAGGTCAGCGGCAGCCAATGAGCGAGGAGCACTGCGCAATTGGTCGGTGTTATGGTCCTCCTCGTTCGAAAGGGCAGCAGCCGAATTGCTCACTGCTAACTGCACATTGCCAATCGCTGCTCCGATGCCCACCAGCCGGGTGATGCCGTGCGTCGTCAGCAGCTGCGCTACCTGGCCGTACAATTGCTCGGCCGGCAACCCCGACTCCAGCACGTCGCTCAGAATAACCGTGCGCCCCCCCGGCCGGGCCTGGCGGGCCAGGGCCGCCAGCGCCAGGGCCAGCCCGGCCAGGTCGTTGTTATAGGTGTCGTCGAGCAGGTAGCTGCTGTGGCGGCCCTGCTTCATTTCAAGGCGCATGGCCACGGGGTGCAGGCGGCTCAGGCGGCGCTGAATTTCGGCCGGGGCCACGCCACGGGCCAGCAGCACGGCCAGGCAGTGGAGCAGGTTTTCCTGGGTGGGGGCGTCGGGGGCGGCCAGCACGAAGCGGTGGGTGTGGCCCTGGTAGCGGGCGCGCAGGGCCAGCAGGCCGGCGCCGGCACCGGGCTGCAATTTGAACTCGATGGCCGCGCCCGGCTGGCCGCT
>Ga0247804_10000823_pt1 | contig 14326 bp, 14 predicted proteins | sample UWRJL029104C1_FD_181142 | JGI IMG/M metagenome (GOLD analysis project Ga0247804, IMG submission 181142) | Plant litter microbial communities from Arlington Agricultural Research Station in Wisconsin, United States - UWRJ-L029-104C-1 | ecosystem: Environmental > Terrestrial > Plant litter >...
AAGGGTTTTGTAGTCGTTGGTCGTCTTGGTGAGAGCAGACGTGGGCACATCAGGGCGATTGGCCCATATGCTGGTGAGCGTGTACCGGTTGGTGTAAAACATGATACAGGCAGTAAAGGGTCTCGGTTGCGACAGATTTTTGCATGTAAGTAGCTGGGGGGACGCAGTGAAGGCGGTGCAGGGTACCCAATTTTGTAGCGCGGCTTGGATGGGTGGAAGGACGGTGCCGCCGATGGTGGGGGCGATCAAGTCAGACATGGGGAAGCTCGAGAGCATCGTTGTCAGTGTATCGTGCTGCTGTAGAAAATCCAACGCTGCAGCGTCTTTGAGCTGCTGCTCAGCAGACACTAATGGTGTTGGGGTGCAGGTTGCTGCGGTAGTTTGAATGATCGTGGTCAAGGTGACCGGTGTTACCACAGTGGTGCTGCTCAAGACATCCGTGGTGATAGTCTCAGTGACACTAATTCTCGTCGTTTCAGTCAAGTAGATTGTCGTGTCGGTTGTCACGCTTGACTGTGATGTTGCGGTGACTGTCGGAACAGTCACGGTTTCTAGCTGGATGGGGGCCGTCGCCGTGACGGACGTATCCTGGAGCGGAATAGTCAAGCAATTACATGCGCTGGAGATGCGAATTGCATCATATGAAGAGGTAACCCGGTCGGAAAGGGCGGTTGTCGGGGCGGCACGGCGTTGGTTTGCGTCTATCGTCGAGGTGCTGGTGACAACGACAGTACTCTGCGCGACAATCGTGCTGACTTGAACATTAGAAAGGGTCGAAAAGAAGACATCCGTCGTTTGGACTGTTGTGTATGAAGTGAAGGTCTGGGTCACGGTGTCTGTTACCACAACTGTCTGGGTTGGCGTGACAGTGGCCGCAATGGACGTTGGCGTCAACGTGGACGCGGTGACGGTCCGCCGAGGGGCCTTGAGATACGTGCTGCAGAATGGAAGAGCGGCCGGCAAGTTGGTAGGCGTGCGTAGCAGGCGGAGGAGGTTATCAGCGTTGCATGAGTTTGAGTTTCCGCGCTCAAATATGTCCGCAGGCTGCGATCGGGGGGACACAGGTGCCGCTGTTGCCAGTAGCGCTCCACAAAGCACAAAATATACAACTAACTGGAGCATTTTGGTGTTTTTTTAACCACTCGAAAGTAGAATTCCACGCGCCTCGCAATAGCTACGACACGGAATGCTGGTAGAAATAGGCGTGGTGCGCAGTAGGTTCACGTTAATCTCAGTCGAGCTGTAAAGTTAAAGGTATAATTGGTTATGGGACTGATATTTCTTAAGTATGAATAATCGATAGAAAAGTTCCCTGGCTAGAGGGATTGTAGCCTTGTCTAGACCGCCAGCGAATAACGCCTCACTACAGGAGGGGATAGTACAACGGTATAGCTATACACCTGTATGGGCCTCCATGCCATAATGTTCCATTTCAGCCGCATCAAGTTAGCAGATTGAGTTCGTCTACAATGAAATGGTTTGTATAGCCGAACTATTCGCATTGTGTTTTAATAATAGTCGTTAGCGTGATCCACTTCCCCCTGGATCAATAGTCCCGAAATGCTGGGTCTAGCGAAGTTATGCCGAATTAGGCACTTTTTAGATCTTTTAGGCGCAGCTGAAATCCCATCCAAGTTAGTCAATACCTTCAGGCTTGGCACACGTTCTAGAACGTGCCCTAAAAGAAAGAAGGAAAATATTTTGATTATGAAATACTTCACATTTTAGAATGAAAGAATAGACACCGACTACCACTCTTTGAGAAGAAGAAAACTGCGGGCGAAAAGAAAATAGTTAAATGTAGGGTTGGAAAAAATTATCTATTGATGCAAAGATGCTTTTCGACGGCTATAAATTAATTCAAATAACATAGTGAATGTCTGACTACATAGTAGAAGAACACGATTGTTGCGCACACTTTACACTAACTTGAATACTTGTCTAAAAGATCCATAAATAATCACGAATCGCCCTTAGAAGATCTCTAGAAGGCAGCCAGCCTCGTCGCGGCCGATTTGAGTCCTCTTTTGGGCAGATCGTCTTAGCGGTGGTGTTTTGATTGAAGAGAATCTGGTCAACTACTATGTTTGCTATAATATCTATCTATGCTTAGCATCGCCTTCGAGTTTCAGTCGTGGTGCCATATACGGATGAAGTCTTACTAGATGGATTCTGCTTTTGGTATACTTGCAATTATAGGCTATTCTGGAGATTTTAGAAATTGGGTGAAGACTTGTGGAGGAAGAACTGTCAATGTCCTATTCTCTAGTTTCCATATCTGAGAGCCTAATCTCCGCTAGAACTGAATTGTCAAAGTCATCTATCTAGGGCTTTGAGGGTTTAGTAGAGCAGTTAACCTGGCTCTGAATCGAAGATAACGAGCTTCAGCCATTGTGGCACAAAGCAGTCTCTCTGCCTCCGACCGTTTAGACGAAACCTCACTCAGCTTTTTAACAAATCTGCCGTAGACTTGAAAGAAGAAGCTGTGCTAATATACGAAAGGTGCCTTGCAAAGTGTGTCGACAGAATAGCAACTCACTGAGCCCATTTTATCCTAGAAGTAATTAGCGCATGTAAGTAACCGAAAGAATGAAACCGAAAATTAGAAATTCAGGATCAGAAGCTAGGACCTATATGATATAGGTAGTGAACATTAAAGTCTCAAACAGCATTATGCCTTAGTGAAAGTGAGAGAGAAACCACGATGAGAGCTTATCAGCCTGCAGTACAATCAGACAGAATTTTGTCTTATATGCTTTAAACATATTAATCAGCAACCAAGAATCGATGGTGGTCGTGGTTGTCACTATGGAATTTGCAAAAGATTCCATTTTATCCACTTCGAATTGTATGAAAAGTGTCTGGTCGATATTATAGCGTTCCATGTCACCTTTCCTGAAAATCTTAGCACTTCTTACTGCTACAAGATGAGTAAACCAAAGCCTGCTATTGGCTCCAGCTTACTGTTGCGCTTTTTCTAACATCCTGAAGATGCAGCTGCTGTCACACCTTCTTTCAGAAAATTCCTAAGAAAGAAAAGGGAGACTAAGCGTGTGTCGTGACAGGGATTTCTCTGGGGTGGGGTCTATGCTTTTACGAAAGTTGTAGTATGAGGAGGATTTTGGCATGGTCTTGCTTGATATTTGTGCTAACAAGCATGGGATTTTGCGTACTATATGGAAAGTCTCAGACGATAATTCATCACATTTGCTTTAACCACGGTTGATTACCATCGCCGTTCTGCTTAGGAGCTACCCACCCTCACCGCACTCTTGTCTCACCCTCTGCTTAGGCAGAAAAGAAAAAATTGTTATTATTATCAAGAGATTTAAAAGTATAGCTTTTTAACTTAAAAGGTTAAAAATAAGGCTGTGACTTTCTGATAGTAAGGTATTAAGAAAGAAGTCTAAACTAAGGTGGGGGCTCCACTGGGTGGATTATCGATCCCTTTAACCTCTTTGAGCATCACGACCTCATCGAAGGCGGATATAATCTAGCAGAAGTGATAAGCTAGCAGTGGAAGGGTGGGCATGCGACGAAACATATTGGAGTAACTCGTTGGACTTATATGAGAAATACGACGAATACAAGTGGAGGCTGGGCTGGGAGGGACGCTCCTCGGCTTCGGTAGAGTAGGTGTAGTTCTGTAAACCACGACCGACAGAGTAGTGATGAGAATGATTAATATTCGAAGCAAGTGGTTGTGGAAGGGATATATAACTACTAGCTCCAAATTTAATAATTTTATTTTAAGTTGCGTGATGACCTATAGCTAGTCCCATATATACGTCGTAGCTTTCAGCATAAATCACAGCTCCACACTAAACTTACATATTAGACCTTGAAAGTAAGGCCTTATATCTTAGAGGCTCAGACACGAATCAACCTCACCGCGATTTTGACTCTTCTCGTAGTGAAAGAATACTTACTTTCCATAAGATCAAAGATGGACAACTTGTTTGAAGCACATGAATTCGAATTCGAATTCGAATTCTTGTCTGATAGGCTGTAAATAGAATAATCTCCAGAACTCCTAACTCCAATTGTAGTCTCAAATTTTGAATCTGAACGCCAAAACGCCATCAAACTACCAATTGTATAACAACCAAGACTGTCTTTTTGTCATTGGGTTATCCCTTCTAGTCTAGAAACACGGGAGGCTTTAAAAGTCCTCCGTAGTTTATGGGTTACATGTCTCCCAAGTATGTCTGAAACTGACAAGATCTTCCTGGAGTGACGTTGATATCCCAGCAAACCTGATCATGCCCGTATAGAATCGCGCCCAAGGTAGTACTCCGACAATTGCATTCACCGCGGCGGTGCTCTGATGTACATTGACTGCGCATTAGTACTCGACTAAAGGTGCAGGCGCGATTTCGGGCACGGCAACTCTGACAGATTCTGGTCTTGACCACTACTTCGCGGTTGTTGGCAATGCCATGGCAGTATAGGTCACTCCCACGTGTGCCTTTAATCGTACTTAGAACCGTCAAGTCGCGTTTTTTTAATAGTGAAGTCCGTAACTGGCGTCGCCGATGTTGTCGTAAGCATGGCGATAAAGGTAACTATCAGTAATGAGATCTTCATCCCTGTTGGTATGTTTCGTGAAATATTTATAGTATTTAAGCCTAGGCTTACTCTTATAAGGTGAATGAATGCGAGAAGGAGTCTACACGTACCTAAGTGTCGCTTTGGTTTGTTCGTTGCGTATATTAACCGAAAGGTTCTGGACAGGTAGAAATCGTGGGGATTTGAAAAATGTAGGCAATTTGGAAAACAACTGAGAAAAGGTTTTGATGACAAGCTATATATTCCTGTGGTTACAGCTAATATAGAGCTGTAAGTTTCAAGAGTCCTGAGGTGTTTCTTAAAGTGCTTCCTTCAACCTTCGCCTCGATTGGATCGGTACTTGAAAAAGAAAGGAAGCATAGCCATCAAGGAGGATTACCGCTCGTTGGATCTCAATGGTCCTTTCCACAATGAAGTACGAAGCCGAGAAATCCCAAAGGGAGGGGAGGGAAGAAAAAAGGCTGCACATAGATTGTAGGATGTATCCTGTGCCTTCTGGCTTGCCCTTTTCATCATTAGCTCCTTCTGCTCAGCCAGGTTTGAGGAGAACGAAGCCACTTTCAGCCTCGCTGTAGCCAACATTCCACTTTCACAATATCCAACAAATAAGGGGTTGCAAATTTTGGAGTTGAGATGGGAACCAACATACCAAGGGCTCCAGCTGCGTCAAGGAAAAAGACTCTGGGGGAAAGGAACTAACTCCTGTTTCTAAAGCAAATTTCGGAGTGTGCAAGAACTTTTACAGGAGAGAGAGAGCAATATTTGCCTAGTCAACTGTTGTAAACAAGACAAATTTGAAATTAGGCTGAAGTGTGTTGGAAAGAACTTAAATGTGCCACGCTATCATTGCCATATATTCAAGCCAACCCTACCAATACGGACTGTTATCGCCTTGCGACCCTATGTTATGATTTGACAGTACGAGCATAACTTGCTTCTACATAATCAACATACGAACTGATTTCCCCCTTCACATCAGAACATTATCCTATCTGTGTGTACCCCTTGTCGCATTACTAGTCTATGAGTGGTTGTTGGGTCTTCTAGCCCAATAAAGTAATTGCACCACGCCTGAGGCAACGAATGCTGTAAGCGCCTCTTCCAATCCTTCAACAAAGATAAACATATTCAAGTAAACTTATCTCTTGAAGCACTCCAAGATATGACACAACTGTTGGAATTCTCAAACGAACTTCTGCTGCAGATATCAAGCGAGCTCGGAAATGAGCGTAATATAAACGCCTCTAGCCGCACAAATCGCCGCTTGTACTTTTTGCTCCAGAAGTTCCTTATACAGTACAACGTGTGGAATTCTGAAAGCTCAGCACTTCTATGGGCAGGGAGACACGGGGATGAGGATCTTGCGAGAAGGGTGCTTGCTGAAGGGGAAACAGCCCAAGTGACTGGTCATCAGTTGCCATGGTCTCCACTCACATTGGCTGTAGCCAACGAGCATGAAAATCTCATCCGTATATTTCTGAGCTGCGAAGATGTGGATACAAGTTGGAGCTCTGAGAAAGATTATCGAACGGCGCTGTCGTTAGCTGCAGAACGTGGGAACCTTGCGATTGTTGAAACACTGTTGACGATGGGACGGGCGAACCCCAACAAGAATTTTGGAGAGCCGTTGGCTTTATCTTGTGAAAATAGTCATCAGCATGTGGTTGAGCTTCTACTCAGGCAAAAGACTATTGATCTACGTCCTATTGTTTTCCAGGGCTTGACTCCGCTTTCCCGTGCTGCTTCGAAAGGACATTTGGGGATTGCTAAATTGCTCCTAGAAACAGCCCATGTTGACCCTAATGACGAAGAGCTCTTTGATCATCGTACACCTTTCTTTTGGGCTGCTTGGATGGGCCACACTGGTGTTGTAGAACTCCTTCTTGCCCAGAACGACGTAGTCCCAGATGAAACTTATGACATGAATAGGACACCGCTATCATGGGTGAGTCTCTTGGCTATCAAGATATAATCTTATAGTTTAGATACTGGCTTAACAAGTTACTGACTCAATGGTAGGCTGCTGGAAGTGGACGCTTGGGTGTCGTCAAATTACTCCTTACGAAGGCTAGAGCGCAGCCTAACACAACGGATATCTATGGTAGAACGCCTTTGCACTGGGCTATAAACCGGGAATATGATACTGACGACGGAATTTTTCAAGGATCTTTCAATCATCGAGACGAAAATGCCTCTGACCAAGAAGGTACACTAATAGATATCGTCGAACTCCTCTTAGCACATGGGGCAAACCCCGATTCCAAGGATGACGATCAGCGGACACCAATTACCTTGGCAATCGAAAGGGGGCGCCAGAAACTTGTAAAACTACTTTTAGAAACAGGCAAAATCGATCTCACATGCAAGGACAACGAAGGTCGGACACCATTGATGTGGGCAAATATCATGAGGGATGAGGATAGTACGAGACTGCTTCAATCATGAGAATGATGATCTTGAATCCGTGGCACATGAGTGGAATTATTTCAATCTGTTTCTGGCAGTTTGTCACTCTCTCGTACCTTTTCGCGTGAGGCATTCGCCATGGAGGCTGGGCTAAGTTCCTTTGGAGCAGAACATTCTTCACCATGTAAATCAAGGATCATCGTGACCTCCAGTATTTGGTAAGGTTTATTTTATCCCATTGGCATCAAATTTTATTTATTTGTATATGGTTCGCTCCGTCGACTCTCCTCTACTTTCATTATTGTATTACAGAGCCTCCAAGAAAATCCTGTGAAACCTTTCGTCACGTTATCAAATAACGCACGGCGGCTTTGAGATCGCATCAAAATGCATTATAAATATCTTATTCTTATTCACACGCTATTTAGCTTTATGATTGCCGTCTCGAACACTGATGAAGTGACCTCGTATGCTGTCGCTCCGCGATGTGGAACCATCAAAGCTCCTGCCAGATTTTTGTCGAGCTAATGGTGTAGCTATTTTGGATTGACCACTATCTATCGTCTACTGAACTTGTAGTATTGTCACAAATCTCATATCCCTATAGATTGTCTTTAGAATGGGTTTAAAGTAATACTGGAAGAGTTGCATTGTGAGTTCTGATGTCTACAGCTGTAATTGCTTCAGGAGTCACTGGATCAAATGTTGGAACTGAGGTATTATTGCTGTCGCAATCGCTGTAACAGCGTACACTGCTACTAACGCTCCAACCACAGTAGTGCTCTAACCATGGTAGAGAAATTGCAAATAAACGCAATTCAGACAGCAATTTTTCCAGAATCCGAGTTTACTTCTCTGTTGCACTAGTAGCACAACCAACAGCCGGGGATTTCTGTGACCGTATCCGTCTCGGCAGGCGCGAAAACTATGTAGTATCAAGTACAGCTTAGAAACTAGATCTGGAATCTTTCAGGTTGATTCATTTGATAGTAAATAAATAGACTGAAAAGACATGTAACACATGACAAGTGAATTTTATGGGGCTTGCAATCTGTAGGACCTGGTAGTTCCTCTAGCCCACCAGGTCGCAGGACGTATCACCGGCAATTCAAGAGGCAGTACATGATGCGTCACATAATAAGTCCTCAGCTTTATTCACCAACAGATATCTTGCTAAGCCACAATTGTATGTTAGTCCTTGCTGCTAAACTAGGCTGCGCCTGATACAAGCACATCACTGTTTCCACTCGCGAATATGCCTAAACACATGCCTTAAGAAAGGGATCTTAAATCGTGAAGTCAACTAGGTAAAAGTGCATTTTGTTTGCTGAACCATCAGGTTTGAGCCATTGAATTCTTTGTCGATCTCTTAGAGCGAGGTATTGCCCCGATTCCATCATGGCTCAGGTAGGCAGGCAGTGGCGACATCTAAGAATTGCAAATGCAAGGCTAATTTGTTGAGCGTTGCGAATGATGAGAATAAATGAATGGAAGGATTGGGGAACCCATTGCCGCTTGACCATTGAACGCGCAGTCACATTTTGGCGCCAGTAGAATCAAATTTTACATGCAACACACTCAGTCTAGAAACAACGCTCGCCTCCCATAGTGTTGTTTCATCAGCAGGTAGGCAATAGCATGATGCAAATGAACAGTTTAGACTCTGTACCTGAGGTCATTATGCTTGGCTCAGAATATGAAAAATATGAACGTTCTTGGTATTTCGTAAATGTCAGGCTTCGCTTCCTTCTCCACGTTGAGTTTCGCATCACAATTACTGTCTTTATATCAATCATGCTACAGGTATCAGACTTGCTTGCTGAAGTCCTTTGCCTTGTTACCATTCGAGGAGAAATTATAACTTCCAGGCTCATTAGCATCCATATAATACGGACCACCGAAGTTCTCCCAAGCCTCCCACTTTGTGTATTCATTTGGATTCTCTGGTGTATCGCGACCTTTCTGGGGGCATGTCTTTGAAAGCGCCAACAAACCACCCAGTGCTTCTGAGAGAAGAAGATCCGTGAAGCGATGTCCGCCTCCCTCACACTCGAAGCCTCCCTCATGTCGGATCCACTGCAGTATAGTTAGCAGGACTCATAGTGGCCACGTAGTGATTCAAATGGAAATATGGGAATCTTACATTTTTACCTTGTGGGCATGGATCAGCGTTTTTGAGAATGTTCTGCACCCATCGCAGCTGCTCTTCTTTTTCTTCCTCAGTCAGCTCCTTGAAGTAAATCTGCTGGACTGCCTTGACAGCATCATCACTTGTTTTAAGAGCACTAGGTACGATGGATTTTGTGGGGAGTGTATCGGCTGATGGCGCGAAGCTCTTGGGGATGCCTGTAATCTCAGTAAACTTGTCAACTGCCTCCTTGTCAGGCAAGACGCTTTTCACATCTCGATTGGTCAACATTGTGCCAGGTGCCATACTCGCAAAGTAATCGCGGTTGTGGAGAAGTGTTCCTTGTGGTTTCATGCTCTTGAAGGTGATCAGTCCGTCATCGCGGTTGTTCAAGCGAGTACTGGCTGGTAACATGGAGGCAAAGTCCCGACGAGTCAGCTGAGTGGCTGCCTGTATCATAAGAGCACCATCTCGACCGGTTAACTTAGTACCTACAGGTCTGAATCCGATTCCGGCTTTCATAGGAAGTCCAGCTGGTGATAGATTTGGTGACACGGGCTTTCTGGAAGTATTCACCTGTTCCAGAAGTTTCTCACGAGCAGAATCAAGGGCGTGCTGCGCATTTGTTTTCTTTTCGGACTCAAAGCTTTCTCCTTTGAGATTCAGATCTGTCATAGAGAGCTCTTCAATATTATCGAGATTAGCTGTTTTGCTAGAGGTAGCTTCATCCACGGTTGGTTTTTGGGAAGACATGGCGAGTTATTGATACGATGATATGAGTTGCAGCCGAAGACTGATGTGATAACTCTTTTCAGTTGACTTGTATGTTATAAAGAGTGTGTGAGTGTCTCAGAGATTTCTGGAGATTGGTACTTGAGCTAAGGGTCTGTGGTTGATAGAGAGAAAAGATGTTTGGGCAGAAAGGAGGTACTTAAGTAAAAGCTGGTGACACGATATTCTATTCGAATCAGATTTCTTTCTATGATCAACAGTCATAGATCTAGCCACCTTTGACTCTTGATGGACAATGTTCATTCAATAAAAGTCTTTGTTAACAATGGAGGGCCATGCTGACGACGCCATTGAAGCAATCAGTTGTCACATTTTAAACAGTGTAGAATCAGACCATTTATGATGCTTTTGTAATTATCACTAATCTCAAATATCGCAGCTCACTTTATGAATGACTTCATTTTCTATACCAACCTAGAATCTGAAAATGTGAAAGTTTGTTTGTCACTTTCAAGGCAGCAGGTATTTGTGATGTCTAATACCCACCAAGACACAACACCAAAATGCGCTTCAGATTTTCTCTGCAAATTCGAATCTAAGACCATTGACTTCATCAAGAAGCTCTCCCCACACACCTATAGCCATCATAGCCCGCTCGTTAAACTCCTGCCTTTCAGCAGCAAGACTTTCGCTATCCCAGTTCTCGCTCATTTGGATATTCCCTGAAACATCTCCATTGCTATTCCTAGCCTCCTCAATGATCAATTCTTCATCGTTCTTATATTCCCCAAGCACACTCATATCATCCCATTGCAAACCCTCCAGCGTACCACGCGCATCTTTACCCAGAGACGATATCGCAAGCGCCTCCCTCATCCCCCTCTTAACGAGCGCCAAAACTTGGACTTTTGTAACAAATCTATTACGAGGAGGTGGCAGATGCCTGAGAAGTTTAAATACTGAATATGCAGCCGAGTCTCCATAGCGCCTATACTCCGCCTGACCAGGCCAAGCAGCCTTTGTCCTCTCTTCCGCACCCACTTCCCAAACACCTCCCATCACAGGCATCTTCTTTCCACACATGAACCGTCCAACAGCATGACCGGTGCGCTTTGCAGATTCGGAGCTGGTGATCATATTCTTGAGTATCCGGAGCTCCTCTTGGGCGCGGTCGTGCGTGAAGTCTTTCTCGTGCTTGAGCAGCTCAACCGGGGATTTGGGCATAAAAGGCGAGCTGTCGAAACCGTTGTGACCCGCCATCTTCTCGAGACGCTCGAAACGCGCGATATTGGTGTTATTGGCGGAGGACCAGGAAGCTGATGTTCCGGCGCCATGGAGTGATGACTTGGGTGGTGTTGGACGCGATGTGGTAGAGACATTGCTCTTACTGTTGTTTACTTCTTCCGTTGCTCGAGATGTGCTAGTAGTATTGTTGTTCCCGTCGGATGTTTCTTGCACCGGATAAGATATCAAAGACTTATTGCAAGATCTGTGTGGCAGTTTATGGCTAATGTGAGAGGTGTTGGAGGCTGATTCATCGCTTGGTGGTATCTCTTTGTTTGCTTGAGCGGTGTTGGAGATGGCACGTTTTCTCTGTTTTATCCCGTCGTTCGTATGAGAGGCAGCTGAATCTTTCCGGGCTCGATAGCCAGGTTTACGATTTGTGTGCGGCATATTGACAGTTCAGCTTCAGAAATGAGTTAGCGGCGGGTTGTTTGTTGTTTCCTGCTTAGAAATTGATTGTAATTATGTCTGGTGGTTACTTAACCACAAATGAAGAATTAAATGCAAAGCCAGCCTTTTAGATCGAATCTGAGGGTACCTAAATCGGCAAGCCTGAGATTTTGGGTTTTGGTTTGCAGTGAATGTTTAGATCTTGGCGAAAATTTTACTTTGGTTTTACTGGAGAATTTCATTTGCGTCGTGTGAATTTCACATTTCTTTGTTAAAAATGTGTGACGTTAGATAAATGATACTGCTGCAGATAGAGCTCAAGCTGGTGTGTTTTTCGCCCGTCCATAATATGGGAAAACTAGAAATTTTAGACTGCTGGAATTTCCTATAATCTTTCCTCAGTAAAAGATTTAGTCATAGGCTTTCATTAACATTTCACACATTTCGAGGTTATGGTTAACAGTTAGCATCGTCAAGGGAATACTTATTATGAAGAAAGCCCCCGGACAGAGACTGATCTTTTGCCAATTATAATCCATGTTAAACAAGACAGATTGAAATTCAAAGCCAGATCTTATTCAATTTTGTATCTAGCTAGACTTATCTAGATGATTCCAGTCTACACAAGCATCTCTGGCCGTTTATAATATAGGAAGGCGCCCATATTATGACCATGTTGCTTGTCTCTCGATGCTCTGGTATTGAATCATCCACATAAACTTTAGAAAGGGTGCAGATGAGTATTTTGGCTATAGAACCATGATTCAAGTGCCATTACTCATGTTCCCAAGACAAAGAGTTCAGTTGAGGTTTTTCTTTCGGTATGTGAGAGAAATAGGTGTACAAATACAAGAAAGCGGCAAAAGGCTGAAGTTTGAAGTAGATGCGCGGGTTTGACGGACGGTGGTTTTGCTATACCCTAGTTAGCAGATTTGTGGAATTTATTATATATAGCTGTTCACCTTTCTGCTTCCATAGTATCAACCTTGGTCTCTATTCTCCTTCGATTTCAAAGCTTTCTTAATCCGCATTGACAATATTAGCAACTGAAGTTGCATAAATGTCACGCCAGCGCTTTTCACGTTCTGTTTTCTCCTCCTCGCGCTTGAAGCATCGTCTGGTGTTCTCCTCCTCGCGCCTGTAAAGTTGGATTGTCTTCTCGCGGAATCGTGCTGTCTTCTCCTCCTCGCGCTTGAAGCATCGTGCTGTCTTCTCCTCCTCGTGCTTGAAGCATCGTCTGGTGTTCTCCTCCTCGTGCTTGTAAAGTTGGATTGTCTTCTCGCGTTCATAGATCCGAGTGCCTAGTACAACAATACCACTCGCCATAACCGTAGCAGCACATGCCGCAAATCCAGATCTAGGAGTTTTAGCTTGTTTCCAAAATCCGCTGAAAGTAGAAGCGATGTCGTTGAAAGGTGGAAGCTCTGGGGTCATGTTTGAGGTAGGATTTTGGTTATGATTAAGCAAAAAGCAGAAAAGTCTTTCACTTGAAAGACAAAATGTGTATTTGCTTTGCAGAATGTAGCGTCGATTTTTGGGGGTGTTGCTGAATTGAAATCAAGCGAAGGGGGCATTACTTACAGAGGAGATCGGGTAGCCATCTGATCTGAAGTGAAAAGCCCGAACGAAAAGGTTTCGGTTCTGGCACTCGGTGATGAATTGTAAGAAATCAGTGTTGATTCGGGAAGAAGTGATGTTTGGAAAGCTGAAATTGTTCTTAGCAAAAAGGTGTAGCCGAGTATGGAAGAACAAACTGTTAGGGTAGATATATCTAACATAAAGCGCTCTGCTATAATGCGCTCGGGCCACTGAGTGGATCATTCATCTAAGTCATGCTACAGTAAAAATTCACCTAGAAGTTTTCTTTGTTAAAAGATGGATTATCACCTAGCAAGCAAATGTTACAAAGGTTATATATTTCCCAAATGTCTAAACTGTATTTTATACTGGTCTCAATTTGATACCTTTTGTTCAACATTCTTAACTAGAATACTAGAGAAGATCACCCCAAATCAAGTTGAATTGTAGGTTTTTTTGGCTTAGTCCCTGCTCTCCTCCTTCCGCATATGTATTTTTTATTACCTTTTTATACATGTCCTGCACTATGTATATTATGTTCTCAATGTCAGTGTTGTGGTGGCCCAGTTGTTGCAGTCTTTTATTATCACCTGCGGTCAAGTGTTACATGGGATAGCGAGTCCTTCGCATGCAATTATATCATCTTGATATTTGACAAACATGCAGAGCTGTTACAAATCACTTAATAGTTCTCAGAAGTAGCTTGATTTGTTTGGCAATATCACAACATGGTCGTCTAGTTGCACCACGTCACTCGTTCCTTTTAACAGTACAAACGCGAAGGGCCATTGTCAAAATACAATGTATATTTCAAAAAGTAGTCAAACGCACGGCCTTGAAAATGCATCCCTTGCTGACGTTTACTGTCTCAACATGCTGTTTTTAACCTAATACCAGGATGTCTTGGGTTTGCTAGGCATGCTTTGGCACTGGATGCGAAAATCCAGTCTTTGGGCATTGACATGTTGCATATGTTGGGATTCTGGACAGATCCGCTCCTTCACGCCACCACCATGATTACTCCAGTCAAAAGTCGAGGTAGATATATAACTTTTGAAGGCATTTCTTGGGCTGAACAGCTTGGAGATAGATTTATAAGCTAGAGATTGACAAGGATGATTTGTGAGGGAAGAGTTGGTAATGCTGTGTAAATGGAATTTGGCACTGTGTACTCCCAAGGTGTGATGATTTGGAACTTTGTATTTCCTAGCCCCAAATAACAACGGAGCTTATGAGTTG
>Ga0247804_10000828_pt1 | contig 14309 bp, 13 predicted proteins | sample UWRJL029104C1_FD_181142 | JGI IMG/M metagenome (GOLD analysis project Ga0247804, IMG submission 181142) | Plant litter microbial communities from Arlington Agricultural Research Station in Wisconsin, United States - UWRJ-L029-104C-1 | ecosystem: Environmental > Terrestrial > Plant litter >...
GAGACGGAGAACTTCTCGCCGTACTCGCTCATGTCGATGCGCACGAGCGCCTTCTCGTCGTCGAACAGGTACTCGGCGAGCGCCTTCGCGAGTTCGGTCTTGCCGACGCCGGTCGGGCCGAGGAACATGAACGACCCTGTCGGGCGGTCGGGGTCGGAGATGCCGGCGCGTGTGCGTCGCACGGCCTCGGAGACGGCCTTGACGGCATCCTTCTGCCCGATGAGGCGCTTGCCGAGCTCGGCCTCGAGGTTGAGCAGCCGGTCGGTCTCGCCCTGCGTGAGGCGGTCGATCGGGATGCCGGTCCACGCGGCGACGACCGCGGCGATGTCCTCCTCGGTCACCTGCTCGCTCACCATGCGCTGGCCGCTCGGCTCTCCCGACTCGGCGGCGACGATCTTCGCCTCGATCTGCGGGATGGTCTCGTAGTTGAGCTTCGAGGCGTCCTGGTAGCGCTGCTCGCGCATGGCGCGGTCGAGCTCGATGCGGGCGTCGTTGAGGCGGGACTTGAGGTCGCCCATCCCGGTGAGCGTCGCCTTCTCGGCCTTCCAGCGCTTCTCGAGCGCGTCGAGCGACTGCTGGCGGTCGTAGAGGTCGGTGCGGAGCTTCTCGAGCCTCGCCTTCGACGCCGCGTCCTTCTCCTTCTTGAGCGCGAGCTCCTCGATGCGCAGCCGGTCGACCGCGCGCTTCAGCTCGTCGATCTCGACCGGAGAGGAGTCGATCTCCATCTTGAGCCTCGACGCGGCCTCGTCGATGAGGTCGATGGCCTTGTCTGGCAGCTGGCGCGCGGTGATGTAGCGATTGGAGAGGGATGCCGCGGCCACGAGCGCCGAGTCGGCGATCGTCACCTTGTGGTGGGCCTCGTAGCGCTCCTTGAGCCCGCGCAGGATCGCGATCGTGTCCTCGACGCTCGGCTGGTCGACGAGCACCTGCTGGAATCGACGCTCGAGGGCCGCATCCTTCTCGATGTACTGGCGGTACTCGTCGAGCGTGGTCGCACCGATGAGTCGCAGCTCCCCGCGCGCGAGCATGGGCTTGAGCATGTTGGATGCGGCGACCGAGCCCTCACCGGCGCCCGCGCCGACGAGCGTGTGCAGTTCGTCGATGAAGGTGATGATCTCGCCCTCTGCCGCGTTGATCTCGGCGAGCACCGCCTTCAGGCGCTCCTCGAACTCGCCGCGATACTTCGCACCGGCCACGAGGGCCGCGAGGTCGAGCGAGACGAGCCGCTTGCCCTTGAGCGAGTCGGCGACGTCACCGGCGACGATGCGCTGGGCGAGCCCCTCGACGACCGCGGTCTTGCCGACGCCGGGCTCGCCGATGAGCACGGGGTTGTTCTTGGTGCGTCTCGTGAGCACCTGGCTCACGCGCCTGATCTCCGCATCGCGGCCGATCACGGGGTCGAGTTTGCCGCTGCGGGCGACGGCGGTGAGGTCGACGCCGTACTTCTCGAGCGCGGTCTTCTGCTCTTCGTCGGTGCCGGGGGCACCCTGCATGTTTGCCATGTGCTAATCGCTACTTTCGGGAGCATTGATTGATACGTCGACAGTTGAAACGGTGACAGTGAACTTCGAGTTGTGGGTGACCAGCTCGGTCGGTCCGACCATGCGGGCGAGCGCCTGTCGGTAGCCGAGGTGGGTGTTGAAGACGGTCCAGAGCTCTCCGCCCGGCCGCAGCACGCGCGCGGCGTCGGCGAAGAGCCGCTCGGCGATGCCGGTGTGCACAACCGCCCCGACGTGGAACGGCGGGTTCAGCAGGATGGCGTCGGCCGAGGCATCCGGCATGCCGACGAGCCCGTCCTCCCGCACGACCGTGACGCGGTCGGCGAGCTCGTTGAGCCGCATCGTCGCCTCGGCCGAACGCACGGCACTCGCCGAGGCATCCGTTGCGATGACCTGGACGCCGGGGCGAGCCTTCGCGATGGATGCCGCGAGCACCCCGGTGCCGCAGCCGAGGTCGATGATCGTCCCGGCCGATGGCGCGACCTTGCGGAGCACCCCGAGCAGGGCGCGGGTGCCGATGTCGATGGATGTCCCGGCGAACGCCGATCCGTGTGACGCGACCCACAGGCGAACGTCGTCGTGGTACTCGGTGGCGGGGAAGCGGCTCTCGCCGACGACCTTCGGCCCCCGCGCGATGAGCACACGCGACTTCTGCCTGGCGAGGGACACGTCGAGCGTGTCGAAGAACTCGAGCAGCACGGGATTCATCGTCTGGCTGATGTGCTTGAGGCGGCCGCCAGCGTAGACCACGACGCCCGGGGCGGCGAAGCGTGCGATCGCCTCGGCGATCTCGGCGAGCTCGTCGAGCCCCCGCGGCAGCTGCAGCAGCACGACCGTCGCGCCCTCGAGCAGGCTCGCGCCGAGGTCGTGCTGGCTGAAGTCGCCGGTGAGTCCTTCGGCGTTGGCGCCGAGGGCCCGCTCGCCGGTGATGACGTCCTGGTGCACACGCACGCCGGTCGCTCCGTGCAGCATGATCGCGCCGAGGGTCAACGCGCCGTAGTTGTCGCCGATGGTGACGACCTCGCCGGGTCCCGCCGCGGCGATCGCGGCGGCCGCCTCGTCGAGGATGAGCCGGTCGCTCGCGTCGACGGCGAAGAGGTTGTCCTCCTCGATGTCGGGCCAGCGGCGGAGCTCCGCGAAGTCGAGGGTGCCACTCGTATTACTCGTCACGCTGGGGCCTCCACACGACCAATTGGTTCTGTTTGCGACTGCGGGTTCCCGCGCGCAGGGAGATCACGTCTCCCTCGGTGCCGGCCGCGAAGACGCGACGGCCCGGCCGGTTGAGCAGCTCGTCCGCGAGCGCCGCCTCGAGCTCCCGCACCCGGACCCGAAGGGCCGCGGCCTGGTTCTCGAGCTCGAGCACCCGACGGATGCCCTCGAGGTTCACACCCTCCGCGCTCATCGCCGCGATCTCGCGCAACTGCATGACGTCGCGCATCGAGTACCTGCGCGACTGCCCGGCCGTGCGCTGCGGGCTCACGAGTCCGAGCCGGTCGTACTGGCGAAGGGTCTGCGGGTGCATGCCGGAGAGCTCCGCGGCCATGGCTATCGCCAGGACCGGTGACCACTCATCCATGTCGCACCCACCTCCCGGTTACTGTCGCGCCCGAGCGATCAGGTCGTCGCGGGGATTCTCGTCCGGCATCGCGGCGAGGAACGCCTCGAGGTGCTGCTTCGCATCCGCGGTGAGATGGGTCGGCACGGCCACCTCGACGGTCGCCAGCAGGTCGCCGACACCCTTCGGTGTCGTCACGCCCCTCCCCTTCACCCGCAGTACTCGACCACTCGGTGTTCCCGGCGCCACGCGCAGCTTGACGGGATCGCCGCCGAGCGTCGGCACCTCGATGGTCGCGCCGAGGGTCGCCTCCCCGAACGTCACGGGAACCACGACGCGCAGGTTGAGTCCGTCGCGCTCGAACACGGGGTGCTTGCGCACGGTCACCGTGAGCACGAGGTCGCCGGGCTGGCCGCCATCCCGGCTCGGCTCGCCCTTGCCCTTCAGGCGGATCTTCTGCCCGTCGCTCACGCCGGCTGGGATCTTCACGTTGATCGCCTTGCCGTCGGCCGGCTGCAGCTTGATCGTGTCGCCGTTGATCGCCGTGATGAAGTCGAGTGTCGTCGTCGCGGTGAAGTCGCGGCCCTTGACCGGTCCGCCCGCCCCGCGGAATCCGCCGCTCGGCGAGCCGAAACCGCCACCGCCGAACATGCCGCCGAGGAGGTCCTCGAAGCTGCCGCCCTGGGGTCCACCGCGCTGGCCGGCGCGCTGCTGCCCCTGGGCGAAGAGGTCGCCGAAGACGTCCTCGAACCCGCCGGGCTGGCCCGGGCGCCCGCCGGCGCTGAACCGTGCACCCGATCCCATCGCGCGGATCTGGTCGTACTCCCTGCGCAGCTCTGGATCGGAGAGCACCGAGTTGGCCTCGCTGATCTCCTTGAAGCGCGCCTCGGCGGCAGCGTCACCCGGGTTGGAGTCCGGATGAAACTGCCGCGCGAGCTTGCGATAGGTCTTCTTGAGGTCGGCCTCGGTGACGTCCTTCTGCACACCGAGCACCTTGTAGAAGTCCTTGTCGAACCAATCCTGGCTTGCCACGGGAACCCCTACTCGGGAACGCTGACGGCTACCTTGGCGGCGCGGATGAGGCGTTCGCCGAGTGCATAGCCCGGTTCGATGACGTCGGCGACCGTGTTGACGGTGACGTCGGGAGACGGGAGCTGCACCACAGCCTCGTGGAGGTGCGGATCGAAGACCTCGCCCTGTTCGCCGACCGAACGCAGCCCGTAGCGCTCGAAGGCGCTCCGGATCTTCGTCGCGACGATCTCGAGGGGACTGCCCTCGAGGTCGCCGTGCTTCTCGGCGCGGGTGAGGTCGTCGAGTGCCGGCAGGAGCGTGCGGATGACCTCGGCGATGACCGCCTCGCGATTGGCCACCCTGTCCCGTTCGACACGCGTGCGGAAGTTGACGAGCTCCGCCTGCGCGCGCAGCATGTCGCTGCGCATCTCGGCGACGAGGTCGGCGGCCGTGCTGTCGAGCAGGGCCTGGTCCTCCTCGCTCAGCGGGGATGCGGCATCCGCACTGTCCTCTGCGGCCACGTCGACAACTATCTCGTCTGCGCTGTCGTCGTCCGGCTCGTCGATCGTGTACGGCTCGGTGTCGGCCGACTCGCTCGTCGCCGAGTCACCGGACTCCGGGGAGCCGGAGGTCGACTTCGGCTCCTCGTCGTCACGTCGGCGCTTGTTGGCTGCCATTGCTACTTCTTGTCCTTGTCGGCGTCGTCCTCGACGACCTCGGCGTCAACGATGTCCTCATCGCTGGCGGCCTCGGCGGTCGGCTCCTCGTCGGCGCCGGCGTTGGCGGTCTCGCTCTGGTTGTAGAGCGCCTCGCCGATCTTCTGCTGGCTCTCCGCGAGGGTGTCGAACGCGGTCTTGACCGCTGCCTCGTCGTCGCCCGCGAGCGCCGTCTTGAGCCCGTCGATGTCGGCCTGCACACTCGACGTGACGTCTTCCGGCAGCTTGTCGGCGTTGTCGGCGAGCAGCTTCTCGGTCGAGTAGGCGAGCTGCTCGGCAGTGTTGCGGACCTCGGCAGCCTCGCGGCGGGCCTTGTCCTCGGCTGCGTGCTCTTCGCCCTCGCGAACCATGCGCTCGATGTCGTCCTTCGAGAGCGACGAGCCGCCCGTGATCGTGATGGACTGCTCCTTGCCGGTGCCCTTGTCCTTCGCGTGCACCTGGACGATGCCGTTGGCGTCGATATCGAAGGTCACCTCGACCTGCGGAACTCCGCGGGGCGCAGGGGCGATTCCCTGCAGCTCGAAGGTGCCGAGGTTCTTGTTGTCGCGGGTGAAGTCGCGCTCGCCCTGGAAGACCTGGATGGCGACCGACGGCTGTTTGTCGTCGGCGGTCGTGAAGGTCTCGCTGCGCTTGGTCGGGATGGCGGTGTTGCGCTCGATGAGCTTCGTCATGATGCCGCCCTTGGTCTCGATACCGAGGCTCAGGGGGGTGACGTCGATGAGCAGCACGTCCTTGCGCTCGCCGCGCAGCACGCCGGCCTGGAGGGCGGCACCGACGGCGACGACCTCATCCGGGTTGACGCCCTTGTTCGGCTCCTTGCCACCGGTGAGGCTCTTGACGAGCTCGACGACGGCGGGCATCCGGGTGGATCCACCGACGAGCACAACGTGTGCGACGTCGGCGACACTCACGCCGGCCTCCTTGATGACGTCCTGGAACGGCTTGCGCGTGCGCTCGAGGAGGTCCTTCGTGAGCTCCTCGAACTTGGCACGCGTGAGCGTCTCGTCGAGGTTGGCCGGGCCGTTCGCGGTGAGCGAGAGGTAGGGCAGCTGGATGCTTGCGCTCGTCGACGACGAGAGCTCCTTCTTGGCCTGCTCAGCCGCCTCCTTGAGGCGCTGCTTGGCGATCTTGTCGGTCGAGACGTCGACGCCAGTGGTCTCCTTGAACTTCTGGATCAGGTAGTCCACAACGCGGTTGTCCCAGTCGTCACCGCCGAGACGGTTGTCACCGGCGGTCGAGCGCACCTGAATGGTGGAGAAGTCGTCGTCCTTGCCCACTTCGAGCAGGCTGACGTCGAACGTTCCGCCTCCGAGGTCGAAGACGAGGATGAGCTCGTCGGCCTTTCCCTTGTCGAGGCCGTAGGCGAGTGCCGCGGCGGTCGGCTCGTTGATGATGCGCAGCACGGTGAGGCCGGCGATCTCGCCGGCATCCTTCGTCGCCTGGCGCTCGGCGTCGTTGAAGTAGGCGGGAACCGTGATGACCGCGTCGGTCACCGGCTCGCCGAGGTACTGCTCGGCGTCGCGCTTGAGCTTGGCGAGAATGCGCGCGGAGATCTCCTGCGGCGTGTACTTCTTGCCGTCGATGTCCGTGGTCCAGGTCGTGCCCATGTGGCGCTTGACGCTCGAGATGGTGCGGTCGACGTTCGTGACGGCCTGGCGCTTGGCCGTCTCTCCGACGAGCACGTCGTTGTCTTTGGTGAAGGCGACGACCGATGGGGTCGTGCGGAATCCTTCAGCGTTTGCGATGACGGTGGGTTCTCCACCTTCGAGGACCGCCACCACCGAGTTGGTGGTTCCGAGGTCAATTCCTACTGCACGAGCCATGAGCTCTTTCTCCTTCTGGGGATGAACCTGCGCCCGAGGTCCCACATAGTTGAGTGGCGCTGTATCAAGTTTGCGATTCATGGATGCGGCTGTCAAGTCGTTCACAGCAAAACCTGAGCCGATCCGACTCAAGGTCAGGTTCTCGCGGCTCGTCCCGAACTGGCGACACCCGCTGTTTACCGGTGGACAGTAGCCTGTGACCATGACTGAGCAGGCTCCCGACAACGACGTCGCATCCACCACCCGCAAGATCCCCACCACCGCGAACACGCTCGCCGTCGGGGTCGTCGGGCTGGACCTCCAGGCCGACAAGGTCGTGCCGCGCAAGCAGGTCGTCTCATGGGCGCTCTGGGACTGGGCGACGCAGCCGTTCAACTCCGTCATCCTGACCTTCGTCTTCACCGCGCTGTACCTCACGACGGACACCTTCCTCGACCCGTCGATCGCAGCGCTCCCCGACGGCGACCCGCTCAAGGAGCGCGGACTCGCGGGACTCGCGAGCGGTCTCGGACTGGCGACGACCATCGCGGGCCTCGCCATCGCGGGCATCGCTCCGGTGCTCGGGCAGCGCGCCGACGCCTCCGGGCGTCGCAAGTTCTGGCTCCTCATCTACACGGCCGTGCTTGTGCTCTGCACCGGCCTGCTGTTCTTCGTCGAGGGCACCCCATCGTTCTTCGTGCTCGGGGTCTCGCTCATCGCGATCGGCAGCGTCTTCAGCGAGCTCGCCGGCGTCAACTACAACGCGATGCTCGTGCAGGTCTCCACACCGAAGACCGTCGGCAAGGTCAGCGGACTCGGGTGGGGGCTCGGCTACATCGGCGGCATCGTCGCGCTCGTGATCGTCGTCGTCGCCTACGCCTCCGACTGGTTCGGCCTCCCCGAGGAGGGCGGGCTGCCCTTCCGTCTCGTCGCGCTCGGCTGCGCGATCTGGACGATCCTGTTCTGCATCCCGTTCATCAGGAACGTGCCGGAGCTCCCTTCCGACCCGAACCGCGAGCACGTCAGCTTCTTCCGCAGCTACATCGTGCTCTGGCACACCATCACGAAGCTCTATCGCGAGTCGCGCCCGACGTTCTGGTTCCTCTTCGCGAGTGCGGTGTACCGCGACGGCCTCGCCGGCGTCTTCACGTTCGGCGCGGTCATCGCCTCGGTCGTCTTCGGATTCGAGTTCCTCGAGGTGGTCGGGTTCGGCATCGCCGCCAACCTCGTCGCGGGCATCTCGACGATCATCGCCGGCCGGTTCGACGACCTGTTCGGCGCGCGGGCGGTCATCCTCACCGCCCTCATCGGGCTGGTGATCGCCGGGCTCGGGGTCTTCGCGCTGCAGGATGCCGGCAAGACCGTGTTCTGGATCGGCGGTCTGCTGCTCTGTCTCTTCGTCGGCCCCGCGCAGGCGTCGAGCCGCTCGCTGCTCGCACGGGTCACCCCCGCCGGGCGCGAGGGTGAGATCTTCGGGCTGTACGCGACGACGGGTCGCGCGGCGAGCTTCCTCTCGGGGGCGGCCTGGACCATCTTCATCGCGGCGTTCGGGGCGACAGGCTTCGGCATCCTCGGCATCGTGCTCGTCATCGCACTCGGCCTCGTGCTCATGCTGCTCGTCAAGATGCCGAAGCACCAGCGGATCGCGTAGCCAGCAGTTCGCTGGCAGTTGTCCGAAACCCGCCCGCGGGAGGTCCGCGCGCGGTGCAGGCTTGGACCATGAACTCAACACGCTCCGACTCCAGCGCGGCCAACGCCGCCGCATCCGCCCAGCACGACCTCGCATCGACGATCGGCAAGGCCGAGCTGCTGCGGGAGCTGCACGTTCCGGGCAGCCCGCTCATCGTGGTCAACGTGTGGGATGCCGTCACGGCACGCATCGTCGCGGGAGTTCCGGGCGTCAAGGCGCTCGCGACGGCGAGCCACGCGGTGAGCTTTGCGCACGGCGTCGAGGACGGCGAGGGCCTCACCGTGCAGCAGGCCCTCGCGGCAGCCGAGCTCATCGCCGACTCCGTCGACCTGCCGGTGAGCGTCGACTTCGAGAAGGGGTACGCGAGGGACGCCGCCGGCGTGCAGGGCAACGTCGAGCAGCTCATCTCCGTCGGTGCCGCGGGCATCAACATCGAGGACAGCATCGGGCAGCCGAAGGCGCCGACCTTCGATCTCGAGACCGCCACGGCCAGGGTCGCCGCTGCGCGCGCGGCGGCGACATCCACCGGCGTCCCCCTCGTCATCAACGCCCGGGTCGACACCCTCGCCGGTGGCGGGGACTGGGATGACGCGGTCGCGCGCGCGAATGCCTACCTCGGTGCCGGGGCCGACTGCATCTTCTTCCTCGGGCTCGGCACCGAGGAGCTCGTCGAGCGCGCCATCGCGGCGGTCGACGGCAGGATCTCGGTCATCGCCTACCCGGGTGCCGTGCCGCTCAAGCGACTCGCCGAGCTCGGTGTCTCGCGCGTGAGCTTCGGCCCCGGCGCGCTCGGGCTCACCCTCGCCCACCTGAGTGCCGCGACCGAACAGCTCACCGCGCTCGGCGACTACCCGGCGGAGCTGGGCTTCTCCTACTGAGCCGAAGCCCCATATCGGGGCTCTGTACGCCCGGCGACCCCGGGCGTACACTCCGTTCCATGGCTGACACCCGCCCGATCGGATTCTGGCTCAAGCTCGTCGACAGGCTCATCAACGAGCAGTTCGCCGAGACGCTCGAGGAGCACGGCGTCACCCGCCGCCAGTGGCAGTTGCTCGGTGTGCTCGCGAGCGGACCTGCCACGGTCGAGGAGCTCGACGAGGCCGTCGCGCCGTTCCTCGCGCGGGGCACCGAGGACGCCCCGGCGGAGTCGTCGGTCGAGCACCTCACCGAGCTCATCGAGAGCGGCTGGGTGAGCGCGACCCACGAGGGGTATGAGCTCACCGAGCGCGGCAGGACCGCCTTCACCCGGCTGAGCGGCGTGGTCGCCGAGCAGCGCACAAAATTCGGCCACGGCATCAGCGACGCCGAATACCTCGCGACCGTCGACGTGCTGCAGCGTGTGGCGAAGAACCTGGGCTGGCAGGAGCCTGCCTAGGTCGGCGCTCGATCCCGGTGGTCGAGCTTGTCGAGACCAGGCGGAGCGGAGCGACGCCGATCTCGGGGGCGCTCGATCTGATCTCGACAAGCTCGACCATCGGGGGCGCTCGATCTGATCTCGACAAGCTCGACCATCGGGGGCGCTCGATCTGATCTCGACAGGCTCGATCACCGACTGCTCAATCAGCGAACCGCGAGTGCCCACCAGATCATGAGCATCGTCACGAAGAAGCCCGTGACGAAGTTGAGCAGCAGGAACCGCTTCCAGCCCCGGTTGGCCGACTCGGCTGTGGCATCCGTGATCGACCAGAAGCGTGCGCACACCGCGGCGTAGGGCAGCGCGAGCACCGCTGCGAGGGGCGCCGGCCACTCGGTGAACAGCAGCAGCACCCCGGCGAGCAGGTAGGCGACCACCGCGAGCCGCACGGTCGTGCGGGCACCGAAGACCGTGGCGATCGAGGCGATGCCGCCCTCGCGGTCGGCGATGACATCCTGCACGGCCCCGAAGGCGTGCGAGGCGAGCCCCCAGAGGAAGAACGCACCGAGGATGGCCCAGAGGCCGGGCGTGAAGTCGGCACCGGCGAGCACGAGCCCGTAGACCGCTGGCGACACGAAGTGTGTGCTCGAGGTGATGGAGTCGAGCACGGGCTTCTCCTTGAAGCGCAGCCCCTTCGCGGAGTAGGCGACAACGGCGAACATGCTCACGGCGAGCACAACCCAGGAGAGCGGGTCTCCCACCGCGACGAGGTACACGAGGAACGGCACGGTCGACACGATGCTCGCGATGATCGTCGGCCGGTGCATCCGCGGATCGAGGAGCGCGCCCTCGACCCCGCCCTTGCGCGGGTTGCGCAGGTCGGACTCGTAGTCGAAGACGTCGTTGATGCCGTACATCGCGAGGTTGTACGGCACGAGGAAGAAGAGCGTGCCGAGCACCAGCGTCAGGTCGACCTCGCGCGTGGTGAGGAAGTACGCGGCGGCGAAGGGGAACGCGGTGTTGACCCAGCTGAGCGGACGGGACGAGACGAAGAGCGCCTTAAGCATCGGTCTCCTTCGCGGGGGTGCGACGTTCGAGCAGCATCCAGAGCGACGGGAGCAGGATGACGGCGGCCACGGCGTAGGCGAAGTCCTCGAGCGGCGCGATGCCGATGAACGCGCCGCTGATGAGCGACTCGCTGTACCCGACGAGCCCGACCCCGATCATGATGTTGTCGAAGATCGCGGTCATGACGAGCAGCACGCCGGCCGTGATGCCGACGGCGGCCCAGCGCGGCGGACGGCGAGTCAGGATGGCGGCGAGCGCGACGAGCGCGACGGCCGCGAGGAAGAAGGTGTTGAGGGCCCAGTAGGTCATTGGTGGGCGTCCTCACTTGGTTTCGATACAGCGCTGGCGCGCTTACTCAACCAGCCATACGTGTTCATGGTGAGGTAGCAGAGCAGGACGAGGAAGAAGAGCTCCTCGAGCGGCAGCTCCGGTGCGAGCTGCAGGCCGGTCATGAACTCGGTCTCGCCGCGGAAGAAGATGCCGAGACCGATGCCGAACAGGTCCCAGACGATGAAGAACACCACGCCGATCGCGAGCACGATCGCCGCCCGGCGCGCGTCCGACCAGAAGAACAGCCCGAACCGACGGTCGAGCACGACCATGCCGGTGAGGGCGATCGCGAGCGCCGCGAGGTAGAGGATGCCCACCGCTATGGGGTCTCGACAGGCTCGGCCAGCGGTGTGTTGTCGACTGCGTCGACCTGGCCTCGACTGCGCTCGACCACCGAAGGCACGAGGGGCACCGCGAGCGGCTCGGTCGAGGTGTCGCCGCGCAGCGTCTTCACGAGCACCTCGGCGCTGATGAGGCACATCGGCAGGCCGATGCCGGGGATCGTCGAGCCGCCGACGTAGTAGAGCCCGTTGACCTTCTTCGAACGGTTGCCCGCACGGAAGAACGCGCTCTGCTTGAGGGTGTGCGCCGGCCCGAGCGCGGTGCCGCGCCAGGCGTTGAGGTCGTCGGCGAAGTCGCCGGGGGCGACGGTTCGACGCACGACGATCCTCTCGGCGAGGTCGTCGATGCCCGTCCAGTCCGCGATCTGCGCGATGACACGATCGGCCATGACCTCGACACGCGTGTCGCCGTCGCCGTCGGTGTCGCCGTGGCCGATCGTGGGATCGGCGGGGATCGGGACGAGTATGAAGAGGTTCTCGTAGCCGTCGGGTGCGACATCCCGATCGACACCGCTCGGCTTGCAGACGTAGAGCGAGGCGGGGTCGGGCACCGAGGTGGTCTCGCCGAAGATGGCGTCGAACCCCTCCTCCCACCGCTTGGTGAAGAGCAGGGTGTGGTGGGCGAGCTGGGGCAGCTCGCCCTTGACGCCCAGGTAGAGCAGGAGCGCGCTCGGTCCGGGCACCTTGGTGTCCCAGTAGTGCTGCGGGTAGGTCTGGTGCTCGGGCTCGAGCAGGCGCGTCTCGGTGAAGTGGAGGTCGGCGGCGGAGACCACGACGTCGGCCGACATCGTGCGGGTCTCCCCCGCGGCATCCGTGTACTCGACGCCCGTCGCGGCGCCGTTCTCGACGATGATGCGGGAGACCGGCGCGCTCGTGACGACGCGCACACCCTCGGCCTCGGTGAGGTCGGCGATGCTCTCGATGACGCGCGTGAAACCGCCCATCGGGTAGAGCACGCCGTCCGCGAGATCGAGGTGGCTCATGAGGTGGTACATGCTCGGGGTGATGAACGGCGACGCTCCGAGGAACACCGCGGGGTAGCCGAGGATCTGGCGCAGGCGGTAGTCCTTGACGGTGCGCGCCGCGAGGCGGTTGAGCGGCTCGAGCAGCAGGCGCACGAGCGTGCCGGCCTGGGCGAGCACGGCCTTCGTCATGATCGGGCGCAGGTCGGCGAAGCTCGTGTAGAGGAACTTGTCCTTCGCCATGTCGTAGGTGCGCTTCGCGGACTGCAGGTAGGCATCGAGCCGAGCGCCGGCGCCGGGCTCGATGCGCTCGAACAGGTCGATGTTCTCCTGCCGATCGGCGGAGACCTCGATGACCTCGTCGACGCCCTCGAAGACCACGCGGTAACCGGGATCGAGGGTTACCAGCCGCAACTGCTGCTCGGCGGTCGTGCCGAGCAGCCTGAAGAAGTGGTCGAACACCTCGGGCATGAGGTACCAGGAGGGGCCGGTGTCGAATCGGAACCCGTCGGCCTCCCACACGCCGGCACGCCCGCCCAGCTGGTCGCGGCCCTCCAACAGGGTCACGGTGTGCCCGTCCTTCGCGAGGAGCGCGGCGGACGCGAGCCCGCTGATCCCACCGCCGATGACGATTACGGAACTCATGGTCTGGGAGTCCTTCCGAGTGCTGCGCCGGTGGCGATCCGGAGTTTGACGGGATTGGGCACACGCACCCGAACGCGGCGGAGGCGTTCGGCCGGTGTTGCGCGCAGTCTGGCAGAGAGTTCTGCAAACAGGCCGTGCGCGAGGGCGACGGCGCGCCTGCTGCCGGCGGGCAGTCTCGGGATCGTCGCTGCGGAGAGCGCGAGGTCGGCGTCGATGTCGTCGAGCAGGCGGTTCTTGTCGCCCTCGCCGAAGGACTCGACCGTGACATCCGGAAAGTAGCTGCGGCCGAGCGTGTCGAAATCGGCGGCGAGATCGCGCAGGAAGTTGACCTTCTGGAATGCGGCGCCGAGGGCGCGGGCCCCCGGCACGAGGTCGTCGTACTCGGTCTCCGGGCGGCGGCGCAGGAAGGCCCGCAGGCACATGAGCCCGACCACCTCGGCCGAGCCGTAGACATAGCGGTCGAAACTCGCCTGGTCGTGCTGCTTCGCGCTCAGGTCGGTGCGCATCGATTCGAAGAACGGCGCGGTCAGCTCGGTGCCGAACCCGGTCTCGCGCGCGGTGAGTGCGAACGCGTGCACCACGAGGTTGGCGCTGAACCCGTGCGCCATCGCGTCATCCGTCTCGCGCTCGAGCTCGTTGAGCTGTCTCGCTGCGGCGACCATGTCGAGCCCCGACTCCTCGGCGGCGCCGTCGACGATCTCGTCGGCGATGCGCACGAGGGCGTAGATGTTCTCCACGTGCTGTCGCACCGAGACATCGAGCAGTCTCGAGGCGAGCCCGAACGAGGTCGAATAGCGGCGGATGACGATGCTCGCGGTCTCCTCGGCGACCCGGTCGTACAGGCGGGAACGACTCGTGTCGTCGGTGCTCACTTGACCCTTCCCAGCACGGCTTCGGCAACGGGGTGCAGTTCAGTGCGGAGGGCGGCGGGGATGTGCGGCTCGGCGAGGCGGGCGAGGGCACGGTTGCCGTAGTACCTGGCGAGTCCCTCTGCGAAGCCCTTGGCCCCGCAGTCGGTCAGCACGACGCGCACGGCGGCCGCTTCATCCTCGGTGAGATCGGCCTTGCCGATGAGTGTCGCGATCGACTCCCACTCGCGGGTGCTCGTCGCATAGGAGATCATGACGGTGCGCTTGCCCTCGCGCAGGTCGCCGAGCGTGGTCTTGCCGGTCTGCTCCTCCTGGCCGAAGACCCCGAGCAGGTCGTCGACGAGCTGGTAGGCGATGCCGATCTCACGACCGAACTCCCCGAGCGTCGCGACGACCGCCTCGGAGGCGCCGGCGAGGATGGCACCGGCCTGCAACGGACCCTCGAAGGAGTAGACGGCGGTCTTCAG
>Ga0247804_10000829_pt1 | contig 14309 bp, 8 predicted proteins | sample UWRJL029104C1_FD_181142 | JGI IMG/M metagenome (GOLD analysis project Ga0247804, IMG submission 181142) | Plant litter microbial communities from Arlington Agricultural Research Station in Wisconsin, United States - UWRJ-L029-104C-1 | ecosystem: Environmental > Terrestrial > Plant litter >...
CAAAGACAAGTACGGGGAAGGTGAAGAAGAATGTATTGAGAGCGTGGGCGAAGGGTGATTACAGCGAGAAATGAAAATAGAGATTTTTGAATACTGCAAATGTTCTAAGGCCTGATTGCTGATTTACATACTCAATTGTATTTTCCTCAGTCACGTTACCATTTTTACCATTGTCACCAATGCCTTCTTCCCTATTTACTCACTCCCACCTAGCATAGACGCACAACTCCCATATGCGATTATTCACGTTCTCTGAATCCTCTGACAAAGGTCCCCACGTAGTTTTTACGAGTAAGATCCTTTTCGCTTCTTAGGTCTTATATTGACTCTTGGTATTGAAATCCCATTGACCTAAACAAAACTACAGTCCTTACCCATGAGTATCTCAGAATGTCTCCTCAAAAGGAAATAGGAAATCGATTAACAACTCAATCAGTATAACTTACTTACAAATTCTTCCTGTTTTCCTTCTAGCTCTCCTCTCGACTAACAGTGACTCCAAAGCATTGGTCAGCATTCCCGTTTCACAAACCAACTGCCCATCTTTCATGTTCATAAAAGTCTCCCTGCACAGCAATTTTGCCAAAGTTTCCACCTCCCTCGCATTTCCCCAACTAGGAGTCTGAGCCAGCAAACTTACTAATCTCAGTACGTTCAAGTAGTCAAGACTGTCCTTCTCCGCCATGACTGGAAGCTCAACTCCAGTCTGCGCAAGCTTCCTCTTCAATATCACAAGCGACTGCTCTGGCGTGAGCGATGGAAAGATCAACTCCTCCGGGAACCTCGATGCAAGACCAGGATTGATACCAAGGAGATGATTGATTTCGTCCTCATAGCCTGCCAGAATAACAATAAGTTTTCCTTGAAACTTTGGCTTTGTAAGACTATCCACCAGCTCTGAAATGACCTCTGGCGCGTAGCTGCATCCTTCTTTTGCAAGCCGATAAGCTTCATCGATAACAAGCACTTTACCAAGACTTCGTTCTAGCACCTTGATCGTTTTGGGCCCAGTATGCCCAACGTACTTACCCATCAAGTCGCTGGCTGAGCACTCCACCACACTTGCTTCAGAGAGGAAACCCATGTCGTAGTAGACCTGGGCTATTTTCCTAGCAGTAGTTGTTTTCCCAGTCCCCGGGGGGCCTTTGAAGACGAAATTTGTGGGTATGAAAGGTCGAAAGTCAACATTTTTCTCTTTCATTGCTTGGGCTACCTTTTGATACTGCTCCAGCTTCTTAATCATGGTTTCGCAGCCTACGACGTCCTTGAATAGCTTGTGTAGGTTTAGAGTTGCCGATCTGCCACGGTCGTAGCCAGGATCGAAATCCTCTGGCTGAAATATCCATTGGGCTGGCCGATCTGAGGCTTTAACAACAGATAGACGTTTCTGGTAATTGGCCTTTGCTTTGTTAATAAGGTTCTCAACTTCCCCTCCATTTCCGAAATTGAGTCGTTGGCGTCCTTTATCGAGCACTTCCATTGCTACTTTGATCGCTTCCTCTGTGGCTTCCAAGTCATTATCCTCCAACTTGCTCTGTAGTATACACTCCAGCTCTTCCAATGTAAAGTTATGAAACCACAGGGCATCCTCGATAGGAAACCGCCGAGCTAATCCTGGATTCGCATTTTGAAGCATTTCTCGCATTTGGTCCTCATATCCTAGCAGTAGGACGCATCGATCCTCACCTGGTACGCCTTGGACTTCCGCAACTAGAGTGTCAATAATACCTCGTCGGTATTGGTCACTCTCATTTCCAGTGCCATCTGATGAACCGATATACATCATGTATGCTTCGTCAATAAGCAACACATTTCCCATGGCTGATGACAATGCGGCTTTGGTGTTGGCTTCGGAGTCTCCAATATATTGGCCTATTAAGTCGGATGGATTGCGAACGATGACCTCCCCTTTGCTCAAGACCCCAATATCTGCCAGAATCTGACCATACAGCTTCGCAACTACTGTCTTTCCCGTTCCAGGAGGGCCTAGAAATAACCGATTGAAAGACAGTTTCAGCAATGGCTTTTCCTCCAGCTCTCTCTGATAATTAGTTTTTGAAAGCTCGAAAATGTTGAGTATTGATTCTTTCACAGCCTGAAGGCCGGTAAGGCGCTGCAATTTCTTCCATGCCTCGCTAGTGAGGATTGCGTCTGTAGGACTTGGTCCAAGAATGTCTTCTTTCGTAAAGAAATAGTCGGATTCCGGGTCATCCTCTATCAAAAACTCAGAACATCCCACTTCCACTAATTCTCCACTAGGTTCCTGCAAAGTCTCCTCCTTCACTTCTGCTCTGGCTGTAGATTCTTTCTCGCCGATCTCGCCGGATTGGTTTGTCTCAATGTTTTTACTTGATGAATGTGTGCTTTCGTCGTCCTCAATAAGCTCGGTTTGTCCTGTCTTTGGCTCATTTGAAGCATGGCTTTCACCTCCCAAGACTTCTTCTTTTCTCTGTCGCAGCTTATCTAGGCGAGTAGATTGCCGTTCCCATATATCAGCAACTAGACACTCTACAGCCCTCGCATTTCCAAACTGGGAGCTTCCTCTATTTTTTCCTATTCTCCTGGCAGCGATTCGTACATACGCTCCATTGAAGCCGCCCTCCAGCTTCATCTTGCCTCCAAACTTATTTCCAATGTGATCTTTCAATATTATGATGAGTTCGTTGTCCGTAAAGTCCTGGAACTTCATGGTATAAGGCATCAGGCTTCTTACGTTGTCATGCCCTGTGCCTAATACGCCTCTCATACCTTTCTCTCTACCGGCGAGGACGAGAACGACTTGATTCCGCCGAGTCTCTATTATTTCTAGCATATATGCTAATACCTTTTCACCCTCCGACAACTTGAGTTGGTGCGCGTCATCAACAAACAGAACACCTCCGACTGCGGAAACTTCTTTGATATATTGTTTGGCTTGGGGAACGCCTCTATCTGCAAGATATGTGCCAGTTGTTTCCCGATAATGGTTACCTCCAGCAATGCCCGAAGCGCTCAAAAACTTTGCATAATTTCGAGCTACGGTGGTTTTGCCTGTTCCACCGTTTCCGAGAAACACGGTACCAAATCGTCCCTCCTTCAGTTCCACTCCTGTTCGGCCGGATGCTTCAACGAGTGCTTTGAGATTTGACATATGCGTCTTCACATTGTGAAGCCCGACCAAGTCCGTGACCTTTTGCATAGCTTCATTCATGGTTGCTACTCTTGCTGCTTCTGCAGCTGCCTCGTCTATTGTGTCATCCTCACCTTCATCTTCGTTCTCGTCGGTATCCACTTCTTCATTCGAATCTGAGGCGGCTGGGCTGGGAGGTCGAGCACTCGTTATCTCTTCACTATCTTTCTCCGTATCATCTTTAACCTCCGCAGATTCTAGAGATTGATTTCGAGGGCAGTAGACGTCCAACTTATGGAAGTTTTCTTGGGAAGTTCCACCATCGCAAATACACTTTTGTCTATAGCTGATACCAATATCTGAGAGCCCAAAGTACTCAGTTCTATGTTGTTGGCTATCAATATTCCAGATAGAGTTAGTCGTGGGATCTTGTGTGAGTCGATGGAGAGCCTCGAAAACATGAAGGCATGTTACCAAGCTAATGGGAGGACCATCTTCTTCAGTCTCATATTTAAGCTCCGACTGAACTCGAAGTTGTTTCAAAATGATTACAAGATCGAAACTTCTTGGCAGCTTCGTGATCAACTCCCAAGAAGTAGGCTCATTTGTAGCTTTAGTACCCGCTCTTGAGATGAGTATGACTGATTCATCTTGCTCAGAACAAGAGTCTGTTGCAGTACCAGATGTAGTACTTAAAGATTCCTGGTCCGAGGATCCGGTAAACCCCGAAATTGCGCTTTTCGTAGACTGCGAATTCTCAACACTGTGCTCTTCGTCCTTACACGAGGTAAGCTCATCCAAGCCCTTGTTTCTTCTTTTGAGCAAGTTAAAAATTTCGACATAGCTAGTTACAATGTTGGTCAAGCTTGAAGAAGCGTTTAAGTGCTGAAATTTGGTCCAAAATTGGGATACTGCTTGAGTGATCGTGCTCCTAATTATCGTTCTACTCAAGGTTGAAGTACCTTGGTTTCCTTTTTGATGTTGCACATAAGGTGAGCACTCATCGTAAAATCTCTTTTGAATGAAGCCACCAAGGAATCGACCAGTTTCTAGGATATTGAAGCTCAGGAGAGACTCCAGCTGTAGCAGACGGGGGTCAAGACCTGGGCGGCCACTAAGTGCATGCTCTCGGCGTAAAGATGGTACTCGCTTATAGATAGGCGAAGTTGGCTTCTTCTTGATAGTGATCTTTGCATGGCGGTTTCGGCAAATCCTGAAATTGTCCGCAAAGCCTTCCTCGAGCATTTTGTGGTGGAGAAGAGAAAGGTTATCCAAACCACGCCTGATGCGATATCCCATATCACGTACACTACACTTAAGTGGCTGTGAACCATTTCCCAAGAAACTCCCGTCTCTACTCGAATTTTGCTCAAAACTTGGTAGATCTCCAAACTCACACAAGGCCAACAGCATGAGCAGCCCCTGGGAGTCCTCCAAGCCTTCGCTCAACAATAGCGATTGTCGTTCTAACATTGTGGGACAGTAACGTGAATCATAAACGTGGAGAATCAATAGACTAGCGTGAAAACGAAATGAAACAAGAATGAGAATCTAGAGAATATATCTTTTTGGATGAGCTACAGCCACCAACTCGGTGAGCAGGCGGAAGCCAACAGAGCATGGTGCCTAGTGGTTCCGTTCTAGACTGACTCATGAATGTGGGCATTACAACTAATATGTTGTTTTATTTCACTTACCTCGAGTAGCTCCTGTCCTAGGTTTAACATGAAATGCGCTTTTGGATTGGCGACGAAGGTCGCTGCCGCCTATCCAGCCTAGTGGCTCCCCCTGTGTGTTTCTTTGCTCCTGACAGCTAAGGCCTCCATCTCCGCAATAGCATGTAGCCATACTAGCTTAATAAATCCCACATTCATATTGTGTATGGCTGGGTATGGAAAAACAATCTATTTTGGGTTTCCACCTTATGCCGAGTCCCTCTTGCGCTGAGTCGTGCGGTGGGTTGGAGTCTCCTATTTAGATTAGGAGAAGTTTAGAAATAAGCGAGGGTTTGGATGGCGATGAATTTACCATTGTATTTGATGGTTCAGCCTATAGTACTGGTCAACTTGAGTAATCAATTACCAAACCCGTCTTTCCGCTTGGTCCTTAAAGCAGATGGAATTGTATCGAGATCAAGAATAGACACTGTGCAGCCCTCACTTCCCGGCCGAGGTCATCACGAGATTGCGCGCTCAGTTCGCGTAAAGTGTCAGTCTTGTGGCGTGCGGGGCGCGTCCCAAGAAAGGCAATGTGGTGGCATTGGCCTCAGCCCACGCATTTCTTAGTTTGCAAGAGCCAATTGGTGATGATCATTTGGATTTTTGAATGCGCGGGTGCTTTGTAGTTGCGGGAGGGATTACTATTTCGTGGAAGAGTCGGTGTAAGTTCAGCCATAGGGCGTGGTTTAGAAATTTATATAAGATGGTATCGTCGACCTGCTCTCTCCCACCCTCGATTTACCTCGCTGCATTCTTATCATTTTCTGCTCTTCTCATTACTTACCAAAGTGGAACTGCTGAAAAATCCTGACTCGAATACGTCTATATCTGTCCGCCCACCCGCACTCAAGAATGGCGGAATCATGGAGTCCCCCACCAGCTGGCACGCCATGCTGGGTTGAGATCCCCGCCCCTGATGTTCAAGCTTGCAAAGTGACACTCCCCATATCTCCCAACCTTGCCGTGTTGTGACTAACGCTCCTCAGAACTTCTATGCCTCCCTCTTCCCCTCCTGGGAGTGGACGGCCACAACTGACAAGTACCCTGCCGACAAAATTGCAATGTATAGCTTCGCCGGGAAATCAGGTATGTGTAACTCACACTCACCAACTGTCTCCTTCAACTACCCTCAATATCAAACTGACGAAACGCAGGCCTCACGGGCGGCATCGTCCAAGTTCCCGTAAGCTGCAAAGAAGCAGGCCAAGCTAAAGGTTGTGGGATCACCATCTACCACTTCGTTGAGAGTATTGACGAGGTACATTTCTCTTAGATTCTAATCTCCAGTCCAAACATGGACACTCCTTATTCTCAACTACACAAGAAGCTGACGGAAAGCAGACAGCAAAGACCGTTATCTCCCTCGGCGGCACAGCAGTGGGCGAGAAGGCTCCCGAGGGCGATTCTGGTTTCTACATGTACTTTAAAGATGTAGCTGGGAATAGGTTTGGGCTTTATGAGCTACGCAAGTAATAAGGTCACCAAGCCATGCGGAATGCCGCATGCCGTAGCGGGATTGGTTTAGCTGATTTGATTTGATTTGATAGTGCCAAGTTTGGCTGCAATGAAGAAAGTTCAAAAGACTTTGACACATGTGCATCTCTATCTCATAGCTTTATGAAGTAATGTGTGGATGTAGATTTCCAGCATGACTGCTATGAACAGCGGTGACGACTCATCAAGTGGCAAAAAGTAGTAGCTGGTCGAAGTAACACCAGACCCCGTTGGATCTCATTTTGGCACTCTACTCTGTAATGTACCACAATGTGAGATACACAAAAAACGGAAAGCTTCTGAAAGTTACAACGTGTTATACACCCAAGCCTTATTATGTGTTGTAGATCAGATAGTATTCTACAGCATTAGTGCCTGGTGGGAACCACAACAAGCAAAGGTATCTTCGAGGTACGATATTTAATAGGCAAGTACACCAACTAACGAGAATATGACAATTTTGTGTTTGTCACGTAGATAATACCCGTGTTCACTGAATTTCTGTCCATACTACATGATCTCCTAATGGGTAAGGTTTTTCTGTTCAAGTCTGAACTCTGCGATCGCTCTAAGCTTATGGTAAAACCCCATCAGATTTCACATATAATGGGGTATGATGATGGATCACAGTTGAGATATCATTTAAATCTAAGATTATGCTATGTATGCACGCTAAATATCAATATTGGGTATCAAATTTCCCCTTTAAACTCCACAACACAAGAGTCCCACCAGTCACGCATCACGCATCACTCATCACGGGTCCAAGCACTGGCAATCCTCTACACTTCCCTCGCTTGACATACCACTTAGTAAACTTGGACATTTTGCTGCGACAACCCCATCTGTAGCACATTGCATTAATAGTCCCCAGATGCGTTCCATAGTAAATCCAAAAAATGGGTTGTCCGGGGTGTCAAACGCATCTCCTACTATTTTCGGGTCATGGCTCCATCCATCACCCTTCGAGTTGATGGCTTCCAGCATATCTTCCCAGATCTTCTTGTCTACACCTCTGATTCTTCGTCCGGAGGCGACAAACTGGCCCTTATACGATAGCAGAATTGGCGTATCTGCTTCACAGGCCTGGCCGTAAATCTTGTAGTAGATAGAGGGAATGACGGAGAAAGAATCTGACCAGCCCCAGCGGTCTTCACAGGTATTGCAGTTACACAACACGCCAGTGAAGCCTAAACTCAACATTCCTGTATTTCCAACCAAATACGAGTTTATTCGCGGGAGTAGTTCACGCATATTGTGGGCGTGCGCCTGAAGGAACATAGTTTGTTCAGCGAGTTTGTCCCACTTGTTGACGATGTGGTACAAATAAGTCCCTCCCTCTCTACCTAGATTTTCTAGACGCTCAACTGAAGTTGCGCCTGTCAATGTTCTCAGTTCCTCAAGGTTTGCCTTAGGATCTTTAGTGTATATGATGATATTTGGTGGCAGGTTGGACAGCAGAGTCGTCTGCTTGACGCTGTCCAGCATGCGTTTCACTGACTCGGGCGACTCGTCATACATGGCAACAACAATTTCAAAACGAGAAGCTGGCGTAAATTTGAGATCAAAACTTGCTGGCAAAGACGGCGGGATTGAGCCTATAGAGAAAGAATACAGGGACGAGATGCAACCTGATGAGAGTACAATGAGCATAAACAATGCACAATAAGTAAATGCTCGGCTTGTTTTCCGGAATTCGCTTGATGGTATATTGAACAAACTAGAGAAATAGTGGCTTGTGAGTTCTATGGCTTTTAGTACCATACGGTGAATTTGAGTAAAGCCGGCAAGAGAAAACACTGCTGCGATTGAGGAAGCGAGCTGTATCCATGAGACCAGCACTATAGGTGTGCTGTAGATTGTAGCCAAAAGAACAAGAAAGTTGGATATAGCGGATGCAACACCATCTGTCCTTGAAACTGGAATACTCGCATAATTCGATCGAGCATCTGTAAACGATATTGGAGAGTAGGCGAATAACGTGCTTCCTGAGAATGCAGTACCGACAGCAGCGACAATGTTGACAACAATCATAGCATAAGCTGAAAGGGAAATTGAGTGCGGCATTCGTAAGTTTTCAATAGCCAAGCCAGATATCGCACTGACGACGACACAAAATGTTAGCGACATAGTAAGAAACCCATGATAAGAATTTAGCCGGGCTTCTTGCGATGGCCCAAATGCGTCGGAAATAATAGCGAAGAGGCCCCTAGAAATACCGATACACAGAATTCCTGTGACACCCCATATCAAGCCAGGCACCATAAGACGATACTCGTTGTATAAAACAGTAGCACATGCTCCTACAGATACCAACGCTTCCCAAGGAGCTCCTTTTTGAGATCGCGGAGAACAATAGATATTTAAAATAAGAGATTCGACAGCATATATAACAGGCTATTCTGTATTAGCATAGGTCATCAGTTTAGAAGCGTACGCACATATATCATAGCTAAAACAGGCAGAGAAGGCATATGTAAAATTCCTTCTAAGAGCATAGGCAGAGAGCCGCCAGCGGCTACAGCTGCCGGTATCATACCTATCCAAGTACGATTTGGCCACATATTATCTGGGAGTGGCCGATGTCTTATGCCCCAATCTGCTAGCATTCCTCCATTTGTATTCGACGTCCTAGAGGAGAGGTATAAAGTAATAATGTACACTAAAAGCATGGCAAAACTCCAGTGCATCGAGATTGCGAGGGCTAAATGTTGTCAGACCAATTGCGAATACTTGTAATAGGGGAGGCTCACGATAATCTAATTAACATTAGTAGTGAACTAGCTGGGCAACTCTAGAGCTGGAGACTCACGATATCCATAGCTAACCATGAGCTGCTTGGTGGTATACACCGCAATAGGAGAACATATTGTCCAGATACTGTGAAATTGCACTTGTCAGATACAGGTAAGTTCGCAGAAGGGGAATAGATGTGCTTTATCACATACGTTGCTCTATAAACATTGGATTGAATTGCCCGAGGTGCTTGCGAGTCTGTCCCCTCTAGTTGATCCAGCAGAAATCCAGCAGCTTGGCTACTGGCGGAAGCCTCATCGTGCAATGCGGTGTATGCTATCGGCTGGGGATTCGTCCAAAGCATTATTGTACAGCATTGACGGAGGTTAAGGAGTATCGCAGCGCTGACCACAACGATGCGGATCTTCTTTTGCCATTTACAACACCAGTAGGGCCATTTTACCGTGCTACGTTGGGCTGTGGCTCAGCGATCTTTGAAAGGGACAGGGGATAATAAAGCTGGCAAGACTAGCAAGTGGATATCCGTATTTTCTACTCAATGCGGTACCACCAGCCGAGTTGCTAACCGAAGCCCCCAAACTAGCAGATTACCACCCGAATATCTGGGAACTGTTCTGTTCCATGAACGCAAATAAAATAAAATATGGCGGTGCTGTAGTACTGCACACTCCCTTATGCTATTTCCTACAGCAGATTGTACTGTAGTAAATACACGAAGCTCCGAGTGTCACTTAACTTCAGGAAGATCTACAAACTCGCCATTTCAGAACAAGGCTAACAAATGAGCTGAATCGTAATCACTCTCCCAATCGAAATCACCGCTTGTTCGCACAAATTACCGTAAATACAGTAGAAGTCAAAGATCATCTCAATATAGATTCAGTCATGACCAACGATTCCTCATTCTTGAATTATGACCAACTTGACGAGTAAATGAATGACTTTGTATAGATTCTATTGCTCAAAAGTCTACACTTAGTGTGTATTTTGTAAATCTTCCGCGACTACTGCAGGACTTTGAAATAGACTCGCAAAAATCCCTGCCACGTGTAAATATTAGAGACGAAGACTTGAACGTGCTACTGTCCAACTCTCCCAACTAGATGAGTCGCCATCCTACATTATGCGTTTTACGCCCCATTTGAACATTGAAGCTACAGTGGAGGATTAGGATAGTTTCGAAAGAAAAGGTGGAGGTGGATGGAGAAAGGGGTGATAGTCAAACGATCGTATGGTAGAGCTTGTAGAGCTCGAATTCATCATGATCGAGCATCTGTAAGACAAAAGATGTCTTCCATTGTTTGCTTCGCTCATGTTAGGCAATTCGCTTACCACGATGCCCAAGGTCGATTGGCTGACGGCGACGTCAGTTGTACTCTTGCCATATGCTTAGTTTTCACTGCCTCTCTTGGCTCGCCTACAATGTTCTCGAGAGAATATCTTGCCTCATCATATTATTGAGCAACAGGATCAGATTTTCAACCAGAAGCAATCATTAGTGTTACCAAAGAAGCTGAGGAGGAAAGTTCTTATGACTGCGACCCCGTTGGCATCGATTCTGTTAAGCGAGATCTTGGAACTACCTTACGCTCATGCTGAATGTCTTGAAATGCGTTGTAAAAGATATAAATCAGTGCGGTGCCTCGTTGGTTTACTTGTAGATCTCATTGCAAACTCCCGCCACTGGATACTGTATCGTAGTAGACAAATCAGTTCCATATCAAACATAAAACTAGCCTCTTGATCTCATCAACCAAACTCTCAACACCGCAATGGGTCCTCCAAAGTATTTGTATAAGAATGCGTCCTCACTATGGAGGGAGAGATTCCTCATTAAATGCTGTTTTTTCAGACTTTCTACCCAACCTTGCTCATAATCATCACCGCGGTTCTCGTTGCCAAATCCTACAACTTTAATCACCTAGGCGAAGAAGATTTCCGAATATCTTATGCGCAACAAGTGATTTCCGGATACTTCTACTTTATCTATGCTCTTTAGTTAGCGTTCCATCCTCTTGGATTGGATATCTGACTGAAGATATGTAGCCTTCCCATCTGTACTGGGTGCGCCACTGGTATTCAAATCATCTTCTGCATTCCACAAATCATTCACCGCCAGAGTCGATTGCATCCCCTGGCTGTTTTGCTTATGGCAATTCGTTCAGAGACTATTTGACATGCGGTCTTTTTACTAGCCGTCCATATTCTCACGGTGATTCCCCGGGCCGACTGGGGTTTTTGGGTGCTGAATTTCTTTCACGTTTTTGTCGTGTAAGTATCTCTATCCGCAACTTGAACATAAACTAATTAGATTCAGTATACCATCAACCGTACATCTAGTATATGTCAGTCGAGTGTATCATATGTATTGAAAATCAAAGAAATGCTCGGAAATAATCGACCTTGGGAATCCCGAGAATGTTTAACAAGTCTTCAGAATCTCAACGACGTTGGTGATGCTTCTGAATTGGTGTGGGAAAACTAGAATATAATGTAATGTGCAATGAGAAAAATTCGGTGCAAAGATGCAACACAATGCTATATAGTAAGGAAAGCTACAATAGAAGGGCACCCAAAATAACAATATTAACATATCCTCATATTTCGGTAGCCCAAGTGGAGAGGAGAAGTCCATCACTCTCGAATGCTCGTTTCGGCCGTAAGATTACATGCCATTGTGCGGTTTACTTTGCTTCTTTTCTTTTCTTACTTTTGCTATTCTGTGTTAATCGTCTATAACTTCAACCCAGCCGTTCGGCGGTTCTCGAAGGTTCACATCTGTTCTAAGCTCATTTCAGTCTCGATCAAAAGGTCTCTAGCTTCTTCACAAGTAAGTCTCCCTTCCATCCATATCAATTGACCATGAGAATAGACAGGTGCTTTTGTAAGTCGTACTTGCTGCTATCTCGTGAACAGATCTTCTACTTAAGTTCTCATCTCTTATCTCGAGACAATTTTTCCAGGCTCAAAGTAATTACAGCCATGACTCGTAGTTGCGGGAATAGTGCATAAGATGTATAGACCATTGTACGAGTACCTTTACTCATCCTGGATCAAGAAAGGAGTTTGTTGCAAGTCGTAGGTCTGAACTCATCCGAGCAGAACCTTTGCATTGGCTATTGTATATGAATTCTGGGGCGGCTCTCCGCTAATTATTGCTTTTTTGGCTGTAGTATGAGCAATTACCTACCATAGGTTATGCGTACGAGATTTTGTTGCAAGTCGTGCTCGTGATCGATGTTGGCTCGCTCCATCGTCTACAGTCCCCGAGTTTTGGTCCCCGGCTCCATAAAAAGTATAACTTTCACTACTTTGACATCTATTTGTTGCAAGTCGCACTTTCCGAGCGGCAGTTCCATATTGGCTCATTGTTACGGAGTGTGCAAGTTTGCCGTTAGTCAGCCAGGTTATATAGCCGTCTAACGATGCACAAGACAAGAAGACCAAACACCTAGACGAAGCACGAGTCCTCGGAGCATCACATTTGCCGCAGTTATCGCTGCGGTATCCATCCTTACTTGCTATCTACGCCAACCACCATTACATCTCAAGGTTTCGTTGCACATCGCACTCGTAACCAACACGCACTGACGCCTCCGAATGGCTCCAACGCAAAGCTCGTCGGGTAATGCGACCGGCGGTATGCCATTTCCAACTCCCTCCGCTGTGGACATGTAGCACCAACCTAGCTTACGTTGTAGTAATCCATTCGCTTGTTAGTCATCGCTGACTTTACTTCCCAACCTTTTGCACGGTTTGTTGCATGTCTAACATTCGTAGATTTGCCGAACGAGCGACTCATGTTTGAATGCTTCATCAATACGCATATTTGCCAGCCGATATGTTACATGTTGGCTGGCGTGGGGCTTGCAAACAAGGCTTGCAGCACGACTCAAGTCTTCGTACATTTAGGACCTTGATTGGGGATGGCCCTCAGGGTTTTACGAGCAGGCCAGTAGCAATGGTTTCTTCGGAACGAAATTAAACACCACGTGATCCTTTTTCGGTTGTCTTTCCCTATACGGGTTTTGTCATTTGGAACATCGGTGTTTTGTTTGGTATTGTTTGGAAGTATTTCAAGTATGCGAGGAGATTTTGTTCTATCAAAGGATTCTATTGAGGGATCGATACAGGGGATTCCCCTTTGCTTGAGGATTTAAAGCTCAAAGCCTCTTGGATGATATTAAATGAAGGATCGCAACGTATGCTGTGTGTTGTGAAGTGTGAACTTCTACGATTTTGACAGACAAAGGTAAGAATTGAGAATGGGGATCTGTGTGGATATATTGATAAGGGATGCTTCAGAGTGAAGGCCAATCCTGATCAAGTTTTAGTATTATTGTATCGCAAGAGCTCGGTAAAACCCTAGGTCCGCGTATTCAGGTGTAATTCCAAGAAAGGTTGTGGGTGGAAAAGGTTAAGGACCAATGCCCATCATTTCAAGTCTACCGCTTGCAAAACTGGAGCAGGTTTCTCAGGTGAGCAAGTGTATGAGGTGGTGTAGCTTTGTGAAAAGAGATCTTTTCTAAATAACAGCCCGATACTATGGTAAGGATAATTTGGAGAAGCATGAAGACAAAGTGAAGGATATAGTAGCCTACAGAGCAAACCAAACCTATTGTTACCTTGTTGTCATACAAGAAATGGGACTGAACAGGCTCGTCTCTTTGTTATCAAGAAGAAAAGTCGTCCACACCTAAGACACTTTACATCCACCAAGTGCATTCAAATGCATCACTTGCGTCACAACAGAATAGCCGATACCCAAACACGACCCAAACAGGATACCGACCACACACCATTCAATCACCAACACATCTGCGGTCACCTCATATCCAACCTCCAAGGCTCATCAATCCAATAGATCTTCTTGCCAGTGATTCCAAAGTGCTGTTTGACGCATGTCTGAATATTTTTGTATACGAGAGCACCATACAGAGTCCATCGACAACTTATCCACAACTCCATTACCATCCGGTCGGGTCTACCTCTTTGCTTTTTCAGTTGGGCTTGGAGTTGACGGCGCACGATCCTTGATGGAATGAAGGGACTTGATAACCACTTTAGGACGGTGGGGGCGGTAAGTAACATCAATGTTACTGTCAGCTTCGGCGAGATTGTTCAACATGAAATCACACGTGATCAAAATCCTTAAGGCTGTACGAGTTTTGCTATCTGGTACCATCTATACTTATCGCACAGGAGGAATCTGTGCCTTGTAAGGACATGCC
>Ga0247804_10000830_pt1 | contig 14300 bp, 9 predicted proteins | sample UWRJL029104C1_FD_181142 | JGI IMG/M metagenome (GOLD analysis project Ga0247804, IMG submission 181142) | Plant litter microbial communities from Arlington Agricultural Research Station in Wisconsin, United States - UWRJ-L029-104C-1 | ecosystem: Environmental > Terrestrial > Plant litter >...
TGCAAGTTTCCGAACGAGGCTGGTCGTTACGAACAAAAGACCATTGTAAAATTGTTACCGGCCCGGTTAGCATCCCTTTAATATGCTTTTCAGTTAAAGATTTTGCATAAGCAGTCCACTTTACAGTCATCGCCTGCGGACGAGAAACATCGCCATAAATTATCGGCGGTTTTACACAACGTGAGCCATAACTTTGCACCCATCCGTTTTTTGAAAAGGCAAAGCCTGAAAGTTGTTCGCCAAAATATTCGACCATGTCGTTGCGTTCAAATTCTCCATGAACTAAAACATCAAGATCAATTTCTTCCTGCCATTTAACAGCCTTCGCCGTTTCTTCAGCAATTAAAGTATTATATTCTTCTGTTGAAAATGTTCCGTTTTTCAACTTTGCCCGCCAGCTTCTTACTTCGGCAGTTTGAGGAAACGAACCGATTGTTGTAGTCGCAAATTGTGGTAAATTTAGCGCTTTCTGTTTAGGTTTTCTTATGGAAAAAGGACTTAACCGTTCGGCATCTTCTGTTTTTAATGATTTAACCCGTTCTTTAACTTGGGTATTATGAATTAATTTCGAATTTTTTCGATTTGAAATCGCACTGTTATTTGCTTCGAGTTTTTGCAAGGTAGATGCAGGGTCTTCTTTTAATTCAAGTTTTTTAAGTGTTACAACCTCTGCTACTTTTTGTTTCGCAAAAGCCAGCCATTGTTTTATTTCCAGAGAGAGATTTTCCTCATTCGTTTCATTATTTAAATCGACAGGCGAATGAATTAACGAACAAGAAGGCGAAATCCATATGCGCTCGGTTCCTAACTTTTCGCTGGCTTTTTTGATTATTTTAAGAGAACTACCGAAGTCGTTTTTCCAGATATTTCTGCCATCAACCAAGCCCAAAGAAAGAATAACTTTATCATTCAGTGCCGCCAGAACTTCCTCTAATTGTTGTGGAGAACGTACTAAGTCTACATGTAAAACATCTACTGGAAGCGAAACGGTTAAAGAAAGATTGTTTCCCAGACCTTCAAAATACGTTGCTAAAACAATTTTTAATCTAGGAAAAGCCTTTCTGATTTCTTTATATGCATATTCAAAAGCCTTTTGCTCTTTTTCAGATAAATCGAGGGTTAGAAAAGGCTCATCAAACTGGATATATTCTAGCCCCAATGAGTCTAAGCGGGTTAAAATATCAAAATAAACGGGAAGCAGGTTTTTAATCAAATCAATTTTTTCGAACCCCGCCGCTTTCTCTTTTCCCAATAATAGGTAAGAAACCGGACCGATTAATACGGGTTTGGTAATGATACCCAATTGCTTCGCCTCGTAAAATTCATCGATAATTTTGGTTGAGAAAAGCTTAAAAGGCTGGTTCTCGTAAAACTCAGGAACGATGTAATGGTAATTGGTGTCAAACCACTTAGTCATCTCCATTGCGACAACATCCAATCCATCCTTTTGATAACCCCGTGCCATGGCGAAGTAGAGGTCGAGTTCTGAATTTCCTTTTTTAAGGATAACTTCATTGTACCTTTTCGGAATTGCTCCGAAAGTTAAGGAGTGATCAAGTACATGATCATAAAAAGAGAAATCATTTGATGGAATTACATCTATCCCCGATTCTTTTTGCATCAGCCAGTTTTCATGGCGAATGTTTTTCCCAACCTGAAGCACATTTTTGTACCCGGTTTTACCTGCCCAATAATTTTCGCAGATTTTCTTTAGTTCTCGTTGGCTACCAATACGCGGGTAACCCAGATTTTGCGTTAGCATTTCTTTTAAAGATTAAGTGAATAAATCGTTTAAAAGCCCTATAAGCAATATTTTAAAATACTTTGGATAAAAAAACAACGGAAAGGTTTCGCGCACAAAAAACCGGCTTCATAGCCAAAGGCTTAAAGGAAAACCAAATAAAATGGTAATTTTATTGTACAAATCAGACCTGACCAATTGCTTTTTTAACGCGAAAAGCATCGTCAATTCGATATTTGGCAGGTCTCCTGACTTATCCCCCAATTACCGCCTTCCCATACCCTGAAGTACAGTGGCCTTTTTGATAATTTGTTGTCCTTTTTAAAAGACAGGATTTACAGTTGCGCGACAGCTCGTGATTTACACACGATTCCCTTTTAACCCCGATTTTACATCGGGGACCGATACCGGTTGATGAAAAAATAAAGTTAAGAACTTACATCAAAAGCAAATGTATGCATTAAGGTTAAGGATTTTCTAAGAAAAGCGATTTCCATATTAAACCGTCTGATAAAATAACCCAAGTTAAACTGTAACAAATTTACAGCAAGGATATTATGGAGGCTTTTCTGTTATATATTTGAATTAACCAACCAAACTTTCCCAACTATGATAAAAAACTACTTTAAGAAGTTATGTTTTACATTTTTAATGCTGTGTTGCGTCACCGTGTTTGCGCAGGACGTCCCGACTCCAAAGTCGCACTTCGGATTCAGCATCGGCGATGATTACCAACTCGCAAACTACACGCAAACCGAAGCTTATTTTAAAAAACTTGCAGAAACATCTAAACGTGTTAAGTTGGTCGATATCGGTAAAACCGAAGAAGGCAGAAGTCAATACATGCTTATTGTTTCTTCTCCTGAAAACCTGAAAAAATTAGATCGTTACAAAGAAATATCGCAACAATTAGCACACGCAGAACTTACCCAAGAACAAGCGAAGTCTTTAGCGCAAGAAGGTAAAGCGGTGGTTTGGATTGATGGTGGCTTACATGCCAACGAGGTTGTTGGTGCACATCAGTTAATTCAAACCGCATATGAATTTGCATCGAAAACGGATCCTGAAACCCTGAAAATTCTGGATAACGTGATTATTCTTTTTACACATGCTAATCCTGATGGGCAGGAATTAGTGAGTAACTGGTACATGAGAGATAAAGATCCCAAAAAGAGGACTTTATCAGGATTACCAAGGCTGTATGAAAAATATGCCGGGCATGATAACAACCGCGATTTTTTTATGCTAAACCTTAAGGAAACCCAAAATATGGGTCGCCAGTTGTTTGTAGAATGGCTACCACAAATTATGTATAACCACCATCAGGCTGGTCCTGCCGGAACAGTAGTTGCCGGTCCTCCTTACCGCGACCCTTTTAACTATGTTTTCGACCCTACAATTTTAACCAGTTTAGATGCCGTTGGAGCTGCTATGCACAACAGAATGAATGTGGAAAACAAACCTGGTTATACGCAAAGAGGCGGTTCAGTTTATTCTACCTGGTATAACGGTGGATTAAGAACGACAACTTATTTTCACAATATGGTGGGCCTGTTAACGGAGATTATTGGAAGTCCGACACCTTCGGATATTCCTCTGGTTCCCTCGAGATTATTGCCAAGCGGCGATTCGCCAAACCCGATTACACCTAGAAAATGGTATTTCAAAAATTCAATAGACTATTCGGTTTCATTAAATTATGCTGTTTTAGGCTACGCTCAGCGCTATCATGATGAATTGTTGTACAACATTTATCAGATGGGTAAAAACTCTATCGAAAGAGGAAAAAAGGATACCTGGTCTTTCTCACCTAAAAAAATAGATGCGATAAATGCTGCGGCTAAAACATCGGCTCCGGTTGTCGGAACCGAATTTACAAGAGGTCGGGGTGCGATTAGCATGAAGGCTTATGATACAGTGATGAAAGCCCCCTTAAACCGCGATGCCAGAGGTTACATTTTATCAGCCGACCAACCCGACTTCAATTCGGCAATCAAATTTTTAAATGCCTTAATCAGAACAGGCATTTTGGTTCAAAAAGCGACTGCTCCGTTTACGGTTGCAGGTAAAAGTTATCCTGCAGGAAGTTATGTTGTTAAAACGGACCAGGCTTTCAGGCCGCATGTTTTGGATATGTTCGAGCCACAAGATCACCCAAATGATTTTAAATACGAAGGAAGCGCTCCAACACCGCCTTATGATGCTGCGGGCTGGACACTCGCTTACATGATGGATGTTAAATTCGACAGGTTGCTTGATGATTTTTCGGGGCCTTTTGAAAAAGTTCCTTTTGGCCAGTTATTAAAGCCGGAGAACAAATTAGCTTCCGGATCGGGTTATGTGTTGGCTTCTGCTCAAAACGATTCTTATACCGCAGTAAACGACCTGTTAAAAGCCAGGGTTGATGTTTATCGTTCAACAGAAAATGGGGATTTCTACGTTTCGGCTTCAGGGAACTCTAAAACTATTTTAGAAAAGGCCAATGTAAAACTGAAATCAGCTTCTGCACCAAAAAATAAAACCAAAATCACAGCAGGGAGAATTGCACTTTGGGATACTTATGGAGGCTCAATGGCTTCTGGTTGGGTACGGTGGATGATGGAGCAATACCATTACAACGCGACTATAATTTATCCGCAGGATATCGATGCAGGAGATTTAAAATCAAAATATGATGTAATTGTTTTCGTTGGTGGCGCGATTCCGGCGTTACCAGGTGCTGGTGCTACGGGAAGAGGTGGCGGTGGTTTCGGTGCGCCAAATCCACAAGATGTACCCGAGGAATTTAAAAAGCAAACGGGTAGAATTACGGCGGACAAATCAATTCCTCAACTTAAAAAATTCCTCGAAGATGGCGGCAAAATCGTAACCATTGGCTCGAGTACGAACCTGGCTTATCACTTACAATTACCGGTTCGCAATGCTATGGTTGAAATTGTAAATGGCACTGAAAAAAGGTTGCCAGACGAAAAATACTACGTTCCGGGAAGCGTGCTTAATGTAGAAGTTGATAACAAACAGCAGGCAAACTGGGGAATGGAACACGAAGCTGATGTTTACTTTGACAACAGTCCGGTGTTCAAATTAACAGGCGATGCTATTGCATCGGGAAAGATAAGGCCTTTAATGTGGTTTAATTCTGCAACGCCGTTGCGTAGCGGCTGGGCCTGGGGTCAGGCTTATTTACAGGATGGTGTAACCGCTTTTGAAGCTAATATTGGTAAAGGAAAACTTTATGCATTTGGTCCGGAGATTGCCTTTAGAGCACAAACCCATGGAACGTTTAAACTGATCTTTAATCAGTTGTATAAATAATTCTTTTTTTGATTTACAAGCCGCTATCCTCAAAGATAGCGGCTTTTTACTTTCTGCTTACCCTATTTCTTTCTTAACCGGGTATTTTTGATTTATGAAAGTAGAAATCTGGTCGGATGTAATGTGTCCGTTTTGCTATATCGGGAAACGTCATTTTGAAAAAGCAATTGAAACTTTGCCCTTTAAAAATGAAATAGATGTAGAATGGAAAAGCTATCAGCTTAATCCTGAATACCACAATACAAATAATGAAACTGTTTACGATTACCTTTCGAGAAGCAAGGGGATGCCAATTGAACAGGCAACGCAGATGACTAAGCAAGTTGCAGACATGGCTTCAGATGCCGGGCTGACAATAGATTTCGATAAAAATATTCCTGCAAACACTTTTAATGCTCATCAATTAATTCATTTCGCGGCGAAACATAATCTTCAGGATTTAGCTGAGGAAAAACTCTTCGAAGCACATTTTGTACGAAGCTTAAATATTGGTAAAAACGAGGTTTTGTTGCAACTCGCGGAAGAAATTGGATTGGATAAAACAGAAGCAGAAGCTATTTTGAAGAGCGATGAATTTGCTGAAGCCGTTCGATATGATGTTTATGAAAGTCAGAATTTAGGTATTCGTGGTGTTCCATATTTTGTAATGGACAGGAAATATGGCGTTTCCGGCGCTCAACCTGTTCAGGCTTTTGCCGATGCTTTAACACAAAGTTTTACCGAGTGGAAATCGGCTCAGCCTAAAACAAATCTAACTTCATTGAATAAAAACGATGATGGGATTTGTGATGAAAATGGCTGTGAGATTTAGATTCCCGCAGATTACATCGATATGCATATTGTTTCTATGAATTTCGTGTTTCTGTGGCGACGACAGATAGTGATCTCCCGCAGATTTCGCTAATTATGGAGATTTTTTTCTGCCACTCCACGCCTCGGTCTGTGTCCTCACAGACCGAAACTTATAAAGAAAGTTCTGATTCTTACGTTATAAAGTTAAAAACTAATTGTATTTGGGTATACAGACATTGAACAAATTTAGGGTGACAACTTTTTATAATCGATTACCCTTCAATGGCGTTAACAAATATTCCAAACCATTAACCCGGATTTCAAACATAGTGGCCATTAAATCGCCTAATTTTCCTTTCGGAAATCCTTTATCCTTATACCAGAGCAAATAACTTTCAGGAATATTGCAAATTAAATAACCTTTGTATTTTCCGTAAGGCATTTGCATTTTGACTAAATCGAGCAATAAGGAAGGATCCATTAAAGTATAAAATCTAAGTAATTCTCTTTGTTTATAATGGAAAACTGGGCGTTGGGATAGTTTTTAGCGAAAAAGCCAGGTATTTTCTTTGTATGGTTACCCCACTTAAAATCAAATGCATTTGCTTGTCCATCTTTGGTTTCGACTAAATCAATTTCTTGTTGATCGTACGTGCGCCAGAAGTAATGTTGAACATGCTCTTGCTGATAAGACATTTTTTTAATTCGTTCACTAAAACCATAATTTTCCCACAAAATTCCTTGATCATTACGCAAAGCTAGTAATCTAAAGTCGTTAATAATTGCGTTTCTGATGCCATTATCGTAAAAATACCATTTTGAGGATTTCGTGATTTCTTTGCGTAAGTTATTACTATAGCCGCCCACTTTGTAAATTATAAATACTTTCGACAGCAAATCTAAATACCGATCTACGGTATTTTTGCTAAGCCCTAAGGAACGGGAGATCTCATTGATAGATACTTCTGAGCCAATTTGAAAGGCTATTAGCTTTAACAGTTCTAACAGTTTATTACTATTTTGAATGTTTTCATACATCAGAATATCTTTAAGTAGAAATGATTTTATCAACTCTGTTAAATATTGGGATTTTTCAGCCAGTGTTTCAAGCTGAAAAAGTTCTGGATAAGATCCAAAAATTAGCCTTTCTTCCAAATTTCGCGCAGTCTCCAATCCATTTTCATATTGTGCTAATTCTAATTGAGCAATTGGGTATAGATGATAAGTTAAACTTCTGCCTGTTAATGGCTCGCCCGTTTGGTTCGAAAGATCGAACGCTGATGAGCCACTTGCTATGATTGTTAAATCTTTAAAGCTATCAATAAGTAGTTTTAAAATTTTTCCAATTTCAGGTATAACCTGCGCTTCATCAATTACCAATAATTTGGCCTTACCTAAAATCCTTTTATAGTTGGCTACAGTTCTTACTGCAAGCAGTGTTTGAACATCCTGGTCTTCGCCGTTTAAAAAAAGATGTTCAATGTTAACTTCATTAGTAATTTGCTCAATAAGCCAGGTTTTTCCTACTCGTCTTGTACCGAAAAGCAAAATAACCTTATTTTTACCAATTTTACTAAGAATGGTTGATTTTAGATATCTTGAAATCTGGCTTTGCATGAAACAAATATATCGAAAAACATTAATTTGGTCAATGAAATGACTGAATTAACGTTAATTCAGTCAGCCGACTGACTGAATTAACATTTTTATTCAATTAATTCTAAAGTTTGAATGGCTTCTTCAACTGTATTGACATTATCAAAAGCAATGCGCAAAGTATTTTTAACTTCCTTTAGATTACACATTCGTGGATGATTCTGAGCAAAGGTTAAAATTTTAGTGAAAGTTTCAGAATCGAAATATTTGGACTGTTTATCACTTAAGAAATATCCACGTAAACTATTTTTCTTGAAACTAATTTTTTCAAAACCTAACTTCTTGCCTAGCCATTGTAACCTAACCACACTCAGCATGGTTTTTACTTGCGGTGGAACAGGCCCGAATCTATCGGCTAAATGTTTCTCGAAAATAGCGAGTTCTTTTTCGTTATCCAGTTTAGAAAGTTCTGTGTACAGATTGTAACGTTCGGTAATATTAGTAATGTATGCATCAGGAATATACAGTTCCAAATCGGTATCAACCTGTGTAAAACCGACATAAGGGCGGGCGGGTTCATTTTCAAACAAGCCTTTAAACTCCGCTTCTTTTAATTCCTGAATGGCTTCATCTAAAATTTTGTGATACATCTCAAAACCAATTTCGGCTATGAAACCACTCTGTTCTGCGCCAAGTAAATTTCCGCTTCCACGGATATCTAAATCACGCATAGCCACGTTAAATCCGCTACCTAAATCAGAAAATTCTTCTATAGCACTTAAGCGTTTTCGGGCTTCAGAAGTTAAGGTGGATAACGGTGGTGAAAGTAGGTAACAAAATGCTTTTTTATTGCTTCGCCCAACACGGCCACGCATCTGGTGTAAATCGCTCAAGCCGAACATGTGTGCATGATTGATGATAATCGTATTGGCATTGGGAATGTCAAGACCGGCTTCGATAATCGTAGTGGCAACTAATACATCTTTTTCGCCGTTAATAAAATCAAGCATTACATCTTCCAAAGCATCGCCATCTAACTGACCATGAGCAATACCAATTCTTGCTTTTGGTACCAGTTTCTGAATCAATCCGCCCAATTGCATTAAGTCGTTTACACGATTGTGAATAAAGAAAACCTGACCGCCCCTGTCCAACTCAAACTGAACGGATTCCTGAATTAATTTATCGTTGAAAACATGCAATTCTGTGCTAACCGGCTGGCGGTTTGGCGGAGGTGTGCTAATGATAGATAAATCCCTCGCACCCATTAAAGAGAAGTGCAAAGTTCTTGGAATTGGCGTTGCCGTAAGGGTCAAAGTATCCACATTTACGCGAACTGCTTTAAGTCTTTCTTTGGCCGTAACACCAAACTTTTGCTCCTCATCAATAATCATGATGCCTAGGTCTTTGAACTTCACATCCTTGCTTAGCAAACGATGCGTACCAATTAAAATATCAACCTTTCCGGCTGCGGCTTCGGCTAAAGTGTCTTTAATCTGTTTACTGGTTTTAAAACGATTGATGTAATCTACCGTAACCGGGAAATCTTTTAATCTGGAAGAAAAAGTTTTGAAATGCTGAAGTGCTAAAATCGTTGTCGGAACTAAAATAGCAGCCTGTTTGCCTTCGGCAACGGCTTTAAACGCTGCACGAACAGCAATCTCCGTTTTACCGAAACCAACATCACCACAAACCAATCTATCCATGGGATGCGGAGATTCCATGTCTTTTTTTACGTCCTGCGTTGCTTTTAGCTGGTCGGGCGTATCTTCATAAATGAAAGAAGCTTCCAGTTCAGTCTGCAAATAACCATCAGGAGAAAAAGCAGTTCCAGCCTGCGTTTTGCGTAAAGCATAAAGTTTAATTAAATCGCGGGCAATGTCTTTAACTTTTTTTTTTGTTGTTTTCTTCAGCTTATCCCAGGCATCGGTACCCAACTTATTCATCTTCGGCACACCGCTTTCTTTTCCGCTGTATTTCGCAATGCGATTTAAAGAGTTAATGTTTACGTAAAGCAAATCATTATCAGCATAAATCAAGCGAATCATTTCCTGGGTTTTGCCATTTACTTCCACTTTTTCAAGGCCGGCGTATTTGCCAATACCGTGATCGATATGCGTAACATAGTCACCCGATTTTAGCTCACGAAGGTCTTTCAGCGTTATCGCCTGGCTTTTCTGATAGCCTTTTTTAAGCTTGTATTTGTAATAGCGGTCAAAAATCTGATGGTCGGTATAAAATGCTGTTTGAATCTTCGCATCAACAAAGCCTTCACGCAGCATACTGTTAATTGGTGTAAACTTTGCCGTTTTGTCGATATCTTCTAATATCGCATATAAACGCTCAATTTGTTTCGGCGAATCGGTAAATATGAAGTTTACTATCCCCGCTTTTTCATTCTCTTTTAGGTTGTGAATAAGCAGGTTAAAATCTTTATTAAACGATGGCTGCGGCCGGGTTTCAAATTCGAAGCGATTTTCTGTCTGGTAGAAAAACTGCTTGCCAAATTCTATTATTGGGAAATCCTGAAGGTGGTCGCCAAGGAGTTTCTCATCCGTAAAAGCAAATTTAGGGTCGATCCAATCCGGATTTTGGGTTTTATCAGCTAATGATAAAGCTTTCCAAAGTTCAACAGCTTTTTTAAAGCCGGCTTTTACAATATCGAGTGTAAATTCAACATCTTTAAACCAAAGTTGTGTATCACTATCAATGTAATCCAGAATGCTGATGTTGCTTTCCGTTAAAAATTTTGCTTGCACATTTGGAACGATGGTAAGCGATTTTACATCGGCCACAGAAAGCTGACTTTCGATTTCAAAACTCCGTATGCTTTCCACTTCATCACCAAAAAACTCAATACGGTAAGGTAAGTCAGCTGAGAAAGAAAAAATATCCACAATACCACCTCGGATGGAAAACTGCCCGGGCTCGTAAACAAAATCCCTTCTGTCGAAATCGTAATCAATTAAAAACTCATTGATAAAATCAATGCCCAGCTTTGCACCGAGGCTAATTTCCAGAGTGTTTTTCTCTAAAGCAGAGCGGTCTATTACTTTTTCGGCAATTGCTTCCGGATATGAAACCACAATTTTTCCGTATTCAGAATCGTGATTAAGTTCATTCAAAACTTCGGCACGGGCCAAAACATTAGCCGTATCCACTTGTGTAAAATCGAAAGATTTTCGGTATGATGAAGGAAACAGTAAAACCTGTTTATCAAGCACACTTTCTAAATCCGATTGGAAATACGCCGCTTCTTCCCTGTCCGGAAGAATAAAAAGCAAAGGTTTGTGCAATAAAAAGTACGAAGAAAGCGCAACAATGGCGTCGGCCGAACCCACCAATCCCTTTAATTGTATTTTCGGGTTTTTAGAGGTATTCAACGCCCGGGTAAATTGCGTTACCCTGTCGTCGGTTTTGTATCTGTTTAATAAATCGCGAATGTTCAAGGCACAAAAATAAACTTATCTTTGATATTTAACCGCAAAACTTATGTAAAGGTTTTTTTAAGTTTGCCGTAATACTTTTGTTAAAATCAAAATATTTGTTCGAACCGATAAACGTCTTGGTCGTTTATTTTTTACGGTTGGTCGAATTAATGCGTCTTTCTGTAACAAAACATTTTCCTTTAATCTAAATTATATAAAAAGCGAAACATGAAACGCATAAAAAGCTTTCCTTTAGAACTTTTTTTCTGGGTAACAGCTTTAGTGTTGATGGCAGTAACAAATGCAAGCGAGCATCATTTTACACTTTGTCCGCTGGCAAATTTAGGCTTTGCAGATTGGTGCCCGGGATGTGGATTAGGAAGGTCAATAAGCCATATTTTACATGGCGAATTTGCCGAAAGCTTTTCTGAACATTGGTTGGGTTTTCCCGCTTTAATAATTATAGTGTACAGAATAATAACATTGATAAAATACAGAAAGAACAAAAAATATTTAACAATAAACACATAGAAATCATGGATATATATCAATCACCTCTAATGTCGTTACCAGGTATAACACCAGAGGAATACTCCTACTTACAACAAGCAACCACAGGTTTAAACGAGCAACAATTGCGTAATTTTTTAATGGTTTACAGTAGCAAAAGAAAAAACCCTTCAGATATGTTAATTTTCTGTCTAATCGGTTTATTCGTTGTTCCCGGTTTGCAAAGATTCATCGTTGGTCAAATTGGCATGGGAATCTTGTACCTTTTAACAATTGGTTTGTGTTTTATCGGTTCAATCGTAGATATTATAAACCACAAAACCCTTGCTTTTGAACACAATCAAAAAATGGTTTTCGAGAGTTTGCAAATGGTTCGAATGGGCGGATTTCAGTAAAAGCTCAAATTTTCTCAATATAATTCCTGTATAAACCTCATAGGTTTTCGAAACCTATGAGGTTTTTTAAGAAAACAAAAACGCTAATTTCTATCTTTATACCATGAGGTTATCAGAAATAACAAATTACCTGGAAAGCATTGCGCCTTTAAATTACCAGGAAGATTACGATAATTCGGGCTTAATTGTTGGCGACCCAAATATGGAGGTTCGGGCGGCATTAGTTGCACTCGACTGCGTTGAAAAAATAGTTGACGAAGCCATCTCTACAGGTTGCAACCTGATAATAACACACCATCCCATTGTTTTTAAAGGTTTGAAAAAGCTAAACGGTAAAAACTATGTAGAAAGGGTTGTCCTGAAGGCGATTAAAAACAATGTGGCGTTATATGCAATTCATACAAACCTGGATGCGGTACATACAGGTGTTAATGCCCGAATATGCGACAAACTAGGCTTGAGCGGCGTTAAAGTACTGTCGCCAAAATCAGGATTATTAAAAAAACTGGTTACTTTTTGCCCGCAGGCACAGGCAGAACAATTGCGTTCGGCAATTTTTTATGCGGGCGGTGGAAATATTGGCAATTACAGCGAAGCAAGTTTTAATGCAGATGGTTTCGGAACTTTCAAAGCAAATGAAAATGCCGACCCGTTTGTTGGTGAGAAAGGTGTTCGTCATCACGAGCCGGAAGTTAGAATCGAAATTATTTATCCTGTTCAATCAGAAAGAAAGATTTTGGTTGCGCTTTTTGAGAACCATCCCTATGAAGAAGTCGCTTATGATTTATACAATCTCGAAAATAAGCATCAGCAAGTTGGTTCAGGAATGGTTGGTTGGCTGGAATACGATATGGAAGCTTATGATTTCCTGCACATGGTTAAAGATAAAATGCAGGCGAAAGTTGTCCGTTACACATCGGTCCTTCCTAAAAGAATAAAAAAAGTTGCCGTTTGTGGTGGCTCGGGAAGTTTCCTTTTAAAAGAAGCGATCGCAGCAGGTGCCGATGTGTTTATTACTGCTGATTTTAAATATCATGAGTTTTTTGATGCAGAAGAAAAATTAATCATTGCTGACATCGGACACTTTGAAACTGAACAATTTACATCAAATTTATTGGTTGAAATTATTCAGAAAAAATTTACTAACTTTGCAATCCGTTTAACGGAGCAAAATACAAACCCCATAAATTACTTGTTTTAATGGAACAAACCGTAGAACAAAAGCTAAAAGCTTTATACGAATTACAAAATATCCACACGAAAATTGATAAAATTCGCCAAGTACGTGGTGAGTTACCAATGGAAGTTGCCGATTTGGAGGATGATGTTTTAGGATTAGAAACTAGAATTTCAAAAATCAAAGGCGAACTTGATGATCTTGAGGATTCAATCGTAACCCGTAAAAACACAATCAAAGATGCACAAGCTGCAATCAAAAGATACGATACTCAATTAAAGGAAGTTAAAAACAACCGTGAATACGATGCTTTAACTAAAGAAATTGAGATTCAAGGTTTAGATATTCAGGTTTCTGAAAAGAAAATTAAAGAACACGGTTTTGAAATCACTTCTAAAACTGAAATCTTTGAAGCTGCTAAAGCTGAATTGGATGGCAGAAAGAAAGATTTAGAAATTAAAAAAGGAGAATTAGATGTAATTACATCTGAAACTGAAAAAGAAGAACAAGATTTACAAAAGAAAGCCGATAAATCAGAGCCTCAAATAGAGGAACGTTTATTAGTTGCTTACAAACGTTTACGCAAAAATGCGGTAAATGGTTTAGCTGTTGTAACCATCGACCGTGATTCTTGCTCAGGTTGTTTCAATCAAATTCCACCTCAACGTCAATTAGATATTCGTCAACGTAAAAAAATTATCGTTTGCGAACACTGTGGTCGTATTTTGGTTGATGAGGCTTTAACTCAAGAAGTAGCAGAAGCTTAATCGACAATTAAAATTACTTATAAAAGCGGTCGCGAATATTTTCGTGACCGCTTTTTGTTTTATACCAAAATAAACGAAGCGTAGTGTTTTTACGTTAATTGGAGAATGTTATTTATTTGAGGTACAGTATTTGTGTGCTTTTTAAATATTATCAATCCGATTACGAATTATAAAATGATTAAAAGCTTACGATTTATTGCCGCTTTTCTGCTCTTCGCTTTCCTAACTCCTCTATCTTCTTTCGCCAACTTTGATTTTAACGCCAATTGTTTAAATGCTTATAAAAGCATTTTCGAGTTAAAATTAGGAAATGCCAAAGCTTATATATCAACCGAAAAAAAACTTCGACCTAATAATGCTATTATTCCTTTATTAGAGAATTATGTAGATTACTTTACATTAATCACATCTGAAAATAAGGCTGATTTTGATCGATTGAAAGGAAATAAATCATCAAGATTAGATAAAATAAGTGATGATGATAAATCTTCACCGTATTACTTATATGCTCAGGCAGAAATAAACCTGCAATGGGCGTTAATAAGAGGTCGATATGGCGAATATTTTAATGCAGCAATG
>Ga0247804_10000831_pt1 | contig 14292 bp, 4 predicted proteins | sample UWRJL029104C1_FD_181142 | JGI IMG/M metagenome (GOLD analysis project Ga0247804, IMG submission 181142) | Plant litter microbial communities from Arlington Agricultural Research Station in Wisconsin, United States - UWRJ-L029-104C-1 | ecosystem: Environmental > Terrestrial > Plant litter >...
CCAGCTCGTAGCTGGTGAGACCCACGGCGTTGCCGCCCGCCCGCGTCTGGGTTTCGAAGGCGGCCGTGGCGTTCACAATCAGCTGCTCGGCGCCGCGCAGGGCCGAGCGGTTGCGAAAGGTCAGGTTGAAGGCCGGGCCGGTGAAGCCGTTGGTTTTGGTGGCCAATTGCACCTCGGCGCGCAGGCTCTTCTTCTTGAGCTGCGTCATCAGGATGTCGGCATCGAGGCGCGGGCGGATGCCTAGGCGGCCGGCCGCGCCATCCGGGCCGGGCGTGATGATGGCCGTGTCGCCCTGGGCCGAGGGGCGGAAGCGGATTTCGACGAACTTGAAGGTACCCAGGCTCATGAGGCGGCTCAGCGTCTGGTCGCGCCGGCGGCGGCGAAACAGACTGTCCGGGTACATAAACACGGCATTGGTAATGGCTTTGGCCTTGAAAACCTTCTCGTCGGGGTAATACTGGTAGCCCTTGTAGGCAATGGGTTTCACCATGCTGGTGTCGGCCAGCACGTAGTCGGTGTTCAGCTTAATCTGGTCGAGCCAGTAGGGCTGCAGGGCTTTGGCGGGGGCGGTGGGCTTCACGCGCAAATCCACGGTGGCTTTGTGCCCCAGCGTGCTATCCACCTGAAAGAGCAGGTAATCGGGTGCGAAGTAATAGTAGCCCTGGTTTTTCAGCACCGCGTCGATGCGCACCCGCTCGTTGGTGAGCTTGCCGAGGTTATAAGCTTCGCCCACTTTCAGCAGGCTCTCGCCCTGCGTGGCCCGGATGACCTTGTCGATGAGCGTGTCGCGGCTGGGAAAGTTGACCTCAGACCAGGTATAGACGCGGCCGGGCGTGGCGGTGTAGTTCACCTGGGCGGTTTTTTCCTGCTCCTTCACCTCGGCCGTGGTTTTGCCCTGGAAGTAGCCGTTATTGTGCTGCCGGTTGCTGATAAGGTCCTCGGTGGCTTTGATTTTCACCTGCGACAGCAGCACTGGCGCCTCACCAAACTTGTCGGCGATGGTTTTGCCCAGGCCCTTGGTTTTGCCCACGCCCATGCCCCAGAAGTAGAGCTTGGGCCGCATGCCCAGGAAGGAGCCGTTGGGCTTGGGGCGCACCACCGATTCGAGCTCCGTTTGCAGGGCCGACTCGTCCTTGAGCTTCTCGGGCGAGTTGATGGTGACCTTGCTGCCGGTGTAGAGCTTTTCGCCTTTGGGGATGTATTTCAGGCCCGAGCAGGCGGAGAGCGAGAGGAGCAGGGCGGCGAACCTCACGAGCCCCCCCCGGGGCCAACCCCCTCTCCAAAAGAGAGGGGGAGCCGAACGATTGACGGGCGGCGTAATAGAAGAAAGGGTTTTAGGTAAGCGGGTATTCAAAATCAAAGCGGAGGTAATGGGTGTCGGAGCGGGCTTCCCGGCTCCGTGAATGGGGGAGGGGCTGGGCTTGCTCATTTCACCTTGCTGCTATCGACGCGGGTCGTGGGGGCGTTTTGCACCGAGTCTTTTTCGGCCTTCTTGTCGGCTTTTTCCTGTTTGCGGTTGGCTTTACGCTCCTCTTTCACAGCGGGCGGTATCTTGGCAAACAGGTCTTTAAGGTCCTGGTAGTCGCGCTGGAACACCAGGGCGGCGCCGGTCTTCACCAGCTGGCCGTCGATGTCCTCGTAGGCATTCTGGCGGAAGGCGCGCAGGCGCAGGCGGCCGTCGCGCAGGATGGTATACTCGATGCTTACGTCGCCGGCGAAGTTGCTGGCGGCGTTGGCGCCCTGGGTGGCCTGGGTGCCGTTGTTGCCCGAGAGCGGAATGTCGGTGCCGAGACGCACCGAGAGGCGGTTGTTGAGAAACTGGCGGCGTACGGCCACGTTGAGGTCGGTGCGGCTTTTGGCACTGCCCGAGCTGTAGTCGGCCTGGTTGGTTACGCCCAGGTCGAGGCCGAGGCCGGCCAGATACTTACCAGTCAGGTTTTGGAGCTGGTCCGTGAGCACCTGGCTGGCCGAGCCGCGCAGCTGCGTGGCCACGAAGCCCTCGCTGGCGCTACTCTGGAAGGGATTGTCCTGCAGGAAGCGCCCCAGGATGAGCAGCGAAAACACCTGCTTGCTCATTTCGGAGGTCTGGCTGGGCTGGCGCAGCTGGGCCAACCGGGTTTCTACCTCCCCGCCTAATGCTCCCTTTTGGTTGTCGGGCAGCGTAATGTCAAAGCCAATGGCGGGCTTGCTGAGCTGCTCGGTCACGTTCAGCAATACGCTAAACGGAAGCCGGTTGCGGGCCACGGTATTCAGCTCGGGGTTCGTCGAGCCCTGGCCCGCCAGCAGGTCGGCCGGCGCGGCGTCCACTTTATAAACGGCGGTGATATTGAGGTCGGCATTGTAAGGGTCGCCGCTCCAGACGATGGTGGAGCCGCGCCGGATGATGAACTCGCGCGAGGCTAAGTCATACAGCGAGAGCTTATAAACGCCCCGCGCCACTTCCAGACGGCCGCTCAGGGTGATGTTGCCGCTGGGGTCGATGTTGGTGTTGAGGGTGCCGTTGGCGCGCACGCGCAGGTTGTCGCCGCTGGCGGGGTCGATGACGATGGTGAAGGGCACCTTGTCGTTCACCGTGATGACGGCCGTGATGTCGTAGCCCGTGGCATTCACTTTGGTTGTGTCGGCAGCCAGCTGCCGGGCCAGCATGGTATCGAGCGGAATGCTCTTGTCAATCCACTGCACGATACCTTCGGTGTCCTGCTTGCTAGGGTCGGCCGAGGGCGACTCAACGGTCAGCCGCGAGCCTTCCTTCACGTCCACCGTGGTGTTGATTTTCATCAATTCCAGCGGCCCGGTCAGGCGCGTGTCCGAGTCCACAATCACCTTACCGTAGAACAGCTCGTTGTTTTTGCGGGTGCTGTTCACGGCGATGAAATCATCCGTCCGGGCCCGCATGTCGAAGGCGTAGTTGATGAAGTCTTTGGTCAGCAGATAGCCATTCACCACCGCCTTGTTGTCGGCCGAGTCGCGCACCGTGAAGTCATCGAACGCGATGCCTTTTTCGTCAAACGTCAGCTCCTGGCCCGGCAGGCGGTACAGCGCCCCAAGCTGCGTCACGGCAAAGGCCGCGTCGTCGCTGGTGCGGATGGTGCCGCGCACGGCCGGCGCGCTGGGCGTGCCCGTCACGCTGAGACGGCCGCTGGCGTAGCCCGCGCTGCGCTGGAGCTGCCCGGCCGCGAAGGCTTCGGCCAGCTTCAGGTTGAGGCGGCGGGCGTCCACCACCAGGTTCATCGGCGAGGTCTGGTTGTCGGCCTGGTAGGTACCGGTCACCTGCACGTCGTTGCCCTGGCCGCCCACCGAGCCCGAGGCGCCGCCCGTCAGGCGGGCGTCGAGGTCGTAGCGGTTGGCGCTGGGGTTGGTGGCGTTCACGGCGATATCGCCGATAAGGGATTTCTGGAAGGCCAGCCCGGTGATGGTGGCGTTGGCGGTGAAGGCCATGTTGGGCTTGCCGAGGTTGCGCAGCTCGGCGGTGCCGTTGAGCATGCCGGCCACCAGCGAATCCTGCTGTTGCACGGCCTTGGCAATTTCGGCCAGGTCGAAGTTGTTGAATTTCACACCCAGCGGCGAGGTGCGCACGGCCGGGTCCTGGCTTTGCACGGCCAGGGAGCTGCGGCCGTTGGTGAGGTTCAGGCCGTCGGCCACCACCTCGCCGGTGGGGTAGTAGCGCAGGTAGTTGTTGGCGCCGGCAGTCCAGTTTTCGTAGTTGATAATCTGCTCCGGCGCCATCGAAAACTGGTAGATAGTCTGTACCGGGCCGGCGGCCGCGCCACGGCGGTTCACCGCCAGCCGCTGCTCTTCCGCCGAGAGCGTGCCCGCAATGGCCAGCCGCTCCAGATTGGCCGAGTCACCCAGGATAGCCACACGGGTGAAAAGCTTGTTATCAGCTACATTGCCGATGATGCTGGGGCGTTTCAGGCGCAGCGTGGTGTCCTGGCTGGCCTGGGCCAGGCGCAGGGCGTAGGCGAGCTTGCTGGCGTCGGAGTTCACGTCCAGCTTTAGTGAATCAATCCGGTAATTGGCGTAGCGAATGACCGGGATGCTGGTCTGGGCCGTCAGGCGGGCGTCCTGCCGCGAGTAGTCGCCGGCCAGGGTGAAGGGTGAAATCTCCTTGAGGTCGGGCACCAGCCTGGTGGCTAGCTTGGCGTCTTTCAGCTGCACTTTGTAGGTAAAGCGGCGGTCGGCCGAGCTGGCCACGTAGCGCACGCCCGGCAGGTCGAAGTAGCGGTCGATGTGCTGCTGCAATTCCGTAGCCAGGTCGCCCAGATGGACGTTGCCATCGAGGTTGAGGGCGGCGATATTGGAGTCAAAATCGAAGGTCGTGCGCGTGGCCGTCTGCACCAGGTTGCCGCTGAGCGAGTCCAGCGCGAAGGGCTGGTTGTCGCGCACTATCACCACTTTGGTGCCGGTGAAGGTGCCGTTGAGCGTGTTCAAATCGGAGCCGCGCAAGTTGGCCGTCAGGTTGCCCTGCACGCGCAAATCGCCGCCGGTGTAGAAGCCCAGCGCCGTCAGGTTGGCGCCGCGCAGATTGAGGTTGCGCACTTCGTAGCTGGGGTTGTTGGGGTCGCGCAGGTTTACCACGGCGTTGAGGTCGAGGTTCAGGTTGGGGTCCTGCTTGCTCTGGGCGTTGATAACGTAGCGGTTGCGGTCGAGGTCGACCGTGGCCACCACGCCGTGGTAGGTGTAGTTGTTGTAGCGGGCGCTTTGCACGTTGGCGTTTACGCGGCCCACCAGGGTGTTGGGGTCCTGCAGGTTGCCGGTCAGGTTCATACGCCCGCTGGCCGTGATTTTGCCGATGGTCGGGTCCTTCAGCAGCTTGCCCGCGTCAAACCCGCGCACCGCGAAGGTGCCTACCAGCGGTTGCCGCCCGGCCGCGTTGGCCGGCCCCAGGTCGCCGCTGAAAGCCACGTCGCCATAGGTCGTGTTCACCGTCAAATCGGTGTTGAATTGCAGCGTCGTCGGCCGCCCTTTGAAGCTGCCGTGCAGGGCAATGCTAGGCGGAATGCTGATGTTGCTCGGGATGGTGCCTTTCGGCACAAGGCTCTCGATGTCGGCCCGGGTGGTGCGGAACTGCTGAATGTCAGCATCCACGTAAAGGCGGCCGTCGGTTTCGGGCAGGCCGGTGATGTGGGCGCGGCGGGCCTTGAGCACGGTGCTGCGCAAGCCCATGAACTCGAAGTTGCGGATGGTCATATCACCCACGCGGCCGGCTACCTGGCCGTTGATGAGCACGCTCTGGTTGGGGCCGGTGTTGAAGGGCGGGGTGCCCGCCAGCTGCGGGGCGAGGTACAGAATGTCGCGGAAGCCGATGCGCACCTCGCGCAGGTCGCCTTCGATTTTGAGGTTGGGCAAATCGTCGGCAATGCCGGCCAAATCCTTGAAGCCGATGGCCAGCTTGCGGCGGATACGGGTGTGCGGCGTTATCAAATCCAGGCTGTCGAGGCGAATCTGCACCGAGTCGTACACCACGTCGGCCTGCCATTTATCCACGCGGAAACCGCTTTGCTCGCGGCCGGCCAGCTGGTCGACGCGGCCGGTGGTGCGGTTTTCCGAGTACGACAAGTTGCGCGTATTCAGCACTAGGTCCGAGAAGTGGAGGTGATTGTAGTCCATCGCCGGAATCCGCGTCTTCTGCCGGGGCTCGTTGAAGTTGTCAAACTTCACGTCCACGCCGCTGATGTCGGACTGGTCTAGGGTGACGCGCCAGCCGGGCGTGGCCACGTTGGGGTTGGCCGCCTGGGCTTTGTCGGTGGCTTCGTCGAGCTTGCGCACGGCTTCGGCGGGGTTCACCACGCGCTGCGCTACGGGTACCTCTTCGTTCTGAGCGTAGGCGAAGGTGGTGTTTTTCAGGGTCAGCTTGCCTAGGTTCACGCGCTGGCGCTGCAGGTCGATGTCCTTGGCCGTCACCTCGGCCTGGCCGATGGTGGTGGCGATGTACTGCGCGGCCGGGTCGTTCTTATAGGTAAAGGTCACGTTGTCCAGCGTCGCCTTGTTCAGCCCGAACTGCACCGTGAGCGGCTCGGTGGGGCCGGGGTTTTCCACTTCGGGCGCGGTTTTGGTCTGGCGCATGGCCACTGAGGCGTTGCGCAGGGTCGCGTTATCCACCTTATACACCGACTTATCCACATCCACTTCGTCCATCTCGGCCGCGAACTCGCCGATGCGCGCCCGAATGTCGGAGCCGGTCACCTGGTCGAGCTGGGTGAAGTAGATATTGGTGAGGCGCGCCTTGCCGATGTCGTACTTGAAGCCTGACGAGGTGGTGTCCACCGGCGCATTCGGGTCGGTGAAGGCTTTGAGGATGAAATCATAGTTGTTCACCGAGTCGGGCTCGGTGCGGGTCAGGCGCACGCGGCCGTCGTTGAGCTCCACGCTCGAGACGTTAATCTCGCTTTTGGTGAGGGCCCAGAGGTCGATATCGACGCCCAGGTGGCCAACGCTGAGCAGCGTGTCGCGCTGCTGGTCTTCGAGGTACACGCCGTCGAAGTTGATGGCGTGGCGGAAGTCGGTGCGGAACTTGCCGATGCGGACTTCGGTGCCCAGCTTATCGCGCAGGTAGTCCTCGGCTTTGCGGGCCACGAAGTCTTGCGTGCCAGCAAATTGAAGTGCTACGACGACCACGATGAGCAGCACCAGTACCAGCCCAATCAGTCCCAACAATACGTAAAGGGTGCGGCGAAGAAATGTAGGCAAAATGGGTAGCGGGTAAGCGAATCAAATAAGGAATAGCTTATCCCAACGAGAAATAGCGGCCTGGGGTTGGGCGAAATCGACGAAACGGCACTTTGGCTAAACTCAACTTTACGGGGGCCGTAAGAGCCTTTTTTGCCCCCAAACGTTTGCGGGCGGTGCGACGCGGTAGCCCGTTTTGTGCGGGCCTATGTGCCTATCTTTCGGCCCCCAAACCTGGCATTCCCTGCTTTCCCATTCCCACTTTTCATGACTGTTCACTTTTCCCTTCCCTACCGCACGGTATTCGGCCAGCGGCTGGTTATCTGCGGTTCGGCGCCGGCGCTGGGCGACTGGCAAATCGACGAAGCGCCCACGATGCGCTACGACGAGTACGGTGCCCGCTGGTACTTCGAGCTGGCGCTTCCCGACGGCCAGCCCGGCGAGCTGACCTATAAGTATGCCCTGCTCGACGCCAACACCGGCGGCCAGCAGTGGGAGTTCGGCCCCGACCGCCGCCTCGCCCTGCCCGCCACCGGCCGCGTGGAAGTGTGCGACTACTGGCGAACCCCCGCCAAGCCCGAAAACGAGCTGCTGACCGCCGCCTTCACCGAGGCGCTGTTCAAGCGCCCCACCGCCGGGGAAGCTGCCGCCGTGCCCGCCGCCGAAGCGCCGAAAGCCCGGAAGTCCCGCGCCAAGAAAACTGAGGCCGCTGCCGAAGCGCCCGTCACTGCCGCCCCGGCCGACGCCCCGCTGGCCCCCGGCACCGTCGTGTTCAACCTGCTGGCCCCGCGCGTCGACCCCAAATTGCAGCTTTGCGTGCTGGGCTCCGACCCCGCGCTGGGCGCCTGGGATAACAAGAATTGCCTGGTGCTGTCGGATAAGAACTACCCGACCTGGACCGGCAGCGTAGTGCTGCAGAACCCCGGCGAAACCTGCTATTACAAATACGCCATGTGGGATGCGGCCGCCGGCCACGCCCTCGACATGGAAGGCGGTGAAAACCGCGTCATCGCCGGCGTGCCGGCGGCTCCTGCCCTGCGCGTGCGCAACGACGAGGCCTACCACCACCTCACGTCCTGGCGCGGCACGGGGGTGGCGCTGCCCGTCTTCGCCATGCGCAGCCAGAGTGGCTTTGGGGTAGGGGAGTTCAACGACCTGAAGCTGCTGGCCGACTGGGCCGTGCAAACCGGCCTCAAGCTGGTGCAGATTCTGCCCATCAACGACACCACGGCCACGCATACCTGGGTTGATTCGTATCCCTACGCGGCCATCTCGGTGTTCGCGCTGCACCCGCAGTACGTGAACCTGGAGAGCATTGCCCCGCTCAAGGACAAGAAGGCCGCCAAGGAGCTGGCCCTGCTCAGGCAGGAGCTCAATGCCAGGGATTTCGTGGACTACGAGCCGGTGATGAATGCCAAGTGGCGCTTCCTCAAGCTGCTCTTCCAGCAGGAGAAAAAGGCGTTCCTGGCCGACCCCGAGTTCCAGAAGTTCAAGGCCGAGCAGGCGGATTGGCTGGTGCCTTACGCCGCCTTTTCGGCCCTGCGCGACCGGTTTGGCACGGCCGACTTTAACCAGTGGCCCGCCGAGTTTCAGACGCCGCAGAACCTGGAGGCCCTGACCGCCGAAACCGCGCCCGACTACGACGACTACGGCCTGTTCTTCTTCGTGCAGTACCACCTCGACAAGCAACTGCTCGGCGCGGTGAACTACGCCCGCAGCCGCGGCGTGGTGCTGAAGGGTGATTTGCCCATCGGCATCTACCGCCACTCCGTCGATGCCTGGACGCAGCCCGAGCTCTACCACATGGACCAGCAGGCCGGCGCCCCGCCGGACGACTTCTCGACCACCGGCCAGAACTGGCGCTTCCCCACCTACAACTGGGAGCGCATGGCCCAGGACGGCTACCAGTGGTGGAAGCAGCGCATGGGCCACCTCGCCCGCTACTTCGACGCCCTGCGCATCGACCACATCCTGGGCTTCTTCCGCATCTGGGAGATGCCCGAGCACTCCGTGGAAGGCCTGCTCGGCCACTTCTCGCCCGCGCTGCCCCTGCACCGCCACGAGATTGAGCGCCGCCTGGGCTGGTTCGACTACTCGCGCCTCTGCGAGCCCTACATCCGCTGGCACCTGCTGCAGGACATCTTCCACGACAAGGCGCAGGAGGTGTTCGACGAGTATATGGACGACGCCAGCTACGGCCGCATTCACCTCAAGGAGCCGGTGAACACGCAGCGCAAAATCGAGGCCTACATCGACCAGAAAATCATCGACTATCCCGGCAACGATGCCTTCTTCGAGTGGCTGCGCAAGGGCTTGTACCAGCTCTGCAACGAGGTGCTGTTCGTGCCTGCCGGCAACGATTTCTACCACCCGCGCATCACCCTCAACAAGTCGTACTCCTTCCGTGAGCTCAACGACGAGGACCGCCGCCGCCTCTACGACGACATCTACATCGACTTCTTCTTCCGCCGCCACGAGGAATTCTGGCGCCAGCAGGGGCTGGTGAAGCTGCCGCCCGTGCGCTACGCCACCAACATGCTCATCGCCGGCGAAGACCTGGGCATGGTGCCGGCCTCGGTGCCCGGCGTGATGCGCGAGCTGGGCATGCTGGGCCTCAACATCCAGCGCATGCCCTCGAACCCCAACGTCGAGTTTGGCCACCCCGACGACGCACCCTACCTGAGCGTGGTGACCACCAGCAGCCACGACATGCCCACCCTGCGCGGCTGGTGGGAGGCCGACCGCGTGGTCACCCAGCGCTTCTTCGAAACCATGCTGGGCCACTGGCGCCAGGTGGCGCCCTTCTACTGCGAGCCCTGGGTGGCCCGCGAGGTGCTGGTGCAGCACTTGCACTCGCCCGCCATGTGGGCCATCTTCCCGCTGCAAGATTTGCTGGCCATGGACAGCCACCTGCGCCGCGCCAACCCGCACGACGAGCAAATCAACGACCCCAGCAACCCCGAACACTTCTGGAAGTATCGCCTGCACCTGCCCCTGGAGGAGCTGGTGGACGCCGTGGGCTTCAACGAGCCGCTGCGGGCCATTGTGACGGCCAGCGGGCGGTAGAACCGCGCCGCTTATTTAACCAAAAGCCCGGCGCGAAACATTTCGCGCCGGGCTTTTTGCCGTTTAGCAGGAGGCTTATTGCTTAACGATGCGCTGGCCGCGCCCGGCCTGCCCACTCACCAGCAGCATGTACACGCCGGGGGCAAGGCTGCTCAGGTCGAGGGGCTGGCTGACGGCCGTGAGGCGGCCCTGCAGCAGGGGACGGCCCAGGCAGTCGGCCAGCTGGTAGGGCTGGCCCAGCAGGGTGGCCGGGCTTTCCAGCACCACGCGGTCGGGGGTAGGGTTAGGGTAGGCGCGCAGGGCCGGCTGGGGGGAAGCGGCCGTGGTGGCCGTGGTGGTAGCGGCGTTCAGGTAAGCGCGCCAGTAGTAGCCGCTGGCGTCGCTTCGCACGTCGTTGTAGCCCAGGCTGCCTTCGCTGATGACCACCAGGTCGAGCCAGTTGTCGCCGTTGAGGTCCATCATGCTCCAACTTTGGTCGCCGGTGCGGCTGCTGCCCACCGAGCCGTAGTCGATGAAGCTGAAATTATGCCCGTTGCTGGCCAGCAGGCCGCCAGGGGGCAGGGCGCAGGTGGTAGCAGTGGCGGCAAAGCCGGAACCGGTATTAAGGTAGGTTTTCCAGGAGCGGCCCACGGGGCCGGTGCCAAATACGTCGAGCAGGCTACCGGTGCCCTGGGCCAGCACGGTCAGGTCGAGCCGGCCGTCGCCATTGAGGTCGAGCAGGCTGGTCCAGCGCTGGTCGCCTAGGTAGGCCGAGCCGCCAGCTTCCGGGTTGTTGAAGCTGAAAAAGTGCCCGTTGCTGCTGCTCGTCAGCCCACCGGCTGGCAGCGACCAAGTGATGGCCGTGGTGGCGAAGCCCGTGCCGGTGTTGGGATACACCTTCCAGAAGCGGCCGGTGGGGCCGGTGCCGAAGGCCTCGCTGTAGCTGCCGGTGCCCTCGCTGCTCACCACCAGGTCGGGCTTGCCATCGCCGGTGATGTCCTGCGTCACCCAGCCCTGCGAGCCCGCAAACGTGCGTCCTTCATGGTCCAGCCGGTTGAAGCTGCAGTACACCGCACTCGAAAAATAGTAGCCCCCGGCGGGCAGCACCCAGGGCGTGGCCGTGCTCGCAAAGCCGGTGCCGGAATTCAGATACACGTTCCAGTAGCGGCCCGTCAGTCCCGAGCCATATGCCTGCCCGTACGTGTTGACATCATTCGACGTCACCACCATGTCCTGTCGTTGGTCGCCGTTGATGTCCAGGTAATACACCACCTGGTTGCCGAGGAAAGCGCCGGCAGGTGGCAAGGGCCAGTTGAAAGCCGCTGGCGCGAAGCCGGTGCCCGTGTTGCGGTACACTTTCCAGTACAGGCCCGCCGTGGTGCTCCCAAAGGGCGGGTGCGCGTTGCCGGTGCCCTCGGAGGTAACGAGCAGGTCAGGCCGGCCGTCGCCATCCAGGTCAGCCAGGTTCCAGGATTGGTTGCCGGTAAAGTTCGAGCCCGCCGAGGAGGTCCCATTGAAGCCCAGTTGCCGGCCCGAGCCCGAGGCCACCCCACCCCCGGCGGGCAAGCTCCAGGTGGTAGCGGTGGCGGCGAAGCCCGTGCTGGTGCCCAGATGCACCTTCCAGTAGCGGCCGCCGGGGCTGGTACCAAAGGCCTCGCTGTGGCTGCCGGTGCCTTCGGCGCACACCACCATATCGGGCCGGTGGTCGCCGTTAATGTCCATCGTCAGCCAGGTATGGTCGGTGGCCGCTGCCGAAGCAGCCGTGCGGCCCGGCGCATTATAGCTGTAGTTGTGCGCAGCCGTGGCGTAGCCCCCGGCTGGCAGGCGCCAGGACGTGGCCGCCCGGTTGAAGTTCTGCCCGTGGCCCGGCAGGTTGGCGGCTAGCAGCCCGGCGGCCAGTAAATAGCGTAAAATTTTGTGCATGGTAACAGGGTGTTAAGAAGGTGAATAAGTAAACACTGCCAAATTAGTACATGCCCGCGTTAATTGAATAGCTGAAAGTGAAGTTGTTAGAAAATTTATACTCCTAAACATTAGGGTGGTGTCCCGCACCTTAGGGCTATGGCCCCCATGTGTGGGCACCCGCGCTGCACCTTAGCGGCACCGCCCCTCACATTGGGGGAGGTGCGCTGTAAGTTTGGCAATGTCTCCCAAACATGCGGGACATCGTCCCAAATATTACCCACACCCTCCCTAATCTTTGGGAATTCGTTTCCAGTATTAGGCAAAATCCCCCTAATGTTTGGGAAGCACTCCCAAACATTAGGGAGACGTCCCTAATGTTTGGGGGCACTGCCTAACTACTAGCGTATTCGGTTGCGCTACGCGCCCGAGTAGCCGGGGAGGTAGGTGGAAAAATATTTTGTTGGTAAAAGATAAAAAAGTTGTTTTGATTCTTTACATTTGGGCGCGGCCGGTGTCACATCCCTCCGGCTCATACTAAGCAAGATGAGTGGTACACGTATTCCCATCCCTAGTGCCAAGGACCCCCTCGGCGTATTGAAGCTCACGGCCGCCGTGGGCAAAGGCATTACCAGCAAAGGCAGCGGCTCGCTTATTACGGGCGAACTATCGGCCGAGCTACTGGCCGTTGCCGCCAAAATTCCCGAGGCCATCGAAGCCCACGAAGAGGCCGAAGAACTGCGCCGCCGGGCCGAAAAGCTCTATGAGAAGCGCAATGCCATTGTAGCCGAGTCCCTGCCGCTGGTGCAGCGCGGCTCCAAAGCCCTGCAAGGTAACCTGGGCAAAGCCCGCCTGCGCGAAATGGGCGAATACGGCTACACCGTTAACAGCTCCGTAAAAACGCCTAAGCCGCCCAAGGCATAAGGCCCACCCAACCCCAGTAGCACTCGAGTAAAGCCGTAGAAATTCGCCAAGCCCCGCCGATTCCGGCGGGGCTTTTTCATGCCCCCCGGCGGCGTCCCAAAATGGGAAATTGCACCGTGACACCTAGAAAGATAACAGCCGCGAAATATTATTTTAACCCTGGCTGCCTACTCCATGCTACCAGCTGATTACTACCAGCTGACTTAAAAAAAGGGCCATTCGACTTTCGTTAAATGAGGGCAGAAGCATACTCCCTAACTTTGTCCCAAAAAAGGACATGGTTCAACCCGTAAATCCCCGTGTTCGGCGAATATCTGCCGGCCGGCCTCGTACGGAGAATAAATTTGTAGAGAAGAAGTGCAATTTTTCAAGAATAGCATCTCCGCATTACTTCCTTTCCTCACTCCCCTCATATGAAACAACACCTGCCTCTGCCTAAAAGGCGACGTGGACGGCGCCTGCTCCGCACCACCTCGCATTCCCCGTCCGGTCTTCTTATCCTTTTTTCGTAATGAAAACAACTTTACTAGCTCGACTTCAAGCGCCCGGCTGGCGCGTCAGGCGTATCCAAAGGGCCACTCATCTGGGCTGGCTGCTGCTCGTGGGCCTGCTGCTGGGCGGCCCCGCCGCCTGGGCCCAGCAGGGCAAAAACGGGGCGCGCACCCTCGCCACCGGCACCACCACCATCCTCAACACCTACGCGACGCTGACGGCCGACGCCGCCGCCGGGGCCACCTCCATCACGGTGAATGGCACGGCCACCGCCACGTTGAGCAATGGCTTTCTGAACACGCCCACCAGCCGCTTCAACGCCAACCTGGCCGCCGGCGACCTGGTGATGATTATTCAGATGCAGGGCGCCAGCATCACCACCACGAACAGCTCGGCCTACGGCGCCATCTCGAACTACAACAACGCGGGCCGCAACGAGTTGCTCGAAGTAGCTTCGGCCACGGCCACCACCATCACCTTCCGCTGCGGGCTCAGCAACAGCTACACCGCCGCCGGCCAAACCCAGGTGGTGCGTGTGCCGCGCTACACCAGCCTCACCCTCAACGGCACGGCCATCCTCACGGCCCCGGCCTGGGACGGCGCCACGGGCGGCATCGTGGCGCTGGACGTGTCCGGCAACGTGACGCTGAACGGCACGTCCCGCGTCGATGTATCGGGCCTGGGCTTCCGGGGCGGCATCGTGAAAAACGCCTCGTACTTTGGCACGGGCACCGGCGGCACCCACTACGTGGCCACCGATGCCATTACCCCCGACAACAGCGAAGGGGGCGAGAAAGGCGAGAGTATTGCCGGCAGCACCGCCACCTATGACGGCCTGACTGGCCGCTATGGCCGCGGCGCTCCCGCCAACGGCGGCGGCGGCGGCGGCATTCACAATGCCGGCGGCGGTGGCGGGGCCAACGTGGGCACCGGCACCTGGACCGGCACCGGCGTCCCCAGCAGCGGCTACAATAGTGCCTGGAACCAGGAGTCGGCCAACTTTGCGACCACCTCCTCGCCCGGTGGCGGCCGGGGCGGCTACAGCTACTCGGCCGTAAACCGCGACGCAACGGCTGTTGCCCCCGGTAATTCAACCTGGAGCGGCGACTACCGCCGCAACCAGGGCGGCCTGGGCGGCCGGCCCCTCGATGTGACCCTGAACCGGGTGTTCTTTGGTGGCGGCGGCGGCGCCGGCGATGCCAACGACGGCACCGGCAGCAGCGGCGGCAACGGCGGCGGCATTATCTACATCCTGGGCAG
>Ga0247804_10000832_pt1 | contig 14277 bp, 9 predicted proteins | sample UWRJL029104C1_FD_181142 | JGI IMG/M metagenome (GOLD analysis project Ga0247804, IMG submission 181142) | Plant litter microbial communities from Arlington Agricultural Research Station in Wisconsin, United States - UWRJ-L029-104C-1 | ecosystem: Environmental > Terrestrial > Plant litter >...
GACCTGGAACTAGAGCCCTTGGCAGGCCTCTCTACTGTATTTAGATACCTTCACTTTCTTCTAGATAAACTAAGCGTCTTTACACCTTGATCTTGTGTACTGACTTCGCTCAGCCCTGTCGATTAGCTCCTGATTCACTACACGCCACAATATATATTCGTTTTCAATAAAAACTAGTAATATACTATTATAAAAATAAATATAACTTGAAGTTTAAAAAGTATTATAACTGAATGTTTTACTTGAAAAATCTACTAGGCTGAGTTTGGGAGCATGTTGGTCTTAAAGATAAACATGCTGTGTGTGGGTCTATGATTTTATGGAAACAGGGATTATTTAGACCATAGGCAAACAATACCGCATTTGGATTCCGCCTCTTTTCCTTTGATGTGGAGTATAACGCTGACTAACGCTATTGCGCACCAAAACGCTGTCGCGTTTTGGCAAAGGAAAGGGACCTTAGTAGTATTGGGACACCACATACATACTCGTAATAGTGTCGTGCTTGTTGTATTTCCATGGAATCATCTTGTTGTTGTATTTACTACTTACTTGAATAGTACTCAGTCCTTTCAAATATGTTAGAAGTTAAGGAGAACAACCAATACTATCAGTATATGTAAGTAGAAACGAGAATACTCAAAATTTTTTAAAAATAAGACCACTAAGTAGTAAATATAAGTGCTAATAATAAGCAGTAATAATGTGATTGGTACTAATTTGATGCAGTGGTATTTTTAAGGATATCAGAAATATGATAGTACTAAATTACTAGTGCGAGTAGCTTAATGCTATGAGTTAGTGTCATAATAGTTTTAAAACTACAAGCTTAGTCAGTTTTTTGCTACATTGAATTGATTTGTTAATCTAAGTAAATATCTAGTGGATATTAGTACCAGACAAGACCAGCTTAAAATTTGCACTATCTGTCACGGACCTCACGTGCCAGCCTTCCTACTGTCCCAACCTCGTGACCAACTCCGTGATTTCCCAGCCACAACGGCTCTCTAGCCACCGTCCCACTTTTCTTTTCTATATAGCACTTTGTTTTCTTACTTGTATTTAGATCTCTGGCTTTGAATCTTATATTGATTCGCCTCATATTGTGCATTCTTGCCTTGAGATTTGCGACCAAGTACTATATATAAGCCAAAAAAGTGTGTCTTAAGTTAAAGTCAAATTATATATGTGGCATGTAGTGAATCAGAAGCTAATCTAGGGGGTTAAGCGAATTCAGTACATGAGATTAAGGTATAAAGACGCTTAGTTTATCTAGAAGGTATGAAGGTATCTAAATACAGTAAAGAAAGCTACCAAGTGCTCTAGTCCCGGGTCGCGTGTCTAACCACATGACCATGCCTGAGGCATCCAGAGTCTATTGAATTCTATGTCACAATATAATATAGCAGTTTTAATTAAGGCTTGTGTCGTGAATACAGTGATACCGATTTTAATTTACAAATACACCCAGTACTCTCAAATACACATACTTCCATACACTATCGATGCGTGTATATTTTTATTTAATCCCAAAACCCCTACCATGCTAACATAATTCAAGCCAGGATCTCGAGTTTACAACTAGTAATGGTAAGTACTTAGGTTTTTTAGTGTAACTTGGAGTAGTAGTCTCACTTAACTCTTTAGCTTAATTTGAGAATACTTATTGATCAATTTTAGCAGTTTAAGGGTGCTATGGCTTTTTTTCCCCTGTACTTCAACCTCAATCCCTTTGGTCAAACAGGCTTTAAAGTGATATGCGATTTGTAAATTTAGGAATCAAGACTCGGCGCTATATTAGGATTCAAATAATTTGACTAATAAACGTGTAAGCGATTAATTTTTATTCTACTAAGCTGTGTACGAAAGGATATATTCCTCCATATTGGATCTGTAAAAGTTCGTCATACTAGTACTTACATATACAGTATTTCTAGCGTACTGCGTACTACCACTTCGTACTCATCCACTATACATAATTACTACTTATTATTTATGCTGTGACCTAATAGTCTGTTTATTTTGGAACCCCGAAAATGCTATCAAAATATATGCTCTAAGTACTACTAGTATAAGAGAAGGCAGTCTACTACCGTATAATGGTAGTGAATTGAGGATGAAGGCACTAGTATATGGGAGTAAATTGAGTTGTGACTTTGACTTGGATTTTCTAACTACTTAGTTAGAGATGGAAGAAGGCTCTCTTTTAACTAAACGAGTGTGGATGGGCAAAAGTCTGACTTAAGGTCTAGATTGAGACTTTCAGGTCTTAATTTAGTTGAAATTGCCCAGTGCTTTATAGTATGATATGATCGATATATTTAGTGAGCTTACTGTTACTAGGGTCTGTAAACCCAGTAAACACTACTACCAGTAGTATAATTGGTAAATACGTTAATCACGCTCAAATTCGTCTTATTTGTTTCGAACTCTCTTATTCTTTGAAACCTTGACTACTAATTTTTGGAAAAAATCATGGATTTAAAGCCGTAGTATTTAAATCCTAAATAAGATCCATATATGCATGTATTCCCGCTTGTTTGCTCGCTAGTAGTTATTTATGGATGTCCCCTTTCCCCTCTATTAGTTGGAAATATCAAGCTGTGTCAAATGGACTTTTGGCCAATTTATTATTCCTTCCTTGGAAATCGCACATCAAGAATTAGGTACTAGTCAATCGTATGTCAACGCGATGCTCTAGTGACCTTTTTTTTTCCTGCTCATATCAAAATTCTGGTCAAATGGGTGGCTAGCTATACTAGGGTTACCTAGCTTGTTCTACTACCTTCGGGACGTACTTATACAACCAAAAGCACATCATTTTGTCAGTTGCCGTAATTGTACCTATGGAATGTGTGCTACAGCAATAATTACTAAGTAGTAGTATTCACTTGCAGGTGGTTCGTTAGTCTTTCTGTAGTGTAAAGAGTTGTTGGCTTTCCCTTTCCATTGTCATCTCCTGAAGCTTCAAGCAACCCTGCCCACTTCGTCCTATCTTCTAAAGACGTCGTCGAATGAGTACACGCAAGACGAGGGCGTAAGCTTTTGAGATGTAGATTTATTTTTTTGCTAGCAATAAGAGTGAAGTAGACGAGTTCAGACGAGATGTTTCAGAGTATCTCTTGAATCGAAAGATTTGGCTACAGAATTGTGAGTGTAGGCGAACAAAAGGTCGGTAAACAGATTCGTCGACCAAGACAGGTACTAGAATCAAGTCGACCAGTGACGATGAGGGATCGTCAACCAACACTATTTCTTCTTCTGTGAAAAGCTTCTTTTAAGGTACTCGGTGACTCGTTGAAAATGCTGTGCATGTTTTCCGTCCTCTCGGTCTGGATGACTGCACCCATCTTTAACAGCCCAGAGTTGCTCCCTGTCTTCACGGTCATTACTTATTTTAGGTACTAACACAATTGAACCCTCAGCCGGCGTCAGGCGAAAGCACACTTCAATAACAAGCTGTTAGGATAATTTTGGGACATATCATAGCTTCGATAATAGGCAGTACATCTATATAATAGCAGCCGAGACATCATCCATATAAAATACAGCTACCGTGGTATGAGTGTAAGGGCTACTAGCGTGTCTTTAAATGAATTTGTACACCCGCTGTCACTACTGCGAAGCAGCGAAATAGTAGGAGAGTCTGGACACGTAATTAGTACTTCATGGTCGGAGGATCATAATTCCAGAACCTTTACCGAGAGTGTTGGATACAAGCATTGCACTGGGATCTACACCTCTTCATTGCGGGATAAATCGTATACCTAACATTTAAGATACTACCCCTTTCGCAGTGTAATCTATTGCGGGTTGCCGACACTTGAATGCACCTAGACCGTATTCTAGATGTTTTCTGAGCAACAAGTACTTAAGTATGCATATAGTTATTTTTATCTAGTAGCTAGTTGCGTATCCTAAAGATGTAGCACCCTCTACCTATCACCATGCAACTCCCTGTAGTCTCCCGATACCTCACCAAGTTGCTCATGTGCACTAAACTTGATATTTTCGCTTGGGCCAGTTAAACAACAGAAGTTTTTGATTCGAACTCTAAGGTGACAACCGGAAGTTCCGAGTCATCCTTTACAGGTAATCTTGCTGCAGACAATTACCTAAAGCTCACTGTCGACATGTAAGGGTAAGCACCCACGGAGTCAGCTCAAGAAGAAGTTCTGCGGACCTGGTTATGATACTATCATGGCGAAATACTAGTAGTACACGCAATCCATAAGTAGTTGTGGGCAGTCTTTGCTTTCGAAGTTGTGACCTCGCAGGAATCTTTCGCAAAGGACATCGGCAGAGGCATTTTTCTAGAGTTGCTGGGTTTCACACCATTGCATTAGACGCCCAGGACTAAGCCATTGGCGATAGCTTTAAGCTAGATCATACCGAAAGGTAGCCACAGCTCGCTCCTATTCATAATAGCCCCAGAATGCATGCTCCTCGAAACAACATCTTGCACAAAGTAAGTACTACTACTTAGTATGTAAGATGCAGTTTCTCTTTAGCACTCAAATATATAACATTTGTAGACACGACTTAAACACACGAAGGCAAAAGGTACTAGCTATCACTCGCCCTATGTGCTATCCCTTGCCAGAGCTCTAGAAGTACTAGTAGCAGCGCATGCTACTTTATCTATCTATCCACAGCTTTGATCAAAGCATCATCATCTCTAAGCAAGATCACTTACCTGTAGAAGGGTAAATTGACAGTACCAGCCTTTATGTACAGAAATGTAGAGGTTTGGTGTAAACCAATGATATTTTGGGATCTTTATATAATAAGGTGTCAGAGGACGAGAATGCCAGAGGACGAGAATGCCAGCCCCATTTTAAAGTTTTCCCTGAGGTAGTAGTCAAGCTCTTTGCGTCGACCGATGATGGTTAGACATAGTACCAGAAACGTTGATAATATACCGTACTATGGTCATAAGTATAGCAACTAGAAGGTTTTAACAAATTTCAGAGCAAATGGGTAAGTAGCCTCCGGCAACACTACTTGTGATGTTTGCGGACCCCTCCGGGGTTGCCTATAGAATTTAGTATATGAAAAGCTCCTGAGAAGCAAGCAGAAAGAAGCCTACATGCTACAGAAATTCGGCCTGAATGGAAAGCAATACTACTTACTCTATCTTGTATAGACAGACTTATCCAAAACATCACTTCCAAGATTACTACATGAATTTCCAAATCTTGGATCACTCTGTGGATGCCACCTCCCACCATTGGTATATTTCCTCATGAAAATTATGTTTAATATGTTTATCCTTATATCCTCATCTTCATTAAAAGCCCAGTACCTTCAATAACGAAATGTTGATGCTGTGGACCCAGGTATCAACCTTGCCACTACTATATAGTACCTAGATAATATTTATCTTCACATCACGAAGATCTTTCTTCTCTAGGGTAGAAGAGAACTGCACATACACAAGTCCCTTTCCTGCTTTACCTACTCTGGTGGAGGGACCGTTCTCTCATTGCGACTGTAGGCAAGGGACATCTGTCTTTCGTCTTATCTTCAGTGACTCCTAGGCTCTATACTTATAAACATCAACATGCTTGCAATTAGCAAACAAGTTCCTCCTTCAGTCCAGAGACATGCTTTCTCTCGATACTAACCAATTAACTTAAAGATATAGCTGTTGCAAAATCAGCAATGTTGTCACTAGGAAACATCCGCTGGTGTGGATTCCTTATGTGCAAGAAATAAGTAATTATATTGCTTGTTGGTCGATAAGATCGCCTGACTTTAGTCTTAATACTACTTGGTGTCGCTTTCACTCTGAATATGATGCAGTACAACTAGTCACATAACACAGGTTGGCGACATTTCACAAGTCGGTAGGCTGTTCTTCCACTACTACTCCGAAGTAAACCATGAAAGGGTTGATTGTCGTTAATTGTTCTGCATGAATACTACTAACTATCAGTAGTCCTTCCATAAAGATTCTGTATTTACCATTAGCAGCTTTGCAATCATGTCTATAAAGGGGAGGAAATCCGAGCTTGAGACTTTCGTTCATACTCACTTATGTACACCCTTTATCTAACGCAAGAAAGCATAGAAAATTGCTATACCTAAGTACTCCAATAGACAAATGTGGACGTCGACATGGATCAATAAACTGCCAGTAAATCACCAGACAGCTTGAAATAACCATGTGTTCACATTCTGCATTAGGTTTTAGCATGCAATTTTACTATACCCGTAATGTTTTCATAAGTGTTTTTCGTAAAATTAAGACATTCGTAAGTAGTACAGTGGCTAAATTTTCTAAGTAGCCAAAGCTTCAAAGTACTAGTGTAAGGCAGTATAAATTAATGACACGTAACTAAATGCGATGGATGTACTTTGTTTTACTACGCGTACTAGTTCTTAGTAGTACTATTACTACTTTAGGGTGATAAAATAATATAGGGTGTTGAGACTTGTAATGCAAGAGTATTAGCGGGACTATTCAAACCCAAGGAAGATTAAACGAAATTACTACGTATGTAAGCAGAAGTAGAAATTGCCTAAAAGTAAAAGTTACTTAGTGTACCATATGTATTTATTATTAATGCTTACTTTTAAATAGAGCTATAACCATGTGATTCAATCAAACTTTGAAACTATTAAGCTGCGACACTAAACTACTAAATCATAACACTGAAAATCGACACATGAAACTAAAACTTGATATTGACACTGCCTTAACAATTTGAGTGTTGTTAATGCTGAAGTTAGGCGAGATGAACGTGATCTGTAAGGTCTAGATGGATTGCCTGACTAACGAAGGCCAAGGGACTATTTGGCACTCTCTACTGAAGCATACATATAAGGAGAGACTGCTCTCGACTGAGATCTGTAGTCAATGTAATCATACTAAACCAGTAATTCTAGCAGTTAAGACTACAGTACTAATCAAAGTGTCAAGATAAGGAGTTGTAAGAAGGTACTATTGAAAAACTTGGGGATTGCGCCTAATATATACTAATACATAGTACTTAAAACTACTCATATGTATCGTAAAATAACTTCTATTTTGAAACCTTGTCTACTTACTAGCAAAATTAAATGTTGGCAAGTATTAGCTGATTTCAAAATTATAGGCTTGGTCTTGAACTTAAATCGGACTTCTAGCTGCTCAGATTTGTTTATTGGTTAGTGGTATGGGGGCCATTTTGACCTTAGTTAGGAGGATTAAGTTAAATATTACACAAAACTTACTCTTATCTTGCTACTATTTAACTTCATTCATAAACCTGAAAGTAAATAATTTGATTAGTGAAGTGACTATCTTAGTAAATAAACTATTTATAGCATAATAGTAATTATATACTAGTTGACACAAGTGGGTTGTATTCAAATCATCTAACTAAGTACTTCCTACTACTATCATTAGTATTAAAGTAGTAAAAGAGTTTGGAAAGCATTGGCTACCATAGGTTTTATTTTTGCCTTGACAATGTTTACCAAGTGCCTAGAGGTGCAACCCTAATACGTTGACTTAGTTTTGAAATTGAGGCAAGACTAAATAAGTTAAAATCCATCCTTCTAGTTAAAAGCTCGGTTCAAATTAAGCTTAGTACAAGTCACTTGGAAAACGAAAATTTTCTACTTGTAATTTATTTCCCCTCATTTTCTATAGTTTAATACTTATAACGACCTTGCTCATAATTATAGATCTCTTTCAAACTTAGCTGCTAAGCTTATAAATCTATAATTTCTAACTCTAAAACGGATTAATTTTGAAATCGGTCAATTTGGCTAAGTTTAGACATAGAGAGCGTTAAGAACTTGCCCCCATTTAACCTATTAGTAATCAAATAAGTGCTACTGGGTCAACCTAAGTCAAACTTGTTGAGAGTATACTATAAATAGTATAAGGGAAGGCAGTTTACTACTGTGAAGTAGTGAATCAAGAAGTAAGAAATTGTGAGAATTTGAGGTTATTTTACCTGAATTAGTAGGAGATCGTTCGTTGGCGTTCTAAAAAGCAAAGTGATACAAATAGAGCTAGATCATTTAGTTGATGATAAATGCTTTGTACTTTATAGTACCTCACTTGGTCAACCATCTCTCAAGACAAGATATAGGACTTTAGTACTAGTACTTTTAATTAACATAAATAATATAAATCTTGATAGGAAGCGATAGAAGTGAATGAATGCCTACAACGTATATGTAGCAGTCAAGTGTCCGTGGCAACTTGACACTAGTACTAGCATTCGTATTGTCAAGTTATTTGAAGCTAATTAATTACAAACCCCAGATAAAACCATATTAATCATTTCTTTGTACAAAGCAATGGGACGAAGGCACTCTCACTTTTAATATTGGCATACTTAAATGAAATACTTATTTTATTCATCTAAAACACTCACATATGCATTATTTTTAATTTTTATCGATTCAAAGTACCAATCATTTGGGTACATCTACTGACGGTATCATATTTGTTAAAGGAAATTAATTATGTTGGTGCTAGAGACTTCAAGTTGTAGTTAGCGAGGAAATTTAAACTAAGCTAACAGGCTAGAAAGGCCCACTCCTCTGCTTTTTATACCGAATACCTTTCCCTACTCTAAATACTAGGAGGGTATAGTAGCAAGATACAGACCCTTTTAGCACATGGCTAGTATGTCGGTTCCTGATAGTCAGAGTTCTACACAAACTTGAGCTTAGAATTTCGATAGATAATAGAGCACTATATGCATACTAGTAGATAATAGCAAATTAGTTAAGACCTAGCTGGCTTGTCTATAGAGCATGTATAATACTAGTAGTAACTGCTAATCATTACCAGTAGTCAAAATAATCTCCAAGGATAGCCGGGAAATCCAACAGAGGTCCGTATCGTTTTTGGTGAGCCTGCCAGAAGGCGTCGATTTATGTATACTGGCATTAGGAGAGTTTTTAGGTAGAGAATCAGAAGTTTGATTGTCAAATTATAATCAATAGACGTATTACTACCACTAGATCGTACCACTCTATCAATGATTATCTTCACGATAATCAAGCATCTACATCAACACCTAACTTGTTAAGTACTTATTATTAGATTCCTATACTAACATCAATTTACATATCGGATGTACAACATATATGTAGTATCATTCAAGCACTAGCTGATACTGAATAACCTTATAAGATATGATCTTATTGTCAAAGGTGGGTGGCACTCATACGGAAGGGAAAATCCACATCAACTTGAAAATATAATTCGCTTCAGCGATTCAAATCGACCCTTGGGAGTTATGTCATACGATACATACAATATTGATAAGTATGTGTATAAAAAGCACATCAGGGTTCATGAAGGCATTCAAGACCTACTGTTTATATCATAAGCTGCAGATGGTATATGTCTAGAACACACGAGAAAAAAAAGGTAATAATCAATATTTATAACTTCTAAATATCATTTTTATGGCCTACGTGCTATACCAAGCTGCTAGTTGACTTTCAAAGATAGTACTTATCAGTATATTTTATAGAAGATGAAGTGTGGTATTGGTTTGTATTTTCTACTAAGATGATATTTAATCCTATGCCATTTCCACGAGGGTTCAATAACAGAATGATACGATTCAGGAGTTAAACATATATTAGCCGTAGCTGACAAACTAACCTCTAACTCTCTAAATAAGGGACTCTCCTCTGCTACACAAGTTGGTGCCCTTTTGTAGGCTCCCCGAATGTGATACAGACCTCCGCTGGGGAAGCCTATATTATAACTGTCACGAATTATGACTTCTCATCATACCTAACAATTTCTATGGTACCCTACCAGTCTTTATATGATAGAGCTACTTAACCACAATAAAACATCATCATACAGTACAATGCTTATACATTGATCGAGTTTTTAATATAATGAATATTCAGTTTACCATCATGTGCTGCTATAATGGTTCTGTCAAGAGCTATACAAGAAGCACGTTTTTCAATAAAGTTCAGTATTATTATTTGTAGTAGAGGAAGCATTCGGGCTTGCAATCCAAATGTCCCAGTGTTTACAGTCCTAACTGTCCTAACAGCCCTGTACCCCTGTATATCAAGAAGTGGAAATAACTAGCGGAAAACGTTGCACACGCTGCAATGCTACGTGAACAAAATTAATATATACTCCAAAAGTTACAAAGAGAGCTCACTCTAGAAGAAGCCTTTTAAAAGGTCCAACCTTCAAAGCTTATATTGAACAAACAATGCAGCATCCATAAGAGATATAACTGAGGGTTTTCAAACTTGCCGCGTATGGTACGTTTTCTTAAAAGTATATGGTTTTCAACTCTACTTATGCATGTCAACACTCTAACTAAGTCCAGCAAACAATCACCATTATAAATACTTCAAAAGCGTTGAGTCTTTGTCGTACGTCAAATGAAGAATTCATACAATTTTAAAAAGGTACATAATCGTTAGTGTATTCAGACGGGTAATTATGATAGTTATATGACTGTGTTATGGTTCTGTTTGAGCTACGCGTACCAACACCACCCTGTGCATAGTTAGTACAATCAATGATTACCATGAAATAAACTAAGCAAATACGTAAGATTACAGGTAGTGATGCCCCATATACAAAGTGAATTGACAATAATAATCAGTTGTTAATACAGATGCTTGATTGGTATTTCGGCTAACTAGAACGACAATTACTATGTGCCATATTACATCCCACTGGGATTAAGTGATGGAAATAATAATTATTTACATATGCTCCACACCCAATAAGGAGGAAATTCTTCTACAAAGGTGAGTATAACTCAATAAAAGAACGAGTTAATTTTTCGGGGGCTACTGAGAAGCTAAGAAAGGAGCTACTTCAAAGTGAATTTATATACGACGGGCTAAAAATATTCAACGACATTGAAAACCCAAGGTGTATCCCTCGTCTGACTAGGTGGAGCTAAATAGCCCTGATAGACTTTAATTGTGAAAGAGCATTGGAGAATACTAGTACTTATACTAGAAAATACCTCTACTAGTAATGTTTATCAGGGTGATTTAGCTCCACCTAGTCAGACGAGGTATATTGATAAGGCCTTATATATATAGCGATCCTTCTATGTATATATTCTTTTAATAAGCCTATAGAGCATGTATATTCCGTGATAATTCCAATTAGCTAGTAGTGTCGACTTTGTTCCCCAAAAGTAAACTACATAAGCTCCACCTTCAACATGTGACAAAGGTAGAATGGAAAGGAAAGGAGTTAAGCCCGAGGCAGTGCACCGCACACATATTATGCACAAGACAGGAGCCAGTGGGATCAAACGTAAGTGTTAAGATTCTAATTATCATGTACTGTAATATGTCAAGAGTTTCAAATTGAAGGCTCGGATTGTAAACAATGGTTGGAACAGATTAAGTGTAGAAATCGATTATGCGAGTGCATTTGAACCACACTTCTGGGATGTTGGGATACGATTATATTCTAATCAAGATTGTACTTGTATTCCAGTCCAGGTTTGTACAGTGTCTCAAGTGCTCCCCTGTGTAGTGCAACGGGCATTAATCTTGAGTTGTAGGCGAGAAAGCATCTGCTTATATTTTATTCAAATGCAATGCTAACCAATATAAACCATGATGCTAATGTACAATGCAGGTACGCAGGAAGGAAAACGTTCCGAACAGGCTCTAATGCTGGAACGGATACGATTGATTTATACAAACCTTGGTTTACAACAACATTCGGCGAGGATCTTCAATGAAGTCCTTGACCTTGACCAAAAATTGTACAGCCTCTCTGCCATCCAAAAGTCGATGATCGTATGTTAATGCCAAATACATCATGGGTCGGATCACAATTTGACCATTGACCACAACCGGCTTCTCTTTGATGGCGTGTAGGCCAAGAACTGCAGTCTGTGGAAGGTTGATAATTGGTGTGCCCATCAAAGAACCGAAGACACCACCGTTGCTAATCGTAAAGGTTCCGCCAGCCATATCCTCGATGGTGAGTTTGTTATCACGAGCCTAGATTGTTCAGCATAGAAATGAATAGAAACGTCCCTTGGCGCTTACCTTCTTGCCTAGTTCTGCAATAGTTTTCTCGATACCTACAAGATCCATGGTTTCTGTGTTTCGGACCACAGGCGTTACCAGACCTTTCTCGGTTGCGACAGCAACACTGATATCAACATAGTCCCTATAGACAATAGTATCACCGCCATTTGGGCCTTCAATGGATGCATTGACGGCTGGGATATCCTTCATGGCGAGAACGCAAGCACGGGAGAAAGCACTCATGAAGCCCAGCTTAACACCAGTTTTCTTGAGAACCTCATCCTTGTATAGCTTCCGAAACTCCATAATCGAAGACATGTCTACTTCGTTGAAGGTTGTCAGAGATGCGGCAGTGTTTTGCGACTGCTTTAGACGCTCCGAGATGCGAAGGCGCATACGGTTCATCTTTACCCTGCGCTCCTCACGGTTGCCAAATGCAGGTGCTAAGATAGTTCAGTCAGCAAGGCTGCAAAAGCCTAAAGCACACAGAAAGATAGTTGGGACTGGTCCTGATGCTGTGAAGTACATACCAGCTGCTTTTGAATCCGCCTTTTTGGGTTCTGACTTTGGTGCCTCCTTCTTTGACTCAGGTTTTGATTCCGACTTCTTTTCTGGAGCAGGAGCTTCGTTCTTTGATTCCTCTTTCTTAGGTGCAGGTTCTGAAGATGCCGGCTCCTTGGATTCTGACTCCTTGGAATCAGATTCTGTATTGTTCTTTCCTCCCTCTGGAGGCCCACCAAGCTCCAGACGGAGTAAATCCTGCCCAACAGTTACGGTATCTTCTTCATTGACAAGGAACTCCTTAATTGTACCAGCCTCCGGGGCATTGACCGCAATATCAATCTGTTAAGTGTTAGCACGATTCTTAGAGTTGGGAGGTTTGAAACCCGGTCAACGCACCTTATCAGTTTCAATTGTTGCGATCTCCTCATCCTGTGCAACGTAGTCGCCAATCTGCTTTGAGAACTGCTTCAATGTTCCCTCTGAGATTGATTCTGCCATCTCAGGTACTTTGACTACTTTGTCTGCATAGCTGCGGAATTGCTGAACGACTGGGAAGAACTGCCGTTGCATTTGAGGAGCTTGGTATGCTCTCAATGTGCGAGCCACAAACATTGCTCTCCGGGAAAGCATGATTGCAATATTGCAAAGTATCAGATGATGAATGGAAGACGGGATTGGAAGGGGTGGTTTGTAGAGGAGATCTTGCCGAACAAACAGACACCTCACAAACCAAACACCCAAGATTCTGCAGCCTCTTGCCAAGCCGCCTCCACACCATGACCGCGACCATCCCTGATACAGACATCCAACTTCGCAGACGGCATTTCATCGCGACCACCAATCTACATAGTCGCACCTACTGCAATAACACCTCTGCGTCGCTGGACAGTTCAATTGAGGACCAGATAATATCGCGCAAGCCCCGCTGCTTCACCAATATGTCTACCAAGCAGGTGGTATCGTGAGTTTCTTCTCCCATATTTCGATTCCTGACACTGATCATAGCGTACGTAGGTCTCTATATCGACGCTCTTTGAAGCTAGCGCTTGACTGGACGGTACATCGGTATCTCTGGAGGGGCCAGGCACTTTATATTAGGTCACTTTTCGAAGCCAATAAAAGCATTAAGGATCCCAGACAACAGAGGGCAAGTCTGAAAGCTACGGCTAATATAGGGTTAGGCTGACTGAAACCAGGCATTGTTTAAGGAGACGGAGGATCTACTCGAGAAGTGGAAGCATCCAGATCCATATCGTGCACCAACCGCACCTGGGGGTAAGATACACTTGTTTCGTGTGGTACTTTCTAATATACTGATGGTGGATTCAGGATCCAAGTTCGAGCGCAACCTTCCGGCTCCAATACTCGACCGTAAGTCATCTCCACAAACGAAATGGAGTTCAGAGCTGACATAATATAGCACCCCGCCCCATGATATTGTAGTGATTATTGACTGGAACACAAGATTTGACGGCTAGTTGGAGTTTGTATGGTATAGTGGAGCAACGTTTCAATCAAAATTTAGACACAAGTCAATGAGACGCGCTCTTTTGGATGTAGTTCTTCGCAATAGAAAGAACCTAGAAATTATCACAAGTTTTCAATTTGAGGCTGGTCTGACTCAAGATATTACCGTATTATCTACAATGTTTGAGCTTTGTGTAATTGAGATAGAGCGATTCAGGAATTGTTAGGTAGCTTATTGATCCAGTATTGTTTTGTAAGAGCAGGGTAAATAATAGCAGATGAATACTTAAGAGTTCACCATAG
>Ga0247804_10000834_pt1 | contig 14272 bp, 12 predicted proteins | sample UWRJL029104C1_FD_181142 | JGI IMG/M metagenome (GOLD analysis project Ga0247804, IMG submission 181142) | Plant litter microbial communities from Arlington Agricultural Research Station in Wisconsin, United States - UWRJ-L029-104C-1 | ecosystem: Environmental > Terrestrial > Plant litter >...
TGTGTCCCTGTTGTTGGTTTGATGGCTTCTTGCCTCCACCGCCGAGGAGCGATCCTGCAACACCACCTAAGATACCCCCGATTCCAGCTTGTCCACCACTTGGTTTACTTCCCGATTGTTTCCCTCCTCCCAAGAACGAAGTTGCTAAGCCCATCACTCCACTGTTGCTGCTGCTGCCATGGCTCTGCTTCTTTCCGCCCATCAATTGGTTCATGGCGAAGCTCTAAGTCATCACGTCAGCACAAAATCTCCCCTGCTAGACACGGAAACATACTCCAATGTTTCCTCCTAAACTGCGGTCCCCATCAGCCTGGGGTCCAGCGTCTTGCGCTTGGCCGGGTGTGCCATATGGGTGTTCAACACCTTGTGGTGTCGCCTGCGGTGTAGGACCTGTTGGTGCTGGGGCAGTAGGAGTATCCCACTGTGATTGACCGGTCGAGAGTTGCACAAAGTAGTATTTCTTGCTCATCCCATCCCATTGTGCGATCCATCCCTCCGGCAGGGGTGGTGGTGCGTATGAAGGGCCTTCTTGCCCGGGACTGTGAATATTGTCAGTTATGCTCAACACCAACCCAACCTCTCACAACTGATAAAGAGGACATACGTAGCGGGTCCGGTCATTCTCACGTCTGAAGAAGCTGTAGATCAAAGGTACTACTACTACGACTATCGTATTAAGAGAAAGTTGTGAAGATAAAGGAAAGACAGATTTGCCGCTGTCGAGGTGTTGGCCTTTGAGGCTATGCTATTGTGGGGGTGTACATTTGTAGGATCTCATGCTTTCTTAGCGGGGTGGATGAGTAGGCTTGGCGTTGCAAGGCGAAAGTCTATTTCAGCTCGCCAGGGTTTGGGTCCAGTCAGAAAGTCATTTGATCCCAAACTCGGACTCGAGCACAAGTGAGCCCTACGCTTCCTTTTCTCGTGGTAAAGTTGACATTCACGTCTATGCTATCCACCAGGGCTGACTGAAGTGACCTTCACGCTCGATAATTAATCCCAAATATCTTGGGCGTTATTGACCTTACGCATTCCCCGCCTTTAGTACGTCATGACAGTGTTGATATATAATCATGACGGAAGTTGAGTAGTTTATTAAAGATTGAAGAGAATTGTCGAATTTCTCGCTATAACGAAACGGCTACTCTCTAACCCGAACTACAAGCTGTATTGAATTGCGAGCTATATAAAAATAAAAGGTTTCTTCGAAGATGGGTCAAGATCATCCAGACTCCAATGTCTTTCCACATGCAACAGGAGCTGCTGCGAATATGGTCAAAGCTCACGAAGCAGAGCAATCTTTGAAACTTTACTCGGGCTGGGTTCTGCTCCCTATTTATTAGATTCAATACGTCTTGCGGCCTTATCCCTATCATTTGTCTGGGTCTGTCAAGTTGCGTCTTGAGTAACTCACTAATTTGCGCAGTTCTGTCCCTTTGTCCAGAGAGTCCTCCTCGTGCTTCTCGAGAAAGATATATCTTTCCAATATATTGAAGTAAACCCCTACCACAAACCCGAATCACTCCTTTCTCTCAACCCACGAGGTCTCGTCCCTACTCTCGAATATCACTCTAAACCGCTCTACGAATCTACTGTAATCTGTGAATTCCTTGAAGATGCTTATCCTGCGACCAAGAGGCTGTTGCCCGCTGACGCCTACGACAGAGCTAGAAGTAGAATTTGGGCTGGGTTTGTGGAAAGTAGGATAATTCCAGCCTATTATCGGTTCCTGCAGTATCAATCCAAGGGTGAAGACGATAGAGGGCTGGAGAGGATGAAGGAAGAGTTCGTTGCAAGACTGAGAGAGTTTGAGGCTGAAATGCATGCGACTGGACCCTATTTCTTTGGAGAAGGTGTTAGTCTTGTCGATTTGACCCTTGCGCCGTTCGCGGAGAGATTCTGGGCATTGGACCACTTCAAAGGAGGGTTTGGAAGTGTAGGTGCTAGGTGGGACAAGTGGCTAGATGCTGTGGGAAAACGAGAGAGCATGGTTACTACTCTGAGTGAGAGGGAGCATTACATTCCACTCTATCAGAGATACGCCAATGATACAGCACAGAGTGAGCTAGCTAAGGCCACAAGGGAGGGCAGAGGAGTACCCTAAAACATCAAGAAATCTGCTGTACATGTTAAACCGTTATGTTTTTCAAACGTATTAGCAATGAGAAAAATTAGTAAAATGTATGAAGTAAATAATGAGCTTTTGGGTTTGAAAAGTGCATTCTATCTCCCAATACGCTATGGAAGCGTGCATCGCTCTTAGGACATTTTCGGATGAAGATCCAGTATGGGTTTAGGCAAGTCCCAGACACAATATGACACAAGTCTGCTCAATACTCTCAAGGCTTCTTCTGCCTGCTTAGCCATACTTCTGAAGTGACGAACATTGATACAATTTTTTTTGGGGAAGTACACAAGCTCAGAAGCGACCAATAACCCAAGATGTCTGAGTACCTAAATTGGTACTATGAACTATGATGGCTCAATTGCTCCCACACCTAGCGCAAACTGCCGAGGAGATTCAGTAATGATGTTTGATATGTGAGCTAATGTAACTAATCCGCTGAATATGAAAATCCGAATCGAGTGGATATCACATGTAACCAAAAAAAAGAAAGCAGAAAGATAGGTTAAAGTTGCATCAATGGCATTAGTCTTAATATGTGTACAAGTATCGCTAAATCAGACCTGGAGCACATGACCCGTTCCCTAGCCAATATCATGCATTATATCTGCTGCTCTGGGAAATATGTACACTTCAGCAGAAAAAGAGCTTGCTGGATACAGTCAAGGACTTTCCTGGGTCCAGAGAACGCTTAACACCAATAATGCTTCGCTATGATTATTATGAATGGAAGCAATCGCTCAGCTTGCTACAAACCCTGTCGCAGCTGATCTAAAATCCAAATGGGTTTTGAGGCGCTATAGAAATTTAGTATAACTCTATTAGATTCGCGATGAATAACTTACTAGCTTGTGATAGATTAGCTCTTCGTCCTGTGGGTTGGGGCATGAGTTTTTTCGCATCGGCAGACACTCCAAACCTAACAGGTGGAGGTGGGCCGGTCTTCTGAGGAATCAGTGGCATTGCGGTGTTTTGCTGTGGCATAGGAGGCATGGGTGGTGGATTAAAGCTTGAGAAGCTGTTGGGTTGGCTTTGCATACCGGTTGGCGTTGGCTGTAAAGCTGGAGGAAGGAAGGTATTCACACCAGTTTGTTGTGGGAACTGTTGCTGTGCAGGTGGACCGAAGGAGCTCTGAAAACCAGTTGGCTGTTGTTGAATTGGGGAGAATTGGGTGCTTCGAGGATCTGCAAAAGGGCTTCCTCCATTGTTCATAAATTGCTGTGGCTGCATACCAGTCTGCATTGGATACTGCATGCCAGTTGGTTGTTGCTGGACAGGCTGCGGCATTCCATTAAACTGCTGAAATCCGGTCGGCTGGGGTAACATTGCCATATTCTGGGGATTCTGAGTGTTGTTGAAATTGGTGAATTGTTGCTGCATTCTTATATCATTCAGACTTTGTCCGGGCGGAGCAATTTGTTGCTGGAAGCTCGAATTTGGCATTCCTGTATTCTGGGCTTGCAGTGGTGGCACAGCGAAAGCGCTGTTCTGATTCACCTGTGGAGCTGATAATGGTCGGGATGGAGGAGCCGGTATCATCAAGGCCGAATTTTGGGATTGAAACTGGGCTGGAGGAGTTGGTCTTTGGCGAGCGATGTTTTGTGGGAGCCCCGTTTGTTGGAATTGATTTGGCAGTACACTTTGCTGCTGCTGCGACAAGCCTGTTTGTTGTTGTCCGATACCCTGAAAGAACGTTGGAGTAACTTGTGGTGGTTGCTGTTGAACTTGTTGGGATTGTACTTGTGGATGTGGTGCTGCTTCTGCTGCTGAAGTTGGTGGAGCAGTAGGTTGAACTCTGACTGGTTGAAGAGGCTGTGAGAGTAGGGACAAATCTTGCAGAGAACCTGTAAGTGCTGGTTGAGAAGCAGGAGGGGCGCTCGCCGAGCTTGTTTGTGTTGGTTGACTTGATGCTGGTTGTGAATGTACTTGTTTCGAAGGCTTCACATCCCAGGCATCATCATCAAATCCATTTCCGGCTCGGTCTTTCTGGACTGGAGCTGGAGCTGGAGCAGGTATTGACGATGAAGGAGTAAGAGCCTCAGACCGTGCCGATTTCGGTTCTTGTGAAAAGGCCTTTGGGTCAACTACATCGTTTGTTTGAACCGCTGGCGCCGGACGACCTTTGCGAGTGTTGTTCCGCAACGTTCCCCCAGGCCCGGAGAAAAGTCCTCCAGATTCTCCCTCTGCATTCATGGAGTCCTCTCCGCCAGTGCCTGTGGTGCGCTTGCCACCAATTCGCCCGTATTTCTTGTCTAAGAATCTCATTATTTTAATGATATCGCCCTCACGTATTCCAAGTGTTCGTAAAACTGTAACGTCTACATCGGGAAGGACGCTTTCGTCCATCGAGTCTCTGTTAAATGTCTGGGCATAACGTTCGCACAAGCCAACAGCAACATCACATGAGAGGAAGAATCCAAACCAATCATAATCCGGCTTCTTTTCGATGCTAACGCCAGCACCACTGCTTGGGGAAGCTTCTTTCTGGTTGTCTCTTCGTGACTGGTGCTTCTTAATGTTCGAAAGTGGTTTATCCTCATCAAGAGATACACCTGTGACGCGCTCAACATATTCAAGATCTTCAACAGACATCTTAACCACAGGCACTGCAATCTTGACCCCATTGAGTTTATGGAGATTTATTTTACCATCCTTTAGTCCCAAAAACTGTGCCTCAACGCTGAAGGATTTTGACCGATCCGTCCATTGTCGTACTTTTGAGGAATCAGGCTCTTTTCGAACATTAGTATTTAACTGTTGAATCTCAGAATCTTCTGACTTACTCGCTTTGGAAGATCTTGACTGGCCATCTCCGCGCCCGCCCTGTTGCCTGCTTCTCTGTTGACCATTATTATTATCGCCTTGACTCGCCAAACTGCTTCCCCTTTCAGGCAATCGCACGCCGGGACCTACTTCATGTGCTCTTGAGTCCTCAGCTCTCTGTGCAGCTTTTATTGCCTCTTTTGTTTTCCGAACTTCCTCTTCCCTATTCTGTTCAACTGTCGTTCTTCCAGCGTTGATTCCTGACGAAGAACTAGGCATTTCAGTAACTCCAGTGATCTCAACATAGCTACTTGGTACTACTCCTTCTTTCCCATTTCTTACCCTCCGTACCTGCCACCATTCATCACTCTTCGAATCATCAATAATTATGACTTCGTCTCCAACAGCGACAGTAACCTCATCATCGCCTTGTGCCATGAACTCGTAAAGCATTTGTCCCGTTTTCTTCCCGCCACCAGTCCTACCGACTTCAAGCAATTCACCGGCTCTCACTGCCCCAGCGAGTTCGCCAAGAGCACTTACAATTTCCTGGGCTGTATCCTTCGCTCCAGCGTGGAAATCGAGACTTTTGCTAGGTTTTACCAGTTCAATGAAAACATGTTTACCTTCGATCGAGTAGTGGGTCATTTTCTCAGCGGTCCATTTCTGCTCTGGGCCATCTCTAGATTTTTCGGGTGCGATCAAGATCACGCCAGCGCCGATATTGACACCTAAAGTTGTAGGCATTTTCTTCCTCTTCCCCATAACAGATACCATCTCATTTATGTTATACATATGGAAACCTCCTGGTGAGTGCATAGGCTCATTGTCATTCATCCTATGGGATACTCTGTTATGTGGAGGCGATGCTATAACTCCGTGAGGTGATGCTGGTGATGTTGGGGACGCTGACAACGCCGGTGAAGCTTGTCTATATGTTTCGGGCTCTGGCGCTCTTGGTGGCAATGATGGCATGGCAGCGCGAGCTGGTAGTGCCGGAGTCGGGCGGGATTCATCGTCGTCAAATTCTTCCGGTGTATGCTGTCGTACGGCTGCCTTCCGTTGATTCATAACTTCTGCGAGCGCTGCTGCTGGATTATGCGCAGAAGCTCTTGGTGGTTCATCATCCTCGGGCTCTTCTTCAGTCTGTGCTGGTCGTCTTGGAAGTGAAGGAGGTGGTGGTTCCGATGACCCATGCTCCTCTTCTGCTTCAATATAATTTGCCGGCGCAAAGCCATACTCTCCATCGAGACCTACTAATATCCAATCCGGGTCAGAAGCATCAAATACCTCTAGATTGGCATTTTCGGTAAAAGATAGCTCTTCGTCCGTCTGTCTTGTGTAGTCATAGAGAGCGCGTGCATGATGCGTAGGTTGCGCCTATTAAAACACGTCAGTAAATCAACACTAGTCTAGTTGTACCCGTGTTTTGTATTTTGATATTCGCAAATCTGCAAAGGCAGAGCTTTGCTCTTGATATAAATTCCATGTACAACCATATGTGATATGCATACCTCTTCAATGTAATTGTTGGGAATCAGGCCGACTGGCTCATCATCATCTGTCCCGGATGCCTTTTTCTTTGCCTTCCACCAGTCGTCTTCTCCACTCTTCTCTAGCACGTAAAGTATGTCACCCTCCGTGATCTGAAGCTCAGATTCACCTTGGGGCACATAATCGTAAATAGCCTTGTAGACACCGAGGAAACCCATTTTCATCCCACTGCGATAATTTGTTCCCTTTCACAATGGGTTCCAGGTGACACTCTGCGTCTGCCAACTATTTAGGAAGCCTCCATAAAAGTTCGGATGGTTTGCGTCCAAATTCCGCGGCCTTTTCGGAAGACAGATAATGTTGACAGCTGAGTAGTAGTTGCAATTCTAATCCCTTGCTGGCTTGCGCTTGAAACTAGGCCAAAATCTTCTTCGTGCTTGTGGGTAAAGGCCTTTATTAGGTGTTGTTTGCCAGTAGGCACTTTCGTGTGTCAAATGTAGTTTGATTACTATGAGCCTCTAACTACCTGACGGCTGCACATTGACGCCTGTTTCGGTTAGCGTAGAAGATATATTGGTTGGTGTGCAATTAGTAATAACTAAAGCCAAGCTTCTCCCCTTTAACAACGTCACTTTTGGGAGAGGTTCTACGATGACTAGAAAAAGGAACAACTTCAGGGGTATAATTAATAAGTGAAGACACAATGCGATACATCTCTGGAGGAAAAAGATGTTTTACAACTGGATAACGAGTTGTTAACACTAAGAAGTAGTTAATGGATCTTCACAGTTATTAAAGTGCTTCAGCAAAATGTACATGACTAACTGATGCAAGATGAGAAAGCATTGGCGTAATACGATAGGAAACTTAGGATGATGAACGTGTCGGTATCTTGTGCTCATTCGCCATCTACAGAATGAGATCTCTGTCGCTGTTCCTTCTACTATAATCATGCCAGCATCTATGTTAGTGGCTCCACCGAGGAAATTTCTTGTGTAAGGTTATCTGAGGGTAAATGATTACTCTGTCAACGATAGTATATTGAGAGAATCACAATCTTCATCTAATCTTTCCATCAATCTTCAAACAAATCCCACCATAAGTACCCTGGCAATGAATGTATATGTTGAAAATTCATACACAGTGCTAATGACAGCCCACGTTTTCATAGATATGGTTGATTTGCAAATGTTAGATGTACTTCAGCTCTCTGCGAATTTGAATCATTCTAGGGCAATTTTGACAATAAGATGAAAGAACCACCGAAGTCAGACTCAATAGCATCTGGGTTTATGATAACCCTCTTTATCAGATGAAGAACAGCTAATCGTCACACACCCCTTCCTTTGTAAATTGCAACAGCGAGGGCTTTGTAAGATAGAGCCCTTAACTCCAACATGCTAAGCAAAGCCATGGCGTGGACACTCTGTTCGTGAATATGCATCGCTCAACTATTCCTGTTTCAACTGCTTGGTGAGCTCATTGATTGACTGAATATTGGTAGGAAAAAGCTTTCATCTTAAATTGCTAGAGCTTAGTTTGCTTCATGGACTCCTATTCCTCAGTGCAGTAGGCTTTTTGACTGAGAACGGGAGTAGTAGTTTAGGGAGCCAGTTTTCCTCTGATGCTGAATGCTGGGGTTATGTGATTGACTCTGGAGACAGCCGGAATTTTCAGAGGAATTGTTTAGGCTTTGAGTCGCATATTAAATACTAAGTGTGCCGTACAATCCACAAAGCGATAAAATACGTGCTAGAAAACTTGCAATTTCATCGTGTACATGTGAACCATTTGGCGCTTTTGATTTAATTGCATGTCCAGGAACCAATGAGCACTACAGTGTTGTTTCCATCACCAATCAGTAATGGGTTCCAGGCAAGTGATGTACTTCGCAAGTTGCTAGCCATGAGCTGGAGACTTTAAATCTTTATAGATGTATCAAGATTATTGCGAATCACTCCAGAAGAAACTATTCTTGCTGCTATTTTATGCACCGTCAATTTTGTTCATTGCCAGTATAGAAGAAAAGATGCACCGAACGGTTTGGATCAGTCTGACTTAACTTTTAGGCGCGATTGCAGGCCAGTAGCTTCTCGCTTCTTCGGGTTTAAAATGCTATAGAATACACATTGCCTAATAATTCAATGCTCTCATCAAGACGATAGACTTACTGCCTCCTTATCTGAGCCAAATACGCACACGTTTTTAATACTTCCTCATAAAAAAGTGCAACAAGTTTGATCAATCTATCGTTAGGCAGAGCGCGCGACTATTTATCTACCAGCCTTAATTTCTAGAGGTGTGTTGTCTTGAAAACAGAGTTACTATTAGCTCTTCCTGTGCGACAATGATATACTTGGATAACAAGTCACAAATTGCGTAAATGAGCCATAGTAAAGCTGGCTGAAGACGACAACAAATCACTCTGGTATATATATCCAGAGCCAATTGAACGCACCTCGTTGACAAAATATGAAATAGTTGGACAGCTTCATAGGGCTATGAAAAGTTTACTCTTACTCCCTTGAAGAAGCCAATTGCAGTTTGCGGCTTATTATTTGCTCAACGGCGAAACAGAAGGCTAGACTTCTTTGGGTTGGCTTAGCACATGCTTCTCATCTGACCTGAACTTGCAAAATCAATGTGATGTGATCTAGGATCGGTCTTTCGATTGTGACCAAACAACTGACTTCAGTGAGAGCGAAGGATGCAATAAACTGTTATATACTTGCATTAAAGGGTTGGTGTTGGAAAATACTCGGTTGTGATTGGGGGCTTACACAGTAATCCCTCAGGATCTGAAATCATCCAAGACAAATGTTGGATCAGCTTCAGCCTTCTATAAGAAACATAATATTGAAAGCAAATGTGGTGTTACTCAATGCTGGATCTGATAGGCAGATAGTAGCAGTAAAATTAAAGCAACATATATGCATATGCGGGCGGCCTTTTCGGCCCACGTCGACTTATTGAGTGAAGCCGTCTCCTGCGTCCTTTCGATCAGGCTAAACTCTCTAATTTCGTCTTTCACTCCGACTTAATTCAGTGTGGTTAATGGGTTCGTGTCTCATGGCCAGCGCTAAGTGTGGCTTCCACGGCCGCCGTGGACTGAGAAACGACATTCCCAATCCATCTCGGCGAGATAGGGATACCCTCGCTTAATTTTGGCTGCAGTAGGTTTGACAAGGTAAATACAACTAAGCCTTGGGGCTCAGCGCTTCAAGTCAACCTTCAATAGTGGCCAAGACTATTTTGAGATCTGTTCCTGTACGGGAAAACCAACATACCAGCAAATCAACTGAGTCGTGTTGGAAAATGATCTCTGTGGTGTAGCCTATCATGAGCAGATGGATTCATTTCCTCAAGCCAACCCCACCTACGCCGTATTCGTTGTTGCAATACAACATATGTTGGAATGGAGGATCATTACCCCCCTAGTTTACTACAAGATGACTTTTAACACTTCTGCTCTTGAGATTTCTACTTAAGCTCCTGTCGCCAAGATATTGAGCTTTGATTCCTTCTTGTGCATCTCACTTGTTTGTGCTGCTTTGCGATCTACATACCAAGACATATCACTGCCTAGGATTTCAACTATGGGTGGTGTCAGATTGGTCTCGAACCCCATCCTGAAGAGGAACTCTCCACATTCCTCCTCGAATGAGGCTTTTCGTGATAAATCACAAACCTTTGAGCAACAACCTTTCAACAGTGGCCAGGTGGAATTTTCACCAAGCCAGCTCCCACAGTTCGTAAGACATGAAGAATCCACGACCATTGAACTCTTCTACGATCTCTTCTTTGTTGCCAATCTTACAACTTTCACTTCAGTCCATGAAGTGAACTCAAGGAAAGCACTTACCTCCTACATTGGGTTCTTCTGTGTTCTCTGGTTCACGTGGTGCCAAACAAGTCTTTATGATGTTAGGTTTATGGCCGATAGCTGGCTAGAGCGTACGGCTAAAGCTTGCCATCTAGGGGTGATGGTAGGACTCTCCATTGTTGGACCAAACTATGACACCGAGAGTGCAAAAGGAAAGGACAACTCGAAATCTCTCAAGGTTTTAGGTGTGTAATTGTCTTATTCAACCTTTGCTCGATGCTGATAATTTCTCTAGCATTGATTCTAATGGCGTCAAGGCTTGTACTCGCAATTCAGTATTCAATGACTGCATTCCACCTTCGGACATATAGGAAAACCAAATTACCTGTTATGTTACACGTCGTTACGAACGTAATCGCAGCAATCATTTACTTGATCATTGCATTGTAAGAGAAACCTCCCAATCCATCTAAGTTACCTGCCTTACACCTACTGTACAGTGCTTTGAGTCGGCATGAGCGTGCTTATAGAGCTTTTTATGTCGTTGCAGTCGCGGAGATGGTCTGCATTATCGCCGTATCATCTATTTGGAAGATCTGCTCTTTCAAAGGCACCCACTTGGTGGAGCGAATGTCGCTCCTGACCCTGTATATTCGTGAGTTAAGATGTGATATTAGCCAGAAACCAGCTAACATTGCATGTCAGTTGGAGAGGGTGTGATTGATATATTGAAAAGCACTGGAAAGGTAGTTGTGCTTCACATCCTAACTTCACATGAACTGACAATCTTCAGCTCGCAAAGGTCAATAACAAAGACTGGTCTGTATCTACGATCGGAACTATTATTGCTGCAATTTCTGCTGTGGTAGGTAACCTGAATTTGTACTTCGTTCCACATATTCTGATAATTCTAAAATAGTATTTGCTCTACATGCTCTATTTTGACTGCCTGAACCACAGACATTTTGGCTCAATTCGACAACAGATTTGGTCGTTTGCCCACTTTCCATTTCACGCGGCCCTTGTACTCGCTGTAACGGGAATGGCACAGTTTGTGGTGTGGCATAAAGTTGTTGAAGCAGTATTGTAAGTTTATGATATGTCCTATCATTTTTCATTCTAACAATGATTAGCCCATTAATTGATAAATTCCAAAATATATACTCGGATATGCCTGAGATGAATTCAACACTATGGACTGATACAAGATTTTCGGACTTGGGGGAACAAGTAGGCGAACTAGTTAACAAAACTCTCGAGAACTACCCGATCGTTTATACAGCCACAAAAGACGAGATCATGAAAGCCTTAGGTAAGTCAGATTCGGGAAAGGTTCTGCCAATGTTCTGCAAAGCTACATAATTTCGAAACATGTGTGAAGGGCTATGTCAAGACACGTCTTGAGAATATATAGCTGTGGCATTATCTATCTCATTTCTTGAAAATTACTACACCAGAGGAGCTAACTCGCAACTCTCATCGATAGACGCAGTTTATTATGGTTTTGAAGTTGGCAATGAGATTTCTTATAATACCTATTTGGAAGGCCTTGATGATACCGTTTTGTCTTTATCAAATTCTATTTATCAGACTTATGGTTTTGAGGCCGGGGGGACCAAAAACAAATCACTTGATCCAGAAGGAGAGTTTATAGACTCGGTGTATACTCTTAGCACAGTTGTATGTTTGACCATACTTTTCACTATTCGAAGAGGGAATATCACTGACGATGAGATTAGTTCGTTTATTTTTTCATCGCTGCAGGCCTCACGATCGTCATTCTGGGTGCGTTGAGTCTAATCATGGATACACACAAAAGCTGGCGCAAGGGGACCATTCTCCGATTCATCTCGCATTTTATCATCGGAACTACCGTTGCGCTGCTTTCTTTGTGTATGCAATCTAACCGGGCAAGCCAATTGCTGATTTCGCCATGGCTCATTCCAATTTTTACTTTTTCTATTGCCATAGGTAAGTTTATTATCAATCTCAGAAGGAGTGTGTACTAATATGCATCCAACAGTGCTGGCATTCCATCATATCAAGTGGGGTAAAGGGGACAAAGAGCATGATATTAATGAGTATGCTGCTCCTGCACACGTTCAGAATTAAGTGTTTTTCTCAATGCCTTCTGCTAAGAAGCTATTCATTTTCTATGATTCAGCGAAGGCTGAGTTACTGAGCCACTAGAGCAAGGGAGAAGAAATCTACTTTGGCAATTATCTCGTAGATTCTAGAGCATACCATCAATGTATTCGTTGACTTCTTTGAATCCATAAATTGTATCATCAGCATTCTAAATATAAAATTCGGTAGTTGCTAAATGTCAGATAAATCGTGCAAGCAGCGCACCTGCCTTTGATATAGTCAAGCTAAGGCTCTATTCTTCGATACATTCTAAAACTACCAAATACGAAATGAAGGAGTATGATCGGGCTCCATATGCAGTGCTATATTCAGCGAGTATTTGTCATGGGAGAGAAATTGAACCGTGAGAGCAGCTTGCTTGACAACGGACGCAAATTAAGTTACTTATGGCTCTTGGCACTTGATGTTAAGTCTTCCTGTGAGGAAAAGTTTACGATTACCTGCGTATTTATGTTCTGTTCTTTGTTTAGGAAACCTTTCTACTTTATAATTCGTTCTTTTCAGAGGGACACGAATATGGTACCAGGAGGTACACTACTGATATAGATAAGCACTAGGGCATTGTCTCTGAAATGATTGCTATGAGCTTCGCTTAACATGACCTGTGCTCTATGCTTTTTATATATTACACTAAAATACATGAACTTTATTTAGCTAGACAGTTTCGCCTGTCCCCTTCAAGGTCTTCGTCTTGGGCGTCCGCCTTTTACTGAAAAATATGTACAAGCTCAAGATAAACGCGATCCCATTTCCAGCGATTGGAAGTGCTAGGGCTACCTTGACACCTTCCATATAGGCCTGTATTATCCCTGGGACCTGACCAGCCGCGAAGGCGGTATGAATTTGCGTGGCTCCGGTCACAATCACCTTTTCCACATCAACACTAGGTGCAGTAGCAGGCAATGTTTGGATCAATGTGTTAACAAATGCAGCTTGGCCCGCAGAAATGAAAGCTGTGGCTCCGAGATTCTGAAAGACTAGACGACAGGTGTTAGTAAATTAGATTGCACGAAAGAATGTGTGCACTTACGCAAAATCATAGCAGTTACAGGTGACATGTCCTCTGGCGTTGCATTGCTCTGTGCAACGATAATAGGAATCTGGAATGCCAATCCCCAACCTATACCACCGAAGATCTGGAAGCCAATCCACTTGCCCAAGCCAGTGTTCACATTGAGCGTGTATAGCAAACCCGATCCAATTGTCCCGACTGCAGCACCCACCACCTGCAAAGGTATAACTATATTGGTTTTTGAGATGATAATTCCGGAAGCTATCATCATGACGGTGACCGCTAAGATGAGGGGGATGTTGTATACGCCTGACATAGTAGCGGTGGATCCTCCCACACTTTGAAAATAGATGGGTAGGTAGTAGATGATAAGGTAGTAAGGGCCACAAAAGAAAAAGACATAGATACAACTGGTCCCGACTGTACTTTGCTTGAATAAGCGTGGTACTACCATAGCCCGCTCCTTTTGCAAGTACTCCCTACATGAATCTCCAAGTTAGCAATTGGCTTGTAATTTCTTATGTTGAGATATCGACTTTGAGTAATGCAGTATAGTCAAGTAGTACGTACCAAATTACGAATGTGATCGTAATGAGTACGAATCCTACAAGCAGCCCGATTACCGTGCTACTGTTCCAAGCTTCCGTATGTCCACCATATTGCAATGCCAGACTATAACAAACCAAGACACCCATGATCAAAAATGCGCCAGGGAAGTCCATCTGCAGAAATATCTCTTTCCAAGTTGCCTTAACCGGTTTAGACGCACTAGGAGTCTTGAAAAAGAATAGAATAATTAGTGCCGAGAGGCCTCCAATGGGAAGATTAATATAAAAACACCACCTCCAAGAAACATGGTCAGAGAAGACTCCACCCACAAGAGGGCCGACTACCGAAGCACATCCGTATG
>Ga0247804_10000835_pt1 | contig 14267 bp, 14 predicted proteins | sample UWRJL029104C1_FD_181142 | JGI IMG/M metagenome (GOLD analysis project Ga0247804, IMG submission 181142) | Plant litter microbial communities from Arlington Agricultural Research Station in Wisconsin, United States - UWRJ-L029-104C-1 | ecosystem: Environmental > Terrestrial > Plant litter >...
TGAAGAGAGACATGCACCTTTCAAGTTGATTCAATACTGATTCAGACTATTATATATTTATTATAGCAGTGATACAATAAAAGGATAAAACAAAAGTTCCTAGATATTGAGATAAGAGAGTAAAGGTCACATTCAGCTTAATTAAATCGCCTAATGTCAGGCCTAGAGATCACGAGCCTGAGGGTTAGGGGTCTCTTAATTGCATAAGCAGGTATAAACTCGTGCCATTGTATTTTCGAAGAATGACTATGAATTATCTAGCAAATACCACAAATCGGTAGGTATGTCAAGTACTTATCTACTCTACATACACGAAAGTGAAACTATTTTCATATTATAAGTTTCGCATGAGGGGTACGTGGTATCTGTTTTTACAAGCTGTGAATGATATGCCAACCTAAATTGGAAATGATGTTGTAGTTGTTGATTAGACGGGTTTTTTTTAGTTCCGCTTACGCACAAACAGGTTTACTTGTGAGAGATAAAGGTGGCTACCAAATAAGGCCCACTATTTCGACTCATCTTCTAATGTACATAGACATGTGCGAAAAGAACTTCACTACTTCATTCAAAGATAAACCTTCGCTCTCAGAAGGGAACCTAAGTTTCAAATTCTAACTGTGCTAACTGACTGGCGAGCTATTTGTCTTGGAATAGCAAGAAATTTCTTACGTGAGGCAAGCATACCACTTTCCCGCTTTCGCCACTCATAACCTTCAATGCGGTCAGGTTGAGTAAAGAATCAACAATACTAAAGATAGTGCTTACAGCATGGCAACTGCATTAGGTGGGCTTGCGACACCACCTGGAACCTGGTTTCCGAATCAGTCGACTCATTGCCTAACTCATCTAGCAAAACTTACATGTAGCGGCATACTCGATAAGAAAAATGTATGCCTTTCTAGCCTTTTGCATTCTTGAGCTAACACTTCCAAATCAAACATCTCTCCAATTGGCATTCCCCATCCACCAAGCATCCATTGGTGCATTGTCACGTCAGGATCATTGTACGGACCATTTGCCGGTCCTCTCTCAAAACTTGGCGAATCACCAGCTGCAGCTGCAAAACGGTTCTCCCAAAGCCATCTCAGCGATTCTCTACTAGCCTCAAGTCCAAGTAGGCCCGAGGGCTGCCTGTCGGGGAAGGCCTCCTGCTCAGCAATGTCTAATTTATTGTATGCCTCGGCAAATCCAGATCGTATGAATAGGATATCCCCTGGCTGCGTGGTTATCTTTTGCTCTGATATGATGGCTTTGAGGTGTGAAACTTCAACTACCCCAGTCTGGAATGGAAGGACAGGAATTCCATTCTCTTTCGCCCAAGTAGCCCAATCAAGCAAAACACCACGGCCGACAATTCCTCCCCTCTCCACCCATGCTTGATAAGTCAGTATCACTGAAATCTGCAAGTCTCTGGGTCCATACAATGTGTCCCTAGTGCCATCCCACCATTCTCAAAATCTGCTTGGGTATAGCCATTGAAGTACTTCTTTGCCTTTTGGTACCCATAATGTCTAAATCCATCCCATTCTTTATCAAGTTAGCATTAATAGAACACAATTCCTTTTTTGAAATGGAAACCAGAAGTAAAAAAGCTGGTCAAGAGTTCGCACGTTGTCTGTTACGACAAATTACTCCCCAGAAGACTTTCTCGGCTTCTTGATCTCTAACAGGACACAACACTTGGAAAGAAAGTTCACTCGTACGGGTACTGCTTTGTGTATTAAAACACACCATATCATCATTCATGGATACGCCGGGCTGGGGACTCTTGTTTTGAATCTCATGATGAAACTTTTCTCTTGCGAAGGTAGGAAATGCAGGCTTATTCAGGGGCCAATCGAGCGATATTCGAATGCCTTCACGAATCTCCTCTTTGGCTGCTGCTCGCACGGTTTCTGGGGTCAGCAAGTTTAGCATCCCAAGCTGATCACCCGGTCCAAAAAGCCCCCAAGCATTACCGGGAGGGCCAGATTTGTCGAGTGGAAGGTCGTCAAAGGTGGGAAATGGATCTGGAATTGATCTAATTATACTCATTTTGAATAAATGTGATCAGGAAGAAGTATAACTAGTCTTTTCTATGATTGAACAACACACTCACCACATGAGACAGCGGAAGAATCTTGAGCCGGAACTTATCACCTGCTCGACTTCCAAGATGTATTTTCTGGGTAGCTGCCCGAGGATCTGGTTACTGGGCTCTCAGATATTAGACGGAATTCGTTTTCCTTCCCAGAGTGGGATGAGACAGTCTCCTTCACATACTTTCCCAAAACATTGCCAAGCTGGTAGCCTCCAATAACTCTTCAAAAAGACTTGGATACATGGTCGCTTCCGCATCTTTCGAAGGACTATTGGTCATTAACCCTAGCCTCCGTAGTTGAGTAATGAGGAGACCCCATCTTTCCCCACCAAGAATTATTAGCTATCGAGTCTTTAAAAACCTGGTTCCCCAATAATTATAGTTTCTACAATTCCGGTCGCATTCGATCTTGCAATTGTTAATCTCTTCGATCAATATAATATTTGGAATGAAGAATTTTCTCGAAGTGAGGGAAGCTCCAGGCGTCGAGCCCGCTCCGCCTGCAGTTTATGGCTACCGGCCATATATCTTATCATTTTCGGCGGCTTGGGTATTAATTTTAACAAGTTCCTACAGAGAAATTCCTAGCTGACACAAACAGGCTTCCGCAATGTACGGTTACGATTCAGCATTTATAGGAGGGACCTTGGCTTTGCCTTCTTTCAAAAGAGCATATGGACTTGATACTGCATCAGCATCGCAAGTTGCCGCACTATCTTCTAACATTGTGTCAACTTTTCAAGGGGGTGCTTTCTTCGGATCTATGTTTGGATTTGTCCTCGCAGAAAAGTTTGGTCGAAAACCTATAATGCTCCTTTCCGCTGTCATTTTCTCCATCGGTGCCGGACTGCAGCTGTCTGGCATGCTTGGGCTTCTTTACGCTGGGCGAGCACTCACGGGTAGGTGATATGGACTTATAGCAAAACTAGACACTGACAAACATTTGCAGGGTTAGGTGTAGGCGCAACTTCTATGATTCTTCCCATCTACATTTCAGAATGCGCACCACCTTTGATTCGTGGGCGTTTAGTAGGTCTATTTGAAGTGATGCTCCAAGTCGCTCTCGTCTTTGGATTCTGGGTCAATTACGGTGTCAACTTAAACATCTCTCCTAACAATCCGGCGCAATGGCATATACCTGTTGCTATACAGCTAGTCCCATCATGTATGCTGTTACTCACTGTACCTTTTTTTTGTGTCGAGTCTCCCCGATGGCTTGTATCGAAGGACCGAAGTACTGATGCACTGAAATCACTGGCTTGGGTACGGAATCTTCCCCAAGATCATCAATACGTCCAACAAGAACTTTCTAAAATTGAAGCCGGTATCAATCATGAGCTCGAGGTAATAGGAAATGCTCCAGGAAGGTTTTCGACCTTTAAAGAGATGTGTGCGCCAGGTGTTAGGAATCGAGTTTTAATCGGTACTCTGCTCATGGTGCTTCAAAATCTTACGGGGTATTTCTTTCCCCCCAATCCACCAAATCCACACGATGGGCTAACAATTTGACAAGAATAAATGCCATCAATTATTACTCACCTACAATCTTTCGAGCAATAGGTTTCACTGGTACCTCCGTCGGTCTCCTCGCTACTGGTATCTATGGGCTCGTAAAAATGGGGTCATGTTTCATATTTGTTGTATTTTTTGTTGACAAAGTCGGTCGAAGACTTCCTCTCCTTGTAGGATCTGTGGGAGCTGGCATCGCCATGTATTACATGGGCATATATGTTGCTGTATCTCACTCCCTTACTAGAGCCCCTCCCAAAGACGCTGGAGCCAACGCCGCACTGGCAATGGTTTATATATATGCTATCTTCTATGGTTTCTCATGGAATGGAATTCCTTGGCTATATACTTCCGAAATCCTACCTACTCGAGTTCGAACCTTGGGCATGGCAACTGGAGTCTGCATCCAGTGGTTATCACAATTTGTGGTGGTTTATTCTCTCCCATACATGATCAAAGGGATTGGCTATGGCACATTCATATTTTTCGGAAGCTGTACCGTGCTTGCTTTTTTCTTTGCACTGTTCTTTGTCCCAGAAACAAAAGGCGTGCAGATCGAGGATATGGATTTGATATTTGGAGCGAAGGTGTCTTTATTGGCCACGAAGGCAAGGAAAAATTATGAGATGAAGCGTGATGATCCGGATTCGAGAGTGTACTCAACAGAAGTTGTCAAACAAGATCGTGATCAGATTGAAGTGGCCTAGATGTTAGGACAACATTTACTACTTTTATTTACACGTTGGAAGGGGTTAGCGAGTCCCTATTCCGGGCTGATTTGGTCCCTGTCGGCTAATTGCACTCCCTCTACTATGTCCCCACTCCTTGCGCATGTCTGGCATCGCGTCGCGTGATACTGATTCAGAGGGAGAAATTATGAATAGTAATGGCTTTCACTAAAAAGAAAGCAAAAGTGTACGAACTTTGAAAAGCAGGAGTGAGTTCTAAAGTATGTATGTATAGCTAGGATCTGGTGCACTTGATCAATACATCCCACATCCCATCGCAACAAATCACCACCTCTTTCTCAAATCAGCCAGGCCTAATAACTAGAAATGTGGTTGAAGTTTGCTTTTAATTCAGATGCAAACTTAAATGTAGAGGATCTGCAAGGAGGCAGGAGCTTGTTCAACATGATTTCTGTCGCAAGCTTCACAATGTTGCAACGCTATACAGATTTTGAATTGGCCTGATCAGATCTGAAATCCAAGAGTTCCAGCCATTCTTGCGTTACTATATTTCTCACTGCAAATGCTTGTATCACACATTAATGCGCTAAACAAATGTTCTCGAATCAAGAGACGAAAGAGCTCAATTCATTTTATGAAGACATTGAAGAGAGCTTAATTTACTTCTCAAAAAGCGTCATAAAAACATGAAGTCTAGTAGTCTTTGTTGAGTCAATAAAGCTGTTGCACTATTTCGGCCATACATTACATTAGTCGAAGCTAGACAAGAAAAACACTAGATACTCCGTTGCCAGATAAGAAGTTAATAGTGATGTAGAAACTCGTTCTATTATACTTACTAGATCCTCAATCAACACTTGTTTGGGCTATTGCTTAAGGTTGCGTTTCTGTCTCTGTCAAACTTGTAGAAGACACCGTGCTTCTTGAGAATGTCGGCGCATCGTCTGCAGTAAATGTAGAGGAAGTTTGGGATTCTTCGATTGGCGAAACACCTTTCCTCCTTGTCAGTAAAGCACTTGAATCTGTATGCGCTAAAACGCCTAGAAGAGACATAAGTGCATATCCGACCAACGACAGAGCAACATAGTTACGGCTAAAAACTGTGTTCTCAAATCACCCAAGTAGCCTACAAGCAGCTTGTATGGCTAGGCCTACTTTCTACGGAGCTTGTCGATGTCTGCAACGAGCCCTTATTACCATAGAGACCTAAATGGGCACAATTCATATTAGTATGTAATGTCAAAGTTTTGGGTGACTAGAATAGAAATTATGTGTATTCGCCGATCGCTAGCTAATAATGAATATCACGTAATCGAGTCCACTACGATGCCTTTCCCATAACCCCATACTATTATATGACATAAACCTCTTCATTTCCTAACTTTCGCTAACCCCTCTCCCTCTTTCCTCACCACTCTCCTAGGTAAGATTTCCACTTTTCTACTTAAAAGTTCCCTAAGTTCCGAACTGATGACTTTCGGTCTTGTGGGTTCTTGCAATTCCTGTGTGCTGCGCTCTATTTCGCCACTAACTTTACGCTTTCCTTTATCGACTGGCCTCCCTTTATCAATTGATTGACTACTTCTAGGGTGACCTGGCCGTGCTACCACATCAGTGCCACTTGTACTGCCCTGCGGTCGACTTTCAGAGCTAGCTTTCACGTGTGCGGTAGCGGGAGTGACAGGTAGGAACTCCGGATCGACATCGTCAGGAGATGGTGAATTTATTGATTCTGAACTCGTACTGGGCTGATTTGCTGGTCGTTGACGCAGCTTTGGGTTAGGAAAATTTGCTTTCTTGTCAATCGCCTCTACAGTACGCTGAAAACGACGGTATAGAGCTTCGGCTCGAATCAAGGTGGCTTCCAAGTCAATTGTATTCGAAAGTTCATTAACTAGGGTGGATCAGTCATTGAACTCTCGCAACTTTCTAAAAGATGGAATTATTAGCCACTTACCATATTTGAGAACTTCATCGAAATGTTGCAAGTGATCCATGATTACCGATCGATGCTTTTCTAAGATGGCTAAGGCAATAAATAAGTGGAAATTAGAGCTCAGGTAGTCAGTCCATAGGACTTCCCATAAGTGCAGTATGTCGAGCCATGCAAACTCCCTCTTGAACCAGACCAGCAACATCCGGAAGAAGAAGAAGAAATTCGTTGAATCTGCATTTTGTAGATGGAGATATAATTTTGGATCCATCAATTGTACTAGGTGATCTAGCGTTAGAAGCTGTTTCCGCATTCCACTTTGGTCACGTAAGAAGTTGCGTTCCATTCGATCCATAAAATGCTGAAATCCCCAGAATGCAGCTGCGTCGTCTTGCATGACTGCATATATAGGAGCAAGAAGATCGGACATGCCCTGGACGTAGCCGAGGTCACGATTATATTCGTTATAGGTAAGTAGCATATCCTTCAATTGCTCAAGGTGAACGTTAGTCCCCGCTTCTGCGAAGGGAGAACTTGGATCTGGGTGTGGCGTATCTTCTCCTGCAAATAGAGGTATGTTTCTATCTGTTCTGTGAACATCCTTTTCTATAGCCACAACCCCAAGAGATGGGAATCGTTAGCTATTTGCCTTGCTTATCAAGATCATGGGAGTATTTACCGATACGTCCTTTTTGCTCACGCCACCACTCGCCTTCTTCTCCTTCTCCGCCAAGATCAATAAGCCTTTCCCACCAAGCTCCTTTTAATTTTACATATTCGTCGCGGAGAGAACCCATTTCTCTTTTACGCTCTTCATACGAAGAGTGCCAGTCGTAAACACCTAACAAAAACAGCCATGCCTCTTTTCTAACTCCGTCTTCCGAATCAAGGCCCCCGTGAAATATACGATCCTTAACTTCATCAACAGTGACTTGCAGTCTTCCTGTCTTCTGGTCAAAGTAAGAGTTCCACTCTTTCAGTGTAACAGTCTTCCTTTGTTCTCTGGTTGACAACGAGCTCATCTCTGCATCAAGCAACTCGAAATCCCCAACGTCTGTTTCTTCCATTTCTAAGACATCTCTGGCAGTCCATATACGCTGATTGCGGTCTCGTTCACTTTGCTCCGCGATTCCCATGGCCCACCGAGCTAAATAGATCCGCGCGCTGTCGAATTCGTCCTGCAATGTTTGTACTTCAGGATTTTTCAGTAATCGTCTAACCTGTTCCTCTAAGTCAGTTTTGTGATAGACTTAACTTACCAAATAGTCAGATACCCAAAGGGTGAAACTGAAATACATACCTGTGGTGGCACTTTCGGGTTTTCGACTATTGAATCGGCTGTCCTCCTTGTAAACGTGGTGACTTTACTAAATTTTTCCATAATGTTCCATCCCGTTTCTTTTACAAACTTAGTTACAGGATCCATGACGGCATCTTTGGTAATATTTCCGCTTGAAGATCCAGCTCCAGAGCCCGCAGCTCCCCTGACCTGCATCCCAGTTGTGGGCTGTTGTACAATGGCAGCTGTTACCGGCTTGTCTCCAAAAGCCTCTTTATCTTCTGTACTCGGTTCTACCAGGTATATGTTTGGTTCCGCTCCACTTCGAGTAATTTCAACATAGCGTCTGAGCCATCGTAAAACTTCGTCTCCGCCCCAAAACATCTCCCCATTTGCGCCGAACGGATCGAAAGACTCTCGTGTTCGTTTCTTTTTCTGCAATATAGTTGATGGGCATTCATTGTCGTGGAAGAACAAAGCTGGGAAAGAGTCTCCCATGCGTGTGTTTATGATAACTGATCCATACCACCAGCCCAGACTTGGTGGTCTAACTAATAAACTATATATCCCAGAAATCGGTATAGCGAATGCATAATGACCCATCGAGTCTGTAGCATGCAATGTAGTCGTTGGAGGTGGCGGTACTAAATACGATTGCTTTGGAGGTGAATCTCCCTCGTCCAAATCAACTTTCACATATATATCTTTCGCATCGCCTAGGGAGTGTTCTGGTAGCCATGCCAGTAGTAGGGAGCTTGCAGATTTCTTCGAGGTTGCAGAGGATGCAGTGGCTGGTCTGGAATCTGAAGCTGGCTTTTGCTGTAGAAGAGCTATATACCCAGGGATATTGTCCTTTGACGAAGGTGTAGGATGAATGTAGACCTGTTCAGATTGTCAGTAAACGGAGCTAAATGCCCACTCTGCCAAACTCGCCTTGCTTTTGGAGTACAACAGCTTCACTCCTCTGCCAGTCGATTTATGCGTAATAGTATCATAATCTCCCTCCTCATCATCGCTAAATGCGTAGAAGCTGCTTGTTGGAGAGGGGGGCGACTTGGTGGGGACAACTGGCGACGTCATTGTTGCTGCTATGCTAACGTCCACTGCAAGCAGTTTGACCTCAGTCTCGAGCGTCACGTCGAGTTCAATTTATCGAAAAGGGTTTCATGAGTATTCGGCGTAATCCGCACTTTTAATGCTATTAGTGGTGTGAGGTTTGAGAGAAAGCTGGTGTGGCTTGAATGACGCGGATGGGGTGCGTGGCGGGGTAGTATGGTAAAGCTTGTGACTAGGCTTCCACAACCATCACTTCTTGCAAATCCTATACCATATATATGTAGATGTTTCTTCTTTTTTTATCATTATGTCAAGAGTTTTGATATTTGATATGCATCTAAAAAGCCCTTTCTCCATAAGCTTTTCGTCAATGTCATTCCGCTTTCTAGTTTATCGTGTATCCTAATACTGGTATGTCATGTGTCATATTGTTAATGCAACAAAGTCGTATAGTACTATAGAAATACACGATATTGTATTATAAGGTTATACATCGCCGTCTTCATGAGTCGGTGCAGCGTCCTTTATCATTCTGTCAACAAGTGTACCTTCGTGAGAAAGCATCGCTCAAAGGTCATCATCTTCCGATAGCACCAAAATCTTGCGAAGTCGCAACATGCCCTAGTTGATATAACAAATAAATTTTAGAGCAATTGCAAAAGCTGCTGGATTCAGCAGCGGAACACCTCTGACTTTGGTTTATTACATACAGGTAAGGTAACCTTTCCCTCTTTATTACGTACATTAATTTCAATTGATAAGTATAGTAGTTGAAAACAATAGGCTAATTATGTAAGGCTCTAGGAGTATAGATTGTATTAAGGAATTTAAGGCTAGTAGTTGAAACTGTCAAAGACATTCATACGATTTTCTGGGAGTTTGACATGTTTCAAGCCATACTGTTTCAGTAGAAAGTTCCGATCACGACACAAGTATAACCCGTCACATTTTGTTTCTAGATTCAGCAGCACAAATGCTGCCTAGCTGTCTAACGATGTTAAAAGAGCTTCAATCTTATAAATGGTGAATTTAAGAATGGAAGCAATTTAAACCAGCAGCACCAATGGAGCCGCTCGGCTACCACAGTTAGACATGTCAAGAGAAGCTCAAATTTGGGCTCCTCTTATCATTTTCTTCGAAGGAAATGGAGCGGGATTGTCTCCGGTGCTCTGACTGTGAATGCGGTGCGACATTCCTAGGTTTTTGGAGTAATAGCTGGGATGATCGGAGCTCCAGTGCGTAACAATCGTATCAAAGAATGATTGACGTCGCTGAGGGCTATAAGGAAGAAAATGATCTTGAAACCCTCAGAAAATGGAGGGAAGTTTATTACCAGCAGCTGATTATGAGTATCGGTACCATAACTGGCAACGTTGTAAATATAGATGGCTCAGCCATATCGTGGCTTCTAACCGGATTACCTCTTAGAGCAAAGAAGCAGCACTATTCAAATGGCACTTTCAGTACAAACTGACGAGATTCTTCAACAAACGACATCTCTGGACTTGCTAGTTGTCTTGATAGCACGGCCAAGCTCAAACACTAGTTTCAGGGACAGAAAAGACACGGTACACTGTGAAACGGCCGACCTGGAAGCTGAGCGATGGATTGCGTTTTTAGTTCTTACTTCTTCACTAGACTATCCTAGAGCTTGCGAAAGACTGTGCATTTTCAAGAGAATAACTAGCACTTCTCTGCTCACGAAGTGGTATAAGACCTGGCTGCAAAAGGAAGTGGTTTTGGTTTGATCACAGGCTTGCACTTCGTAAGAGTGCTATCCAATCATCCAAAATAAAATTAACCATGTGGCTTAGCGAGAAGCAACTGCGTATTTTTCTGAAGTCTGTATGGGGCAAGGGGATGAGGGGAGTGCGACAAGGCACTTCATCTAGATGAGTTTAAGACATCGAGCAATTCGAAACATTCTCTTCCAAACCACAACAGATTCCTATGCCAATTATATAGCGATTTTCGGGGACGCTTTCACGTCTATATCTGGAAAGGTCAAGTTCGGACTCCATGTCTCGAATGAATTGTTGTTTCAGGGGCTCTAGCGAGTGTAGGTCAAGTTGTGCTACCTCGTATTGAAAGAAATTGACTTTCACCCCAGCCAATAAAACTTCATAAGCGTAAGTGAGTATTCTGCTCACTAGTAGACGGATATTTCCGTCATAATAGTTAATAGTTGGTAACTGTGGGCTGAAATAGTGCCATTTGGATCAGGGTGCAGTTGTAAACGGTGAAAACTCTCCCACCTGACAGTGTTTTCACGACAAAATTAGTTGGATCGAAACCAGTGACTGAGCAAGAGATATTTCACTTTAATTCAAGTATTACCACCAACTGCTTCAGCTAAAGAGCTTCCTATACTCGTCCAATAACCCAATCTGGTATGTCACGAATATTAGCCGAATACCCGTATCACCCAGCCAGCATTGATCACTCATCACCACCTTCACTAATCCGACTTCCAACTCCGCTCCCAAACCATCCAACTTCGGCGATGTAAGACGATGTATCCAATCCCAGATCCCCAATAGCCATAACTAGAGAAAAAACAAAAAATTGCCAAAGATTTGTTGCCCATCGCAGATTTCAAGAATACGAGGGCGCGGTTCTTATTGGTCACCAATACCGATCATAAACAAACTAGCTATAACACGACTCATTTCAAGAATAAGTTTCATGGGTACTTTGAAACCGCCGATTTACGCGGAGTTCTTACCTTCACGCTTCAGGAATTAAATACCAGTATCGAGGAAGTCTGAAAACATTCAATAATTAAAATAATTGAGGCGACATATATATGCACTGATCAAAACGTCAAAATGTAGGAGCTTAGAAACAGGAAACTTTTTGTTGGTCTTGTGCACGCAACTAAAGTGTTGATCGGACATTATACGATAATCCAAATTAATTTCAGTGCTAATTTCTAGCCAAAATAGCTACCACGCATATATAGATGATTCAGGGTAAAACTATCAGATCAGGTTAAAGTTCGATATGTTGTATGAGTGATGGCTCAGGCCCGGGCCAAATTCTTAACGAATTAATTAACTGCTATCAGGTTTGCTCTATTGATGATCTGTTGGTATCTTGCTACAACAATAGTCAAGCACTGGCACAAGTTGAAACTCAAGCTGATTGAGTCAAGAATAATGGCTTAGGGCTATGAAATGTGTGGGATTTTCTGCATCTCAGCCCTACAGATTTATGTCTCGGCAAATTCTGTCAAGGTAGCATGAGACTCGCGACTTCCTCAAGTAACATTTTCACAGAGCCTCTCCCACTCAGCATGTCTATACACACGAGTTACCATTAACATCATATTGAATTGTCTCTTCCGGTTCGAAGCGGCGAAAGAAACATACCCCATACATATCCTTACAGTCAACCAGGTACCTGATACCGCTAGGTGCAGCGGCTTCCCTAAAACCCGGGCATTTTGCAATCAAACTCCATATAATGGAACGTAGCATATCCTTTTTCAGCACCGCCGCCCTTCAAATCCTCGGCCCAGTGAGCATTGCTATAATTGTTGCTGCTCTTTTAGGCTGCGTATTATTCTCTGTATATCGTCGCAAGCAGCACAGGGTCTGCAAAGACACCATAAACCCACCAGTCCATATGATATTTGAAAGCATGGATGAGGTTACGGCGAGGGGGGCTCCCAGTGACGATGCACCAGATGATGAACAAGGAAGGGTGTCGACGCATCAAACGGTGACGGAGGGACAACGCATCGACGAATTTGTTGAGCAGATCCCCGCATTCAAGGCAGGAAGAGGGTAGATCTAAAAGTTAGACTGAGTAAGGGAAGATCAGAAGACACTTGAATAGCATGAGCTAACTAACCGCTTTGGACGAAACGGACGATTTTCTTTGTGGGATATGGATTACAGGCCATGGATGATAGACTGATATTATTTGACTTGGAACCAAGGCAGCAACATCAAAAGTAAAAGTCTGGATTCCGAGCCGAAATGGTGATAACCCAGCTGAGCATCAAGCTATTATTTCTATGGTCATTTTACATCTATCGCCATTCTATAACTCGGCTTCAAACTTCTCCAGCGCTTCAACGGCCTCAATAACCAAAGCCTTGACCAAAAATGTAGGTGCCTCGTAAGGCTTTCTAGGTTGTAGCTTATCACTTGCTTTTTCAATTCCCGCTGCTTCCGCTGACCTGATTGCTGTAGCAAATTTTGTCGCTCCAATGCTTTGTCTCGTGACACCCTCACATAGTGCGGCTTTCTGATGTAGCTTCAGTGCTTTTTCGACCTCTCCAGCTTTGTAGAGTTCGTAAATCTTCACCACCGTCTTAGGTGCAACATTTGCAAACGCAGCAATGCACCCCGCGCTACCAGCCATCAACCCTCCAAGAAGAAAGTCGCTCTGGCCACCATATGTGGAGAACCGTTCTGGAGTAAATTGTCCCGACAGTCTTGTTATCTTTCCTACACTTCCACATGTGAGTTTAACACCAACAACGTTCTCATGTGCATTTGCAATATCAGCAATCAGGTCCGAGGACATATCAACACCATTGCATACTCCTGGGAAGTTGTAGATGATAATTGGCAGCTTAGAGTGAGCAGATACAGAAGCAAAGAAGGACTTGATCACTGCAGGGGTAGTAGCGGCACCGAAATATGCAGGTGGCAACACCAGGACGTAGTCAGCTCCAGCAGATGCAGCATCATCGATGTGTGATAGAACTTGGGACGTTGAGTGACCTCCAACTCCTGCCATAAGTGGGTAATTTGGCCCTACTGCTTCACGTGCCAAGGAGATGAGAGTTTTACGTTCCTCCTGAGAGAGCAAGAAAGCTTCTATACGTGGTGTCAGCGTCGTTATAAAGAGGAATAAGAGACCTACCTGCATTGCTACCAAGAATTACAAGTCCGGTGAGGCCAGTTTCTGAGAGATACTTGAAATATTTCATCTGATTTGGGATATCTATAGTATCGGTATCACGGTCGAAAAATGTGATGGCGGGTGCCCAGATTCCCTTGGAGGGAACGTGAGGTTGGTTGGGCATTTTGTTGAAAGAGCTTTGAAGAAACTACTTTATAGATAGAAGTTCGTATTGGAAATCTATACGTGAGTATTCTTTGTTACTTGGTTTCTATTCGAAGTTTGAACTAATAGGCTTGAATGTTGTGGTCTTGGGTCGAAGGTGGGGGAGATGTTTTTCTACTTTAGATCGTCCAGTGCGTATGTTTATTGTGGGTAAAGTTTAAGGGTTAAAATAGCCCCTGAAGCCCCTAATTGATTAAGCGAGCCTTTTCCTTCTGTCCCCACATCCTCCATCCTCGAGATGAGTCCCAGCGTTTACCGTCGGAATAACAATAAGAGCCCTTGAAGATGTGAGGAACTAGTGATATGAAAGACTATTGTTGTGGGTCTTTGCCGGCTCTGATCAAGCCTTGAATGTCACGTGGCTCTTCCTCCGGAACTTGCGACTGAACGTGGTTAGACTGTAGAAGGGCTAAGGGCGATAACGGACGAGGATGGATTTACTAGATCTGTAACACTCTTCCAAATGACGGAATGTTAGTCGCTTAGACCGAAGATACAATGGAATATAGAAAGGCGTTGCCCGTAGCACGAAGTTTGACCTCACAACTTTCCAAATCCAACTTTAATCACCTCCCAAGACCAAACTTCCTAATCAACCATAACGGGTTACAGAAGTCAAGATCCCTGCCTATCAAT
>Ga0247804_10000837_pt1 | contig 14260 bp, 11 predicted proteins | sample UWRJL029104C1_FD_181142 | JGI IMG/M metagenome (GOLD analysis project Ga0247804, IMG submission 181142) | Plant litter microbial communities from Arlington Agricultural Research Station in Wisconsin, United States - UWRJ-L029-104C-1 | ecosystem: Environmental > Terrestrial > Plant litter >...
GTGATGGTGTAGCTGCGGGTGGCCTGCTGGCCCACGTTGTCGGTTACGGTCACGACATACGTGCCGGCGGGCAGGCCGGTGGCCGTGGCCGTAGTCTGCACGGGGCTGGTGTTCCAGCTATAGCTGTAAGGGGCCGTGCCGCCACTCACCGCTACGCTGGCCGCGCCGTCGGCCTAGCCGTTGCAGTTCACGTTGGTGGGCGAGCCCGTGAGCACCAGGGGCACCCACACCGTGAAGAGACTGCTGCCGCTGCTGCCCGTGCCGACGGCAGTGGTCACGCTGATGGCGCCGGTGGTGGCCCCGGCCGGCACGGTGGCCGTTATCTGCGTGGCCGAGTTCACGGTGTAGGTGGTAGCAGCGGTGGTGTTGAATTTCACCTGCGTCGCGCCGGTGAAGCTGGCACCGGTGATGACCACGCTGGTGCCGACCGGACCGGCCGGGGGTGTGAAGCTGCTAATCGTGGGCGGGTTCAGGCGCACATTCACCGTGCTGCTCACGTTGGCCGCGAGTAGGTCGAGGTCGCCGTCGCCGTCCACGTCGCCCAACGCCACGCTGGTGGGAAAGCTGCCCACGGCGAGGTTGGGGTTGGTGGCCGGGGCCGTGAAGGTGCCTGCCCCGTTGTTGAGGCGCACGCTCAACGTGTAGTCGCCGGAGTTAGCCGTGAGCAGGTCCAGGTCGCCGTCGCCGTCCACGTCGCCCACCGCCACGCTGTAGGGGTAGCTGCCCACGGCGGGGTCGGAGCCGCCGCTGAATACGCCACTGCCGTTGTTGAGCCGCACGCTCACCGTGCCGTTGCGGCTCCCGTTGGCCGTGAGTAGGTCGAGGTCGCCGTCGCCGTCGCCCACCGCCACACTCTGGGTGTTGGCACCCACGGCGGGGTTAGAGCCACCACCGAAATTGCCCGTGCCGCCCGTGGCCGCCGCCGTAAACTGGTACACGTGCTTGGTGGCCGCCGCGCCGCCCGTGCTCTGCACCGTGGCCGGCACGGTCACGAACACGGTTTCGCCGGGCTTGAAGTCGGCCACCTGCGAGCCGGTGGCCGGCACGGTGGGCGTGAGCGTGACCGTGCTGCCGCCGTTGCTGAGCGCGGCCGTGGCCGTGCGCCGCCCCCGGTACTGCTGGCTAAATACCTTGACGTTGCCCGCCGTGGCCGGGTCGAGGGCCGTGCTGAAGCCCAGCCCCACCGTGGTGCTGCGGCTGGCGGCGCGGGCGTTGCGCGCCGGCGTGCGGCTGGTTACCGTGGGCGGCGGCACTGGCACCGTAAAATCGGTGCTGCTAGTGGCCATTCCCCCACTATATTCCAGTGTGATGCGGCCGGTGGTCGCACCACTGGGCACGACGACTGTAAAAGAACCCGTCGCTGTAGCCGGGACGTAGCCGGCCAGTACGCCGTTAAACCGCACCGGCTCGCCGCCCGCTGTCATGCCGTTATAATAGATGGTGACGGAGGTGCCGACTGCCCCGCTGGTGGGGGCAAAGCTGTCAATGCTCGGCATGTCAAGCGGATTTTGGGCCTGGACGACCGGGACTGCGCCGAGCAAGCTGACCACCAAGGCCAGCACCAGCAGCGCCAACCGGCGCGGGAAGTATCGTTGTAGCATACAGGAAAAAAATAAGAGAGGGAATAAGCACAGCAAGCCCGGGCCGCCCGAGCCGAGGGGAGGAAGAAGCGACCAGCCAATTGCCCGCGCCAGACGCACTTCTTCCACGCTACAAAATTCCGGGCCCCCAAACCGGGCGGCTGTTCTCTCCCTGCCAATCTTCGTCGTCTGCCCGCCAATGCGAAAAAAAACTCCGCTACTCCTGGTACTTTCGGCCGATTCCTATAACTTTTCGCAGCCGGGGCCGTAGGGGCCGCGCCGGCCGGCAGGGGCGGGGGCAGCAGCACCGGCGCGCCCGGCCGTACCCACCCGGCCCTGCTGGTGCCCGCCGGCTGCCCGCCCCATTCCCCCACAAAAAAGCCGCCGACCCCCAGGGGGCCGGCGGCTTGGCACCGGGCAGCAGCCAGGGCTACTGCACAAAGCGGGGCTTGGCCTCGGCAAAGGCCAGGTTGTCGAGCTCCGAGGCGCTGTTGATGGCGGCTACCTTGGCGTAGAGCCGGGTGCCGGGCACCAGGCCCGTGATGGTGAGCTCGTCGGTGAGCTTGAGCACGTAGGTCCACTGCTCCAGAGGCAGACTGGGGTCGGTGGTGTAGTACCACTTCACGTTGTCGGTGTCCAGGGGGCGCTTAATCTGGATGCACGCGGTGCCGCTGCTGGGGCCGTCCACAATCTCGCAGCGGGTGGGGGCCAGGGGCGGCTGGCGCTTCTTGGGCTCCTCGGCCAGCACGAAGCCCGAGCTGCGCAGGGCGGCCTCGTTGCCGGCCTGCAGGCGGTTTACCTCGCCGGCGGCGTCGCTCAGGGCCTTGAGCAAGGTGGCGCGCAGCACCTGCAGCTCGGCCGTGAGCGGGGTGCTGAGGTGTGGGTGAGCTTCGGTGAAGACATCGAGCGCCTGCACGGCATCGAGCACGGGCTGGGCCAGCACTTTGCCGGTGGGAAAGTAGGCACTGGCGCCCAGCGCGCTGGCCACGCCGTGGGCAAAGCCGCTGTACTCGGCCACCCGCAGGTAGCTGTAATCGGTAAGAACTTTAAGGACGCGTTTCATGGGAACAACTGCCAGAAAAAGGGAATAAGAAAGGCCGGATGCCGGGTCCGCCTTCGGCGGTAGCGGTAGGCCGCTACCCGGGGCCGGAGTGGCGCCGGTGGCTCGGCGTACGCGGTCAGCCGTACGGCTGACCGCGCTACCCGTTCGGCTGACAGCGTTACCCGTTCGGCTGATGATGTTACCCGAACGGCGAACGGTCCTCCCCTACCGGCTGATAGCACCACCCGTTCGGCTGACGCTTCTCCCCCATCGGCTAACAGCGTTACCCGCGCGGCTGACAGCGCTACCCGTGCGGCTGATGTTTCTCCCCTATCGGCTGACGGCGCCACTCGTTCGGCTGACGGTGTTACCCGCACGGGTAATGACGCTACCCGTACGGCAGACGCCGTTACTCGTTTGGGTAACGACGCCAGCCGTACGGCCAACGGCGCTACCCATTCGGCTGACGACGCCAGCCGTTCTCCTTTTGCGCATACAACCTGGGGCAACGCCCAACCGCCAACGGAAGACAAACAAACCGGATACATAAGCCAGAGCCGGCGCCAGGGTAGCGCCGTAGTGCCCCCAAGAAGCAAGCAGCCAGGGCCCTTGTCAAGCCCAATGGCGTAAACGACCGTACCATGTGCGTCGGCGACCGCCACCGGGGCGCCAGCTACCGGGGGGCCGGCGGCCGGGGGCGGGGCTAGAGCTGGTGCAGCTGGCGGCGCAGGGCCTCGCGGTAGTGGCGGCCCACGGGCAGCGTGCAGGTCGGCAGGTGTACGGCCAGGGCATCGGTGGGCAGCGCGCGCAGGTACTTCAGGTTGATGGCGTAGCTGCGGTGAATGCGCACGAAGCGGTCGGGGCACAGCCGGGGCAGCAGCTCCTTGAGGGAGCGGCGCAGCACGAAGCAGCCGGTGGCGGTCACGGCCGTTACGTACTTATCGTCGGTTTCGAAGTAGAGCACCCGGCTCAGGTGCAGCCGCTGCTGGCTGGTGCCGATGGTCACGGTCAGATACTTCAGCCAGCGCGGCCGGCGGCTGGCCTGCCGGTGCAGGTCGAGGGCCAGCTGCGCCGTGGCCAGGGCATTGGCCAGGGCCAGGCCCTGCACCGGCTTGGCCAGCCATTGCAGCCGCCCTAGCGGCAGCGCCCGTCCCAGCAGCGAGGGGCTGGGCGCATGGGTGAGCAGCAGGGCCTGCACCAGGCCGGGCCCCGCCAGCAGGGCGGCCAGGGCCGGGAGCTCGGCCGGGGGCAGGCCGTCGAGGTCGAGCAGCAGCAGCAGCGGGCCCGGCACCGGGCCCGCCAGCCCGGCCAGCGTGGGGGCGGGTGGCGGCAGGGCGTAGCCCAGGGCACGCAGCGTGGGGGTCAGGAGGTCGGCTAGGGCAGGGTCGGTGGTAACAAGTCGTACGGCTACTTTATTTTCTTCATCCATTCTAGTACGCCCCGTGGCCTGGGCATGACCCAGCCAGCCCGGGCCACTGGCCAGCGGAGCGCGGCCAAATATAGGCGGATTTCAGGCAGCTCGCTCCCAGGGCCCCGGCCACTCGTACGGCGGGGCCGCGCCGCTACGGCGGGGCCGCCGCGCGCCCTCAGTGCTTGCCGCCCAGCCCCGCAATCAGCCCCACCACGAAGCCGCCGATGGTGGCCAGTCCCGACACCAGAAACAGCAGCGTCAGAGGCAACATCTTGCCGGCCGTGGAGGGCTGCACGCGCAGCAGGTCGCCGCGGTGAAACTGCGTGGGCGTGAGGTTGCGCAGCTCGTAGTCGCCGGGCTGGTCGGCCCCGAAGTCGGCTATGCGCTCGGTGGTGTCGCCGTCCATGTTGGCGCGCCGGGCGTTCCAGCTCCAGAAGCCGGGCTCCAGGCGCTGTACCGGCCCGTCGGGCAGCCGGCGCACCTCCAGCACCGCCGGGGGCATCGTGAACGGCCGCCCCCATTGCCCGGGCCGGGTGCAGGCCACCTCGTAGGTGCCGGCCGCCGTGAGGGTGAAGGGAAACACCTCCTGGGCCGCCGGCAGCTTGAAGGCGTTGGCCGGGGGGTCGTAGAGCCGCTGGGCCCAGCCAATGGCGCGCCCCAGCCCGTAGATACCCAGGATAAACGCCACCCCGCAGGGCCAGGCCACCCACGTAGGCAGCAAAACATAGGTAGCAAGCATAGCCAAGCGGCAGGAACAGTGAACCCGGCCTGCTACGCGGTCAGCGGCCCGAAGTTGAAAGGATGGGCCGGGTAGGCACAAAAAAAGAGACTGGCCGGGGCCAGTCTCTTTTTCAATTAGTGGCAGCCTTGCCGTTAGGCAGCAGTCCGCAGCTCTCCAGAAGCGTCCCTGCCCACCCGGCTTGGCTACTACTCAATTACCAGGCGCTTGCTGAGCGTGGCCGAGCCGGTGCGCAGGCGCACCGTGTACACGCCCGCCGCCAGCCCGGCCGTGGCCAGCGGGCCGCTGGCTTCGCCGCCGCGCACGGCCAGCGTGGTGGTAGCCACGGTCTGGCCCAGGGCGTTGAGCACCTCGGCTTGCACGGCGGTGGTGCCGGCCGCTACGGGCAGGGCCACCGTCACGCCGGCCTGGGCCGTGGTGGGGTTCGGATACAGCGCCACCTGGGCGGCCGTCAGGGCCGGGGCCGTAGCCAGGGCGCTGGCCGGGGCGAAGGCCAGAGCGTAGCGCGTGTGCAGGCCAGCCGTGAGCGTAAGGGTAGTGGCGCTGGTTAGGGCGGCTTGCGTGCCGGTGCTCAGGTCGCGCAGGTAGGGCGTCAGGCCAGCGGGCAGGTGCAAGGCATTGCCCGTAAGCGAGTAGGTACCGGCGGTGGGCACGCTCAGCCGCAGGGGCACGAGCGTGGCAGCCGTCAGGGCCGGGCGGCCGTCGATGGCCAGGGCCTCGCCACTGGGGGCCACGGTGGCCAAACTCAGGCCGCTGGGGTTGGCCAGCTTGGTGGCGTCGGTGGCGGCATCCACGCCGGGGGTGGCGGTGGCGTCGGCGTAGAGCGTGGCCTCATCGGCCAGCGTGCCGGCGGCGTTGCGCAGCGCGAGCGTGAGCACAGGGCGGGTGTCGTTCGAGCGGCCGAAGGCGGGCTGCGCGCCGAAGGTCGTCACGCGGTTGGCATTGATGAAGCGCACGGTGCCGGGCGTGCCGGGCGTGGTGGTGCGCACGAAGAAGCCGCTGCCGGCCGGAATAATCGGTGAGTTGCCGCCGGGCATGTTGGCTAGGTAGGTGCGGTAGGTGCCGGTGTAGGGGCCGCTGCTCTGGTACACGTACATCGCGCCGTCCATGTTTTCCAAGTTAGTGCCCGCGCCCAGCCTCATCGTGCTCCAGTCGAGCGGGGCCGGGTAGGGGTTGCCCAGCAGGTGCCAGCCGCCGTTGGCACCGGTGCGCTGCAGGCCCGTGAGTTCGATGAAGCCGTTAGTGAAGGAGCCGGTGAAGTCCACTAGGGCCGCGCCGGGGGCCTGCACCGAGTAGCCCACGCCGGGCGTCATCGTTTCGCCACTCAGGGCAGCCTGCCAGCCCTTGCTGAAGGCATCGTAGCTGTTGGTAGCTGTGGCAATGCGGTCCTAGCTGTAGCGGAACACCGTGGGAAAGGGCGTCACCAGGTTCGGCGTGGCCGAGGTGTTGTAGGTGGCGGCCCCGCTGAAGTCGGGCGTGTAGCCAGTGGTGGCCAGCGTGTTTACGGTTTCACTCTGCATCGGGCTGGCGTAGTGGCGGTAGCCGCTGGCGCCAGTGTTGGTGCCGATGTAGCGCTGCATTCTACCGTTGTTGCCCAGCACCGTGCCACTTGTATTAACAATCAACGCCGTGCCGTTGGCATCGGAGAGCAACGTTACCTCTCTAGTAACAGTGCTTAGTCGGCCATTGGTTAAAATCAGTCGCTGACGTACCTGCAGCGCTTGGGCTAAAGTAAAGGTGCGACTGGGGCTGATGAGGTTTAGCTCCAGGCTTCGCACCGTGGCAGGCAGGGCATTGCCAGCAGCAGTATTTGCACTGCCAGCATAGTTATAGACATAATTGGCGTCGTCGCTGAACGAGCGGGTGCCCGTTGTTTGCACGCTGCCAGTTGCAGTATTATTGCTTAAGCCTACAGGCGAGCCAATGCTCAACGTTCCCCCGGCGGCCAGGGTAAAAGTGGCTGCTCCGCTCACGAAGTTGGCTACCGAGTTAAGTTGGCCGCCATCGTTGATGAGCACGCTGCTGTTCACGGTTACGTTGCCACCCAGCGTAGCCACGCCACCACTATTGATGGTGATGCTGTTGTAGGTGCCGGCCGCGATGGTCTGGCCGGGGGTGCTGATGACCAGGTCGGGGAAGCTCACCGTGAAGCTCGGGCCGGTGGCCGTGCCGCCGGGCGTGGTCACGGTCACGGGGCCGGTGCCGGCCCCAGCCGGCACGGTAGCCGTGATGCTGGTGGCCGAGTTCACGGTGAAGCTGGTGGCCGCCGTGCCGTTGAAGGCCACGGCCGTGGCCCCGGTGAAGTTGGCGCCGGTGAGGGTGATGCTCGTGCCGGCCGCGCCGCTCGGGGCGCTCAGGCTGCTGATGGCTACCCGCGTGTTCAACAACACCGCCGCCTGGTTGTCGTTGGCGTTGGCCGTCACGATATCGAGCTGACCATCGCTGTTGATGTCGGCTACAGTCAGGTCATTGGGGCTGCCGCCCGCCGGGTAGGTTACGCCCGTGGTAGCGAAGCCCCCGTTTTGCCCCAGCAGCACCCCTATTGTGTTGCTGCCGCTGCCATTGGCTGCGACGACGTCCAGGAAGCCATCGCCGTTGATATCGGCCAGAACCAGCTTATTGGCATAAATACCCGCGTTGGTGATTGCCGAACCAAAGCTCCCACCACTCTGCCCCGGCAGCAGCAGCACGCTCCCGTCGCTAGCCGCCACAATGTCGGGAAAAGTGTCGCCGTTGACATCAGCCACCGCCATATCATCGATACCACCTCCCAGGGGACCATTGTTATTCACGGAGTAAGTGACGGCGGCCTGAAAGCCGCCGCTCTGCCCCAGCAGCACTGCCAGGTCGCCGAGTGGCGAGGCCGCTACCAGGTCGGGAAAGCTGTCGCCGTTGACGTTAGCAACTGCGACGCTGGTGGAGCCGAAGCTGCCCGTGGAGTAGGTTGTTACCGCGGCAAAGCCGCCGCTGCTCAGGCCCAGCAGTACCCCAACGCCGGTGTTCGCGTTGGCCGTTACGATATCGGCCCGGTTGTCGCCGTTCACATCGGCCACCACCACTTCCCGCGGGGCGCTGCTGCTGCCCGTGGAGTAGTTGGTGGCGGTGCCAAAGCCGCCGCCGCTCAGGCCCAGCAGCACTCCTACGTTGCTGCTGTCGTAGTTGGACGCCACAATATCGGGCCGGCTGTCGCCGTTTACATCGGCCACTGCCACGCTAAGCGGACCGCTGCCGCTGCCGACCGAGTAGCTGGTTACCGGGGCGAAGCCGCCGCCGGCCTGCCCAAGCAGCACGCCCACGGTGTTGGTGTAGTAGTTGGCCGTTACGATATCGCGCCGGCCATCGCCGTTGACGTCGGCCGCTGCCACGCTGAAGGGACCGCTGCCGCTGCCCGTGGAGTAGGTGGCCGCCGAGGCAAAGGTGGGAGCCTGCGCCTGGGTGGTGCTGGCCATGCCCAGCAGCCCCAGAGTGGCGAGAGAAAAGGCAAACGGCCGTAGCAACTGCTGCCAGCGGGCCGGGGAGCCCTGCGAGGAAAGGTTATTCATTAAAGAGAAATAAGGTAAGTGAAAGGGGTTATTGAACACTGGTGCAAAATTCCGGCGGCAGTAGTCGGCAGGCTGTTCTCTCCTTGCCAATCTTCGTTCTCTGCCTGCCAATGGAGCGCTTTACAGCTTTTTCCGGGCCGGCCAAGCCTTAGCCCGGCCCGTCGTCGTTCCCCTCCCGCCCCGGCGGGCGGCCGAAGCGCCGGGCGTAGGCCCGCCCGAAGTGGGACGCGTTTACGAAGCCCACGGCGTAGGCCACGGCCGCCACGGTAGCCAGCTCGCCGGCTTGTAGCAGCTGCTGCGCCCGCAGCAGGCGCAGCTCGCGGATGAAGCCGGCGGGGGTGTGGCCGGTGAGCTCGCGCAGGTAGCGGTAGAAGCTGCGCTCGCTCAGGTGCACGGCCGCGGCCAGGTCGGCCGGGGTCAGGGCGGGATTGGGCAGCAGCAGCTCGGCCAGGGCGCGCAGGCGGGCCAGCCGCACCACTTTGGGGCGCGGCCAGCCGGCGGGCGGGGGCTGGTCGAGCGGCAGACGCCGGCCGGTGGTGGTAGCAGATGTAGATGAGAAGAGCATGGGCCGCGCCCGTTCACAACTGCTTCCCCTTAAGGCCGGGCGCAGCGCAACGGTCCGGCAAAGCTGGCGGCTGCCATTTCAAGCCGCTGTTCTATCCCTGCCAATTGTTGTTCTATCCCTGCCACGCCCGCTGGGCCGCCGGCAACCCGCTTGCTGCCTGCCTTTTATTTTAGCCATTTTCCGGGTGCTTACCCCCGTTCCGGCAGCTACGGTAGCCGGCAGCCGGTTCGGCCGGCCCGGCTGCGGGCCAGAAGCCGGGCGGGGGCCGCAAGCGCCACGCTGCCCAGGTTAAGTTATTGGTCAGGATTTGGAATAGTCCCGGGGCGCCCTCTACTTTTACGGTCGGCATCTGTCTGGGCCTCTGTCGAAGGGTTCGTTTCTTTCTTTCATCTACCTGCTACTGGTGTTGGTTTCTGGTCGCTGGCCGCTTTTTGCCCTGGGCTGCCGGGCATTTCCCTGGCTGCTCGTTTGGCTGTTGTTGGGTTGCCAGTCGCAGCCCGCGCCGCCCACCCGGGCGGCCTGGCTCACGGGGCCGTTTCAGGAGCCCGGGCCGGGCCGCGAAGCCGAGATGCGCCGCCTGCGGGCGGAGCTGGCCGCCCGGCCGGCTTACACCGGCGAGTACCGGTTCCGGCTGCTGTGGCGGCTGGGCAGCTACCTCAACTACTCGGCCACGCCCGACTCGGCCGCGCCCCTGCTGCGCGAGGCCCGGCGGCTGGGCCAGCCCCTGCGCCCGCGGGTGCCCATCGAGCTGGCCGGGGTACACAACCGGCTGGCTACCTACCACTGGCGCCACCACGCCTACGACAGCGCCCGCCTGAGCCACCACGCGGCGGCCCAGGTGCTGCGCCGCACCTTCCCCGACAGCCTCAGCCAGACCCGCGCCCAGTTCGTGGACGGCCGCCCGACCGTGCCCGCCGTGATGCAGGCCAGGCAGTACTATAATGCCGGGCTGTCCAGCACCGCCCTGGGCGAGCTGCCCCAGGCCCTGCGCGACTACGAGCAGGCCCGCCGCGCCTACACCCAGGCCGCCGACCTGGGCGGCTTGGCCTGGGTGCATGTGCTGTTTGCCGAGGCCCTGCAGCAGCAGCAGCAGCCCGCCCGCGCCGCCGGCCACTTCGAGCAGGCCCTGGCCACCCTGCGCCAGCTGGCCCCCCGCGAGCCCGCCCGCGCCACCCAGGAGTGGGCCAGCACCCTGGCCCCCTACGCCCCCGACCTGCTGGCGCGCCAGCCCGCCCGGCTGCAGGCCCTGGCGCAGGAAGGGCTGGCCCTGCTGCCCGAGCCCCCCACCCGCAGCACCGACCGCGACCTGCTGGCCACCGCCACCAGGCTCACCCTGCTGGCCGCCCGCGCCGAGCTGGCCCAGCGCCCCGCCGGGCAGTCGGCCGGGCTGGCACGGGCGCAGGCGCTGCTACCCCGCTTCCGGGCGGCGGCCGGGGCCGACTTCCGGGCGGCGCTGGACTACTACCCGGCGGCAGCCGACGCGGCAGCCCTGCAGGCCGGCGGGGCCCACGCCCGCGGCGAGGCGGCAGCCTACCAGCGCTTCCGCCGCCTGGCTCAAACCTACCGCGACTCCATTGCCGATTCGCGCGGGCGGGCCCAGACCAGCCTGGGGCTCGCGCGCCAGCTGGTGCGGTGGCACGACTACGCCCCGGCCGTGCGCGAACTGCGCCAGCTGCTGCCCGCCTACCAAACCAGCGCCGACCAGGCCGAGCGGCAGAGTATCTACAGCCTGCTCACCGAGGCCTACGCCGGCACCGGGCAGGTCGATAGCGCCTTCGCGGCCCAGCGCCGGGCCACGGCGCTCGACGCCCACCGGCGCAGCCAAACCCAGCAGGCCGTGCTGGCCGAGGCCGAAACGCGCTACCGCACCGGCCTGCAAACCGCCCGCATCGGCCAGCTCACCCGCGACGGCGTGCAGCAGCGTCGCCAGCAGTTGCTGGCTTTGTCGGCCGCCGGGCTGCTGGCGATGCTGCTGGGCGGCGCGGCCTGGGTGCTGCGCCGCACCCGCCAGCTCAACCGCAGCCTGGAGGAGCAGCGGGCCCTGCTGGCCACCCAGGCCGAGCAGCTCACCGAGCTCGACCGCGCCAAAAATGCCTTCTTCGCCAACGTCAGCCACGAGCTGCGCACGCCGCTCACGCTCATCGTGGGGCCGGTGGAGCACCTGCTGCGCCAGGGCCCGGCCGCCTGGGAACCTGGTTTGATGCACGAGCGCCTGACCATGACCCTGCGCAACGGCCGCCGCCTGCAAGGGCTGGTCAATGGCCTGCTCGACTTCTCGAAGCTCGACGCCGGCAAGCTGGTGGTGCAGCCGATGGCCGTGCAGGCGGCCGAGTTTTTCCGCCACCTGCTGGGCCTCTTCGAGCCCCTGGCCCAGGAGCGGGGCCTGACGCTGCACGGCACCGTGGCCCTGCCCGAGGCGCTGACGCTGCTCTTCGACGCCGACAAGGTGGAAAAGGTGGTAACCAACCTGCTGGCCAACGCCGTAAAGTTTACCCCGGCCGGCGGGCAGGTGCGCCTGCGCGTGGCCCCCGCCCCCGCCGCGTCCGCCGGCTACCTCCTGACGGTGGCCGACACCGGCCCGGGCATCGCCCCGGCCGAGCAGGCCCGGGTGTTCGAGCGCTTCTACCAGAGCCGCAGCCACCAGGTGCAGGGCGGCACCGGCATCGGGCTGGCGCTGAGCCGCGAGCTGGCCGAGCTGCTGGGCGGGCACCCTGCAGAGCCGCCCGGGTGAGGGCAGCACGTTCAGCTTCACCTTCCGGGCCGCGCCGACGACTGCGCCGGCCCTCCCCCACCCGCTCCCCGGCCTGGCCGCCGACGCCAACGCGGCCGAGCTGGCCGCCGAACCCGCTGAGGTTGCCGACCTTCCCGCCGCCCCGGCCGGGCCGCGCCCGCGCGTGCTGGTGGTGGAAGACCACGCCGACATGCGCGCCTACCTGCGGCAGATTCTGCAGCCGCACTACGAGGTGCTGGAAGCCGAGAACGGCCGGGTGGCGCTGGAGGTGCTGGCCCGCGAGGAGGTCGATTTGATTTCGTCCGACGCCATGATGCCCGAGCTGGGCGGCCTGGAGCTGCTGGAGCGCGTGAAGGCCCACCCCGACTGGCGCCGCCTGCCTTTCCTCATGCTCACGGCCCGCGCCAGCGCCGAGCACCGCCTCAGCGCCCTGGAGCTGGGCATCGACGACTACCTGCCCAAGCCCTTCCTGGCCCACGAACTGCTGGTGCGGACGCACAACCTACTCACTAACCACCGCGAGCGGCAGCACTGGCTAAACGCCTCGCCTGACGAGCCGGCCGACGACGCGGCCCCCAACCCGGCAACGGCCCCCCGCCCGCCCGATGGGGCAATGGTTGCCACGATGGTAGCCCCCGCCGTCGAGGTCGCAACCGCCGACGAAGCGCACGCGGCCGGATTGCTCCGCAGCCTGCAGGAGCTGGCGCCGGTTATCCTGGCCGACCCCGACTACACCCCCCAGCTGCTGGCCGATGCCCTGGGCATGAGCGAGCGCACCCTCTACCGCCGCCTCAAGGAACTCACCGGCCTGACGCCCGCCGGCTGGCTGCGCGAAGTGCGCCTCGACCGCGCCCGCCAGCTGCTCGAAGCCCAGGCCCTGCCCACTGTGGCCGAGGTGGCTTACGAAGTGGGCTTCCCGAATGCCAGCCACTTCACGCAACTGTATAGCAAGCGTTTTGGCAAGAGGCCGAGCGAGTATTAGATGTTCGGTATTCGGTAACGTTCATCCGCATACCCAATACCTACCGCGGGCACTCCTCCCGGGTCAGGTTCTCATTAAGGCACATGCCGGCTTTGTTGCCCTCGGCGGCGGCCACCAGGGCCTGCTGCTGGCCGGGCGTGGTGTCGCCGGCCGCGAAGAGGTCGCGCACGGTGGTCTGGGCGTTTTTATCGACCCACACCGCGCCGCTGGTCATGAGGCGGGCGCCCAGCACGGCCGCCAGCTCGCTACGCTGGTGCTGCGGCGCGTGCAGAAACAAAGCCGCCCGCTCCAGCTCCTCGCCGTTCTCAAACTGCACGCAGCGCAGCCCGCGCCCCGGCCCGCCGATGAGGCGACTGATTTTCTCCTCCCGCACCCGGATGCCCTGGCGACGCAGGCGGCGGCGGGCATTGTCGCTCAGGTGGCCGGGGCCGTCGGTCAGCACCACCACATCGGCACTCCAGCGGCTGATGAGCAGGGCCAGGCCCGTCACGGCTTTGCCCTGCCCGTACACGGCCAGGGGCTGCTGGCGCACCTCGTAGCCGTGGCAGTAGGGGCAGTGCAGTACGCCCACGCCCCACAGCTCGCGGAAGCCCGGCAGGGGCGGCAGCACATCCGCCACGCCGGTGCAGAGCAGCACCCGCCGGGCGGTGCAGCGAAAGGCGGCGTCGGTATCGGTGCGGCGGCCGTGGGCCTCGAAGCCGCGGCCGGCTTTCAGCGGCTTGAGGTGGTCGATGCTGAGGCACTGGTGGGTCACGGTTTCGTAAGGCTTGAGTTGCTCCTGACTTAGGTGCAGCAGCTCAACCGGCTTGATGCCGTCGCGGGTGAGGAAGCCGTGGACGCCGGGCGAGCATTCGTTGCGCGGGGGGCCGCCGTCGGCCAGCAGCACCCGGCGGCAGCAGCGGCCCAGGGTGAGGGCGGCGGCCAGCCCAGCCGGCCCGGCCCCCACTATTAGCACATCATAATCGAACTGGGCGAGGGCGGCGGGCAGGCGCGCCGGGGAAGTAGCAGTCATACACAAGGCCGAACAATTGGCGGAGGTACGGGCGGGCGGGCGCTGGTGTTCGGGAAGTAGGGCGAAGTAGCGCGAACTTTGTAGTTCGCGTCCCAGAACGACAATCGTTCCGACGGCGCGGGGACGCGAACTACAAAGTTCGCGCTACTTCGCCCTATTGCTTATGCTTCTCATCGCCGACGGCGGCTCCACCAATTGCCAGTGGTGCCTGGCCGATGCCCCGGGCCCGCGCCAGTATTTCCGCACCGAAGGCTACAACCCCTACGCCGTGGGCACGGCCGCCATCGTGGCCTCGCTGGGGGCGGCCCTGCCGCCCAGCCTGCCTTGCGGGCAGGTGCGGGCCGTGTATTTCTACGGCGCCGGCATCACCGATGCCGGCAAGGCCGAAGTGGTAGCGGCGGCCTTGCGCACGCTGTTTCCCGCCGCCCGCGTGACGGTAGACGAAGACATGCTGGCCGCCGCCCGCGCCCTGCTGGGCCACCGGCCGGGCCTGGCCGCCATCCTCGGCACGGGGCAGAACTCGGCCCTCTATGACGGCCGGCACCTCACCCACACCGTAGAGGGCCTCAGCTACATTCTGGGGGAAGAAGGCGCGGGCACCTACATCGGCAAGCGCCTGCTGCGCGACTTCCTGCGCCAGCGCCTGCCGCCCGCCC
>Ga0247804_10000838_pt1 | contig 14255 bp, 12 predicted proteins | sample UWRJL029104C1_FD_181142 | JGI IMG/M metagenome (GOLD analysis project Ga0247804, IMG submission 181142) | Plant litter microbial communities from Arlington Agricultural Research Station in Wisconsin, United States - UWRJ-L029-104C-1 | ecosystem: Environmental > Terrestrial > Plant litter >...
CCGCCCCAGCAGACTACCAATTACAAACAGCAAAAACGGCACTGCCGACAGGTACGCCGCCGCCGAAGCATCGAGCCGCAGCCCATAAAAAAAGGTGCCAGCCACCGTGCCGGCCGAAAGTTGCCGGGCCACTGCCCCATGATAGAGCAAAAACAGGCCCCGACTCAAGCCAAAAAACAGAAGCCAGAACAAAAAATAGCGCGGCTGAAACGCAAATCGATTCTTCACCGGACAAAGATAGACCCCCTGGATGGCCTTGGCTCGGGCTGCTTTTTAACTTTTTTTCAGCCCGCCAACTTTTTTTTCGAGCAGAAAAGGAAAAACTTCTACCAAAAGCCCGTCTTTCAAGTTGGGTTTAGAGAAGCGGAAAATTGCAGAGCAGTAGGTCTTCGAATAGCTGCAAACGTTTGCGGAAGCACTGCAAACGTTGTAGTCGAAATTGTCAGAAGCCGTTTTGGGGGCTTTTCAGGAAAATCAGGGGTTTTGAGTGGGGTAGGTTCAATTTTTTGGGGGTGTTTGGAATAAAATGCCGTGTTGCTGTACATTTGCCTTCAGAAAACACACCCTCTTCTCCTCGGTCACCCAAAAACCCGGGGCTTTTAAAAATACTCCCACCCGCCATGGCCATTCTGCGCTTTAATGCACTTGAACTCGTAACCAAGCGTCACGCGAAAACGGTAACCCCCAGCACCGTTCGCCGCTCCGACAGCTACGGCAAAAACGTGTTCAATACCGAAGCCATGCGGGCAACGATGCCCAGCGACTACTTCAAGAAGCTGCAGGCTGCCATTAAACAAGGCGCTACCGTGGAGCGCAGCGTGGCCGATGCCGTGGCTTCGGCCATGAAAACCTGGGCCATGGCCAAGGGCGCCACGCACTACACGCACTGGTTCCAGCCCCTCACCGGCGCCACCGCCGAAAAGCACGACTCGTTCTTCGACCTCAATTCCGACGGCCGGCCGATTGAAAACTTCAAGGGCTCGGCCCTCGTGCAGCAGGAGCCCGATGCCTCGTCGTTCCCCAACGGCGGCATCCGCAACACCTTCGAGGCTCGCGGCTACACCGCCTGGGACCCCACTTCGCCCGCTTTCATCATCGAAACGGTAGGGGCGAAGACGCTCTGCATTCCTACGATTTTCGTGGCCTACACCGGCGAAGCGCTTGACTATAAGGCGCCGCTGTTGAAGTCGCTGGCCGTGCTCGAAAAGTCGGCCCTCGACGTGTGCCACTACTTCGACAAGGACGTGGCCCGCGTGAACACCACGCTCGGCATCGAGCAGGAATACTTCCTCGTCGACCGTGCCCTGTTCGACGCCCGTCCTGACCTCGTGCTCACCGGCCGCACCTTGTTTGGCCACGCGCCGGCCAAGGGCCAGCAGCTCGACGACCATTACTTCGGCTCCATTCCGGCCCGCGCGCATGCTTTCATGCTCGACTTCGAGGAAGAGGCCAACGAGCTGGGAATTCCGCTGCGGACGCGTCACAACGAAGTAGCGCCCAATCAGTTTGAGTGCGCGCCGACCTTTGAGGATGCCAACTTGGCTATCGACCACAACCAGCTGTTGATGGATGTTATGGAGCGCGTGGCCGAGCGCCATAACTTCAAGGTGTTGCTGCACGAGAAGCCTTTCGCCGGCGTGAATGGCTCGGGCAAGCACAACAACTGGGCAATGAGCACCGACACCGGGGTGAACCTGCTGGCTCCCGGCAAGCGCCCCAAGGAAAACCTGCAATTCCTGGCCTTCTTCATCACCACGGTGAAGGCCGTGCATCGCTACGGCGATTTGCTGCGTGCCAGCATTGCCTCGGCCAGCAACGACCACCGCCTCGGTGCCAACGAAGCGCCGCCGGCCATCATGTCGGTGTTCCTCGGCTCGATGCTGGACGGCGTGCTCGACGAGTTGGAGCGTACCGCCAAGCTGCCCCTCGACAAAGGCGACAACATCTACCTCAAGCTGGGTATCGACAAGATTCCGCCCATCCTGCTCGATAATACCGACCGCAACCGTACCTCTCCCTTCGCCTTCACCGGCAATAAGTTCGAGCTGCGCGCCGTGGGCTCTTCGGCCAACTGCGCCTCGGCCATGACCGTGCTCAACGCCATCGTGGCCGACCAGCTGATTGACTTCAAGAAGTCGGTTGACGCCTACATCGAGCAGGGCAAAAAGAAGGAAGTGGCCATCGTGGACGTGCTGCGTGAGTACGTTATCAGCTCCAAAAACATCCGTTTTGAAGGCAACGGCTACTCGGACGAGTGGAAGGAAGAGGCCGCCCGCCGCGGGCTGGCCAACATCCCCACCACGCCCCTGGCCCTCGATGCCTACGTGACGGCTGAGTCGGCCGAGCTGTTTGCCCGCCACGGTATCTTCTCGCACACCGAGCTGCACGCCCGCCACGAAATTCTGCTGGAAGACTACCAGAAGAAAATCCAGATTGAAGCCCGCGTGCTGGGCGACCTGGCCGTGAATCACATCATTCCCACGGCCATCTCGTACCAGACCAAGCTCATTAACAACGTAAAAGGCTTGCGCGAAATCGGTCTGGCCGACGAGTACAGCGAAGTGACGGTGGAAATGATTAAGCGCATCTCGCGCTATGTTTCGACCATCAAAACCAACGTGGACGCCATGATTGACGCCCGCAAGGAAGCCAACAAAATTGAAGATGGCCGCGAGCGCGCAATTGCGTACTGCGACGACATCAAAACGAAATTCGACCCCATCCGCCGCGCTGTTGACAAGCTTGAGCAGATGGTGGACGATGAGGACTGGCCTCTGGTAAAGTACCGCGAACTATTGTTCAGCCGGTAGGCGCCAGAAGTTAGAATCGGGTCCGGTGTTGGGTGGGAATTCTCGCCGCGCCCCGGTTGGGAAAGAGCCGTTCCGTGTGGGGCGGCTTTTTTTGCGTTTGGGGGGTAGTGGCTGCTGGTTAGCATTAACCTTGAAGAATAAAATGCGTTAAAAGCCGCACGCCGCCGGATGTTACCGAGCGGCGATTTGTTCATTCTTCCTTTCCCTTTCGCCATGAAAACCCTTGTTGTTCTCGCAGCCCTGCTGACGGCTGGTGCTTACTCGGCCAGCGCCCAGACCACCCAAACCACCACTACCCGGCAGACGACTACGGCGCCTGCCACGACGACCACCACGTACCCAACGCAAACTCAGACGGTGGTAACCCCACCGGCAACTACGACCACCGAAACGAGCACTACGACCACCGACCATACGGTGAACGGGGTGCCGGCCCAAACCAAAAATGGGAAGGCCATTATTGTGCCGGAGGGCGCCAAAGTAAAAGGTAACGGCAAGCGTATTAAAGTAAAATAAGCACCTTGCTGCTGAAATAAGAAAGCCCGGCTGCACATCAGTGCAGCCGGGCTTTTTTGCGGGTAACTACTAGGCTGTGAAGCTAATCTACCTGCGGCTGCGCCAATAGCAGCTGTTGCTTGGGCTCCTCATCCTCTACCAGCTCCGCGCCGCTGCCGGGGTCGGGTACCAGCGTTTTCCAGGCGGCGTGGCGTAGCTCGTCGAGCTTGTGCAGGCCTTCGCTCACGGTGGCGTTGGCCTTGAGTTTGTCGAAAACGCCACTTTTGTTGGCCACCATGATTAGCTTTTCGATGACGAAAGGCAGTACCCAGCCTACTACATTGGAGGCCAGGGCACCGCGCAGGCCGATACGGGCCAGCAGGCGCACGGTCATGCGCTCGAGCAACATTACCCGGACGGCGGGCAATGCTTTGTCGGCCAGAAAGTCGGCTACCAGCTTGAGGTTGCCTTTTTCGACTTCGGTGCGCAGTACGTCCTGCACCGAGTCGAGGGCGCGGGCGGCGAGCTGGCGGAAGAGGCGGCCGGTTTGCCAGGCGGCCAGGCCGGTGAGGCGGGCCGCGCCGGCCAGCGCCGGGAAGAAGCGCGGTTTTTTAATCTTCATAAGGCTGGCTTTCAGGAATCCCAAAGTTATGTACGAATTGCGGGAACGCGGGTGCTACAGTCGGGGTTTGCAGTGGGCCTCGGTTGGGTGAAATCTGCCGGGGCCGGTGGCCTGTTTTACGTATTTATTCGTTGCCAAGGCCAGCCGCTGCTCGTACTTTTGATGCCTGAATACTGTTCGACCTTTCATGTCTGACCTTCTGCTGGATATTAATCTGCAAAACCTGCCCGACGACTACTTTGCCGGCGAATGGCAGGTGGCGAGTCGGGTATTGAACAGCAATGACCCCGGCAGCCCGCTAGCCCAGGCCGCGCGCCTGCGCCTGGAGGCGAACCGGCTTGAAACCCAGGCGCCCGAAGCCCGCCACAACCAGTCGGGCCGCTGGAGCGTACTGCGCGACGACCTGCTGAAGCGCCCCTACCTGCGCTTCGAGCTGCCCGCCGAGCAGACCCGCGCCCTCGTGACGCGCCTGCGCCGCTCCAGCGACGGCGCCAAAAGCCAATTGAACCTTTATTTTGCGTCGGGCATGGAAATGCAGCTCGAACGCGTGTAGCCCGTGATGAATCCAGTTCTTCCTGTTCGTTTTCTTTAATCGTTTCTATCCGTGAGTACCCCTGATTCTACTGTTCCAGCGGCTGCGACCCTGGAAAACGCGCCGGAGCTGATTAGCATTGGACAGGAAGAGTTTGCATTCCTCTCCGACTTCATTCCGCAGCTGGTCTGGATTACCGACCCGCAGGGCAACCACACCTATTTTAACCAGCGCTGGGTGGACTACACGGGCTACACCGTGCCGATGAGCGTGGGGCCGGATATGTGGAACAACCTGCTGCACCCCGACGACCAGCAGCGCGCCCGCCAGGTGTGGGGTCACTCGCTGGCTACCGGCGATGAATACCGAATCGAGTACCGTTTCAAGGGAAAAAACGGGGGTTACCGCTGGTTTCTGGGGCAGGCCCTGCCGCGGCGCGACGAGAGCGGACAGATTGTGGCCTGGTTTGGAACCTGCACCGATATTGAGGAGCAGCGCCAGATGCGCGAGCAGTTGGAGCTGGCTTATTCCGATTTGGAAGCCAAGGTGATGTTTCGCACCCTGGATTTGGAGCGGGAGGTGCAAACGCTGCGGCAGCAGCGCGACGCGTAATAACTTTTTTCTTCGGAAATGCTTTTTGCAAAACGGCTCTACGGAGCCGTTTTTTATTTTCAGCGTTTTCTTTTTTTCTATGAAAGCAATTGTCATTCAGCAGCCCGGCGGACCGGAAGTATTGCAGTTGCAGAAGCAGCCCAAGCCCCGCCCCGCCGCCCACGAAGTTCTGATTCGCGTGCAGGCCGCCGGGGTAAACCGTCCCGACGTGCTGATGCGACAGGGCAAATACGCTGGTAGCGGCGACGTGAGCGGGCTGGTGCCGGGGCTGGAAATTGCGGGCATCGTGGAAGAATGCGGGGCTGACGTCAGCCACTGGCAGCCCGGCGCCGCGGTGTGCGCGTTGCTGCCGGCTGGTGGTTATGCCGGGTACGCCGTGGTGGACGCCCGGCATTGCCTGCCCGTGCCCGCAGGCTTATCCATGGCTGAGGCCGCCGCGCTCCCCGAAACAGTTTTTACCGTGTGGCACAACGTGTTTCAGCGCGGTGCCTTGCAGCCGGGCGAAACGCTGCTGGTGCATGGCGGCAGCAGCGGCATCGGCACCACGGCCATTCAACTGGCGGTAGCGTGGGGTAGCCGGGTGGCCGTGACGGCGGGCGATGAGGCCAAATGCCAGGCCTGCCGCGAACTGCGGGCCGAGTGGGCCATCAACTACAAAGCGGAGGATTTTGAGCAGGTACTGCAAGCGGAAGGCGTCGATGTTATTCTCGACATGATTGGCGGCGAGTACATCGCCAAAAACCTGCGCTTGTTGAAGGACGACGGCCGACTGGTATTTATCAATGCCATGCAGGGCAACAAGGGCGAGTTTAACGCGCTGGAGGTCATGCGTCGTCGCCTCACGATTACCGGCAGCACCCTGCGCCCGCGCTCGGCTGAGTTTAAGGCGTCGCTGGCGGCGGAAGTGGAACGGCACGTCTGGCCGCTGCTGGCGGCGGAGAAATTCCAGCCCGTTATTCATCAGACTTTTCCGCTGGCGGAGGCCGCGGAAGCGCATCGGCTGATGGAAAGCAGCGCGCACATCGGGAAGATTGTGTTGGAGATGTAAAATGCTGTCATGCTGAACGCAGTAAAGCATCTTCCCGCGCTAGAACAGAATCGTTCTGACGTGAAAAGATGCTTCACTGCGTTCAGCATGACAGGAGGTTTTTAGGCCTTCTTCCACTTAATGGTGCAGCCAATGGCTTTGGTCGAAGCCGTGGACGCCGGCTTGCCGGCCAGCAGCTCGCTTATGGCGTTTTCCACGTACTTCGTTTTCACGAGCTTGGCATCTTCGGAGTTGTCGTCGATGGCGCCGATGTAGGACACCACGAAGTCGTTGCCCTGGCGGGTGAGCACGTAGAGGTGCGGCGTGCGAGTGGCCCCGAAGGTCTTGGCTATCTGCTGGGTTTCGTCGTGCAGGTAGGGGAAGGGGTATTTCTTGCTCTTGGCCTGGGTTTGCATGGCTTCGTAGGAATCGCCGGGCACGGTGGCTACGTCGTTGGGGTTGATGGCCACCACGGGGTAGCCTTTGGGCGCGTACTTCTTGTGCAGGGCGATGATGCGGCTTTCGTAGGCCTTGGCGAAGGGGCAGGTGTTGCAGGTGAAGACGACGATGTAGCCTTTGACGGTTTTGTTGTCGGCCAGCGACACCATTTTGCCGTCCACGTTCCGGAGACTGAAATCGGCGGCTTTGTCGCCGACCTGGTAGCCTTCGTCGGTGGAGCGGAGGGCGAAGCTGCTGAACAGCAGGGCGCAAATAGCGAGTAGCGGCAGGAGTTTGTTCATCATGGAGAATTGGGTTAAAGAGGAAATTTCTGGAGGGCGGTGGTCAGCTCAGCGACGGAAAGCTCTTGCTCGAAGGCGCTGCGCTGGCCGGTTTTATTGTTGAAAATAAGCGTAAACGGCAAGGCCCCTGACCATTTGGCATCGACTTTTTCGAGCCAGGTATTGGGGTCGGATTCGTTCAGTAAAACAACTTCGGATTTTAGCTTGCGCTGCTTTACGAAGGGCTGGACTTTCTTCGTCAGCTGCGAGGCGTAGTCCAGACTCACGAGCAACACCTTGACTTTGCTACTGGCGTAGGTGGTGCTGAGCTGGTCGAAATTCGGCAGCTCTTTCACGCACGGCCCGCACCAGGTAGCCCAGAAATTGACAACGTAGGTAGTATCGGTGGCGCGGGCGAGGCGTTGCTGGAGCTCCGGAAATTTGATGACGCGCACCTGCTGAGCGAAGCTGGGGGAGGCGAGGAGCAGGCTGAGCAGCAGTGCAAATAAGGGGGCTGTCTTCATAGTCAAAAGGCTGTCATGCTGAACGTAGTGAAGCATCCTCTCACGCCGAAACGACGCAGTAAACTTTTTCTTGCGTGAGAGGATGTTTCCTTCGTCAGCATGACAGTTTCTGCTTACGGCACGATGTGAAATAGACAATCCAAGCCCGCCGGAAGTTGCGGGGCCGGAAAGCCAAGCCCCGAACCGCTTTACCTTTGTGCTCCGGCGCAACTTTCGCCATTTCTGCCGAGTTTTCAGTCCATGAACAAGACCTATTGCCCCAGCCTGACCGAGTACAAGCGCCGCGTGGCGCGCGTGGTGAACATCGGTGGGGTGCCGCTGGGCGGTGATTTTCCCATCCGGGTGCAGAGCATGACCACCGTGGACACGATGGACACCCTCGGCTCGGTAGAGCAGACCCTGCGCATGGTAGAAGCGGGCTGCGAGTACGTGCGCATCACCGCGCCCAGCGTGAAGGAAGCCCAAAACCTGCTGGAAATCAAAAAGCAGCTGCGCCAGCGCGGCTGCAACGTGCCGCTCATTGCCGACATTCACTTCACGCCCAATGCGGCCGAGCTGGCCGCCCGCATCGTGGAGAAAGTGCGCGTGAACCCCGGCAACTACGCCGATAAGAAGAAGTTCGAGGAAATTGAGTACACCGACGCCAGCTACGCCGCCGAGGTGGACCGGATTCGCGAGCGGTTTCGGCCGCTGGTGAAGATTTGCAAGGAGTACGGCACCGCTATGCGCATCGGCACCAACCACGGCTCGCTGAGCGACCGGATTCTGAGCCGCTACGGTGACACGCCGCTGGGCATGGTGGAGTCGGCGCTGGAGTTTCTGCGCCTCTGCGAGGAGGAAAACTACTACGACGTGGTGCTGAGCATGAAAGCCAGCAACACCCAGGTGATGGTGCAGGCCTACCGCCTGCTGGTGCAGAAGCTCGACGAGGAAGGCCTGCAGCCCTACCCGCTGCACCTGGGCGTGACCGAGGCCGGCGAGGCCGAGGACGGCCGCATCAAGAGTGCCGTGGGCATCGGCACGCTGCTCGAAGATGGGCTCGGCGACACCGTGCGCGTGAGTCTGACCGAGGCCCCGGAGGCGGAGGCCCCGGTGGCGAAGGCCTTGATTGACCGGTATACTAATCGTGCTGAAGAAGCCCGGCCGATTCCGCCGTTGGCAAATGAAGAATTAATAATTAATAATGAAAAATTAAGCGCTGCCGGTGCCGAGCATGTACCAGTGCCTAATGAAGATGCCAGCCAGCACGCAGTTATTAATTCTTCATTATTAATTATTAATTCCAATCCGCCGATTGACCCGTTCCAGTACCACCGCCGGGCGGCCCGCGAAGTGGCCAACTTCGGCGGGCTGAACGTGCCGCGCGTCATCACCGACCTTTCGCGGGTGGCGGGGCTGGAATATGCTGATTTGCGCGCCGCCGGGCACCTCTATTCGTCGTTCCTGGACAAGTTTCAGATGTCGGACCTGGGGGCCGACTACATCTACACCGGCCAGACGCCGGCGCCCTTCATGCTGCCTAATGGCTTGAAAGAGATGGTGGACCACAGCGCCTGGCTCGACGGCGGCCAGCGCGCCGAGCACTTCCCGGTGCTCACGCCGGCCGAGTATGCCGCCGAGGGCCCGCGCCACCCGGCGCTGAACTTCGTGTTTCAGGAGCTGGCTACGCTCACGCCCGCGATGCTGCGCCAGCTGCGCGACGATGCCACGGCTGTTATCATCCTGCACACCAGCAATGCCCACGCCATGCCGGAAATCCGCCGGGCGTTTTTCGAGCTGCTGAATGAGGGGGTGAATAACCCGGTTATCATCAACCGCCAGTACCCGGACCTCACGCCCGAGCAAACCCAGCTCTACGCCGCCACCGACGTGGGCGGCCTGCTGCTCGACGGCCTCGGCGACGGCGTGGTGCTGAGCACCGAGCTGCTGCCCGGGGGGCGCCCGAAAGGGGAGTGGCTGAGCACCATCGACGCGCTCAACCAGCTCAGCTTCGGCATCCTGCAGGCGGCCCGTACCCGCATGAGCAAAACCGAGTACATCAGCTGCCCCAGCTGCGGGCGCACGCTCTTCGACTTGCAGGAAACCACGGCCATGATTCGCAAGCGCACCGACCACCTCAAGGGCGTGAAAATCGGCATCATGGGCTGCATCGTGAACGGCCCCGGCGAAATGGCCGACGCCGACTACGGCTACGTGGGCGTGGGCAAGGGCAAAATCGCCCTCTACCGCGGCCAGGAAGTCATCAAGAAATCGGTGCCCGAGGAACGCGCCGTGGACGACCTGATTGAGCTCATGCGCGAGGATGGCAAGTGGGTGGAAAAGGAAGTGGAGCCGGTGGGAGTGTAGTAGTGCTTGTCTTTACATCATGAGAAGACTGCGCAGCATAACCGTTTTGCTACTACTCAGCTATGGCCAGACTCTGGTTCAGGCATGCAATAAGCACCAGACGAATAGCCAGGAGGCCATGCAAATAGAATCTGTTGAACAAGCCAAACAGCTGATTAAGGAGTGCAATACCGGGCCGGAGAAGTTCGTATTGCCCATCCCAACGAGCCACCCACTGACTGTTCAGGGGCAGGAGGTGTCAGCCGACATCGCTATGGCTATTATTACTGATGAAATTTTGGCGAAAGGATGGATGCCAGATGGATTCGAGGAAAAAAACGGGATGCGCTATTACAAATATTCGAGGTTCCATTAGCTCTTTCGGAGTTGTACTCCGAAAGAGCGGTTTCGGCCCCTAGCTCTTCCGGTACCGGAAGGACCTTCGTCGCCGCCGCCCAAGCCTCTTCCGACATCGGAAGGGCCTTGCGCAGCCTCGCCCAGACCCTTTCCGACGTCGGAAGGGCCTTGCGCAGCCTCGCCCAGGGCCCTTCCGGTACCGGAAGTCGGGTTTTCAGTTTGAATATAGCGACTTCCGGTGTCGGAAGGCCGGTTGGCGACATCGACGGAGCGCCGGAGTTGGTAGAATTACAAGTTGTGCTTACCTTGGCGGCGAGTTCAGCTTGTACCTTTCAACCCCTTCACCTTCCGTCGTATGGAACCCACCACTACCCCCCAAACCCCCAATCCCAAAAAGCCGCGCAAGGCCCCGGCCGACCCCCGCGCCGACCTCGCGATGGCCACCACCTGGGTGGCCATCGGCGCGGCCTGGAAGCTCAACCCCGACATCACGGTGCGTCGCACCACGCAGGCCGAGTTTGAGGCCGCCGCCGCGGCGCACTACGGTAAGCTGCAAGCCCGCCTCAACGTGGGCGACCCGCGCGCCATCCTATCGGGCCGCCTCGATGCCATCCGCGACATTTTCGCCGACCAGCTCGAATACATCAAGGCCGCGCTGCTGCCCATCTATAAGCGCGAGGGCATTGAGGATGCCTACCCCACCTTCGGCATCGGGTGGGAGGACGACACCTGGCAATTCCCGACCAAGCGCCTCAAGGCCCAGGACGCCTACGACAAGGCCGTGGCCGGCCTGCTGGCCCAGGGCCTGAAAGCCGGCGACGCCGGCGCCGACCGCCTCGGCCCGCTGGCCGAAGAGTTCCGGAAAAAATACGAGGAACTCGGCAGGCTCGACGGCAAAACCAGCGCCGCCGTGGGCCAGAAAAACCTCGGCCGGCCCTACCTGAAAAAGACGGCCCGCAGCCTGCGCTACATCATCCGCGGCAACGAGCCCGACACCTGGGAGCAGGTGTGGCGCGAGTGGGGCACGCAGAAGGAGAAGTTCTAGAGGCCAGCCAGCCGTAGCGCGAAACGCCGTTTCGCGCTACAAAATCGCCACGCTTCGCTCAGCGTAGCGTACTCCGGCACAAAAACGAAGAGAAAAGCGCGGAAAACAAATACAATAGTGCGCAGAACCCGGCATCTTTGGCCCAACAAACCAACGGCCTCGCAGCATGGAACTTCGCATCCGCAACCTCTCCAAAACCTACGCCAACGGCGTGCGCGCCCTGCGCGACGTATCGCTGACCATCCCCAACGGCATGTTTGGCCTGCTCGGGCCCAATGGCGCGGGCAAAAGCTCGCTCATGCGCACCATCGCCACGCTGCAGGAGCCCGACGCGGGCAGCATCACCCTGGGCGACATTGACGTATTGACTGAGAAAGACCGGGTGCGCCAGGTGCTGGGCTACCTGCCCCAGGAGTTTGGGCTCTACCCCGGCATCTCGGCCGAGGTGCTGCTCGATTATTTCGCCGGCCTCAAAGGGATTCGCGACGCCAGGGAGCGCAAGCTGGCCGTCGAGAGCCTGCTCCAGCAAACCAACCTCTGGGCGGCCCGCAAGAAGGCGGTGGGCGGCTACTCGGGCGGCATGCGGCAGCGCTTCGGCATCGCGGTGGCGCTGCTGGGCTCGCCGCAGCTCATCATCGTGGACGAGCCCACCGCCGGCCTCGACCCCACCGAGCGCAACCGCTTCCTCGACCTGCTCAGCGAGATAGGCGAGAATGTGGTGGTGATTCTCAGCACCCACATCGTGGAAGACGTCACCGAGCTCTGCCCCCACATGGCCATCATCGCCCAGGGCGAAGTAGTGGCCACCGGCTCACCCAACGACGTGATTGGCGAAATCCGCGGCAAGGTGTACCGCACCAAAACCGAAAAGGCCGCCCTGGCCCAGCTGCGCGCGCAGCACGAGGTCATTTCCTCGAAGCTGGTGGCCGGGCAGCCGGTGGTGCGGGTGTTCAGCGAAACGGCTTTAAACGACGGTTTTCAGCCCGCCGAGGCGACGCTGGAGGACGTGTATTTCCACCGGCTGGCGAGAAAGGAAAGTTCAATTAAGAATGAATAATTAATAATTAAAGACACAGGATAAGTAGGCTTACGCAACGCCTTCCGCAGGCTATCCACGGCCCTTAATTATTCATTCTTAATTATTAATTAAAAAAGCATGTTCTTTCACATCTTCCGCTTCGAGCTGCGGTACCGCTTCACGCAGCCCAGTACCTACCTGTTTTTCGGGGTCTTCGCGCTGTTCGCGTTCCTGTCGCAAACCGTGGACGACTTCGGGTTCAACGGCAGCCCCAAGGTGCACGTCAACTCGCCCGATGCGCTGGCGCAGCTGTTTTTCATCGCCTCCATTCTGGGCATGTTTGTGACGGCGGCGGTGCTGGGCACGCCCATTTACCGCGACGATAAGGATGGCATGACCGGGCTGGTCTACACCACGCCTATCACCAAGCCGGCCTATCTGGCGGGGCGGTTTCTGGGCTCGCTGCTGGCCATCTGGTTTATTTACAGTGGTATTTCGGTGGGTGCCTTGCTGGGCATGCTCGCGCCCTGGGTGGAGGCCAGCAAGCTGGGGCCCATCATGCCGCTGGCGTTGCTGGGGCCGCTGGTGGGCGCGGCCTGGGTGAATGCCTTGTTTGCGGGCTGCGTGTTTTTTGCGGCGTACCTGCTGTTTCGCTCGCCGCTGGTGGTGTACCTGGGCGGTATCGTGCTGTTCGTGCTCTACCAGGTGTCGCGGATATTCACCGAGAGCATCAGCAGCGACCACCTGTTTTGCCTGACCGACCCCTTCGGGCTGGCGGCCAAGAACATCGATGCCAACTACTGGACCATTGCCGAGCGCAACACGCGGCTGGTTAATTTCTTCGGCGGCGAGCTCATTCAGAACCGGCTGCTGTGGGCGGGCGTGGGTTTGCTGATTCTGACCATTGGCTGGGCCTTTTTCCGGCTGGGCCAGCCGCGCACCCGCGCCAAAAAGCAAGCGCCCGAACCCGAAACCCTGCCGCCGACGGCGGTCGGCCTGCGCCGCTCGCCCCAGGAGTTTGGGGCGGGGCTGGGCCGCTGGCAGCTGTGGCAGCTGGCGAAAGTGCAGTTCATGAACGTGGTGCGGGCCTGGCCCTTCCGGGTGCTGGCGCTGCTGGGCATCATATTCGTGCTTTTCAACGCCTACTACACCTACCAGGACCCGCGCGGCATCCAGATGCCCGTGACTTACCTCATCCTGCGGCTGGTGAATGACAACTACACGCTCTTTGCCCTTATCATCATCACCATTTACGCCGGCGAGCTGGTGTGGCGCGAGCGGGACACGCACCTGGAGCTCGTGTTCGACGCGCTGCCGTTTTCGACCTGGCTGCCCTTCCTGAGCAAGCTGCTGGCGCTGATGGGCGTGCTGGCCCTGCTCACGCTGGTGATGGACGGGGTGGGGGTAGCCATTCAGCTCTACCGCGCCCCGGCGCTGGTGGAGCCGCTGCTGTACGTGAAGGATTTCGCCCTGCAATGTGCCAAGCTGGCGGTGCTGTGCGCCATTGCCATGGCCGTGCAAACAGTCGTGAATAACAAGTACGTCGGCCACGCCCTGATGATGGTGTACTACGGCGTGGTGTTCCTGCTGGCCGACGCGCTGGGCTTGCACCACGCGCTGCTGAAATTCGGCGCCGCCGTGCCGTATACCTACTCCGATATGAACGGCTACGGCCACCTGGTGGGCCCGCTGCTGGCTATCAACGGCTATTATCTGGCCGGGGCGCTGCTATTGGTATTGCTGACCGGCCTGGTATGGGTGCGCGGCACCGAAACCAGCCTGCGCACTCGTTTGCGCCTGGCCGGGCAGCGGCTGCGCACGCCGGGCGTGCGCCCGGCGCTGCTGGCCTCGGGCTTGCTGACGTTGGCGGCGGGCGGCTGGGTGTTTTACAACGCCAACATTCTCAACGAGTACCTGACGCCCAAAACCCTGGAAGCCCGGCAGGCCGCCGCCGAGCGCCGCTACAAGCGCTACGAAAACCTGCCGCAGCCCAAAATCATCGCCATTGACTTAGTGGCCGATTTGTACCCCACGGCCCGCCCCCGCGGCTACCGGATGAGTGGTACTTACACCCTGCGCAATAAGGAAAGCCAGGCCATTGATACGCTGCTTATCTACTACGACAACAGCCGCAGCATCAGTAATAAGCTGACACTGGACCGCCCGTCT
>Ga0247804_10000839_pt1 | contig 14203 bp, 10 predicted proteins | sample UWRJL029104C1_FD_181142 | JGI IMG/M metagenome (GOLD analysis project Ga0247804, IMG submission 181142) | Plant litter microbial communities from Arlington Agricultural Research Station in Wisconsin, United States - UWRJ-L029-104C-1 | ecosystem: Environmental > Terrestrial > Plant litter >...
AAAGTTAGAAGAGTTAAGCCAAGAGCGCAGAAATGGCTACGCCTGGTATGGCAACTGGGGTCAAAAATTAATCGAAAAAGACTATCCGAAATGGTTAGCGTCCAACGGAATAAAATAAGGTTGAACTCGTCGTTGACGAAAATCGTAAAATCATGATTTTAAGTAAAGAAAATTTAAAAAACATCAGCGGGGAGAACGTAAATATTCCTGCGGCAGAACTGTTAGAATTGCCAGAAAGCATAATTCAATTTGGTACAGGCGTTTTACTTCGTGGTTTACCTGATTACTTTATTGATAAAGCAAATAGAAACGGTATTTTCAACGGCCGTGTTTTGGTTGTTAAATCAACTTCAAAAGGTGGCGCCGATGCTTTTTCTAAACAAGACAACCTTTACACCCTTTGCGTAAAAGGCATTGAGAATGGAGCAAACGTGGAGGAAAACACAATTAACGCATCAATTAGTCGTGTTTTATCGGCTTCGGAAGATTGGGCTGAAATCCTTAAAGCAGCACATAATCCTAATCTCCGGGTTGTGATTTCGAATACAACTGAAGTTGGAATTGTGCTTAGCGAAGATAAAATAACTGATAATCCACCACAATCTTATCCCGGCAAACTACTTGCTTTCTTACACGAAAGATATAAGGCATTTAATGGCTCAGAAGAAAGCGGAATGGTTATCGTACCAACCGAATTAATTAGCGATAATGCAGATAAATTGAAAGATATTTTACTAAAGTTATCGATTCAGAATAAATTAAGCTGGGATTTTGAACAATGGCTTAAAACTTCAAACCATTTTTGCAAAACTTTAGTTGACAGAATCGTGCCCGGAAAACTTCCTGCTGATGAGCAGAACGCTATCGAAAGTCAATTGGGTTATACTGACGAACTTATGATTATGGCCGAGCCTTTCAGATTATGGGCTATTGAATCTTCGAGTCCAAGGGTTAAAGAAATTTTATCTTTTGAGCAAGCTGATAAAGGAATTTTTATTGTTCCTTCGATAAATAAATTTAAAGAATTAAAGCTTCGTTTACTTAACGGAACGCATACTTTAAGCTGTGGTTTAGCGATTTTATTGGGTTTCAGTACGGTAAAAGAAGCAATGGCTGATGAAGTTTTCGCAAACTATGTTTCTAACTTAATGCGCCAGGAAATCGCATATTCTTTAGAGAACGATGATATTACTTATCAGGAAGCGATTGACTTTGCATCAAGCGTGATTGACCGTTTCAGCAATCCATTTTTAGAGCACCAATGGCAGGCAATTACACTAAATTTTACCTCAAAAATGCAGATGCGTAACATGCCGTTGATTAGAAAATATTACAGCCAGAAAAATGAAGTTCCGCCACTTATCACATTAGGAATGGCAGCTTACATCGTCTTCATGAATACGACAAAAGAGGGTGCAGATTATGTGGCCAAAGTAAACGGAAAAACTTATCCCGTTCAGGATGAATTCGCCGGGATTTTATACCAATACTGGCAGAATCCTGAAACAGCAATTGATAATATTTTAGGTGACTCGCGCTTATGGGATAAAAACCTAAACGACTATCCGGGTTTCAACGCAGCAATAAAAAATTACGTTGAGCTATTACAAAATACAGGTGCAAAAGAAACATTGAGTAACTTGCATTCAGAAAGAACAATTTAAAAAATGGTTACAAGAATTTTAAAAATCCATCCTAATGATAACGTTTTGGTTGCCCTGCAGGATTTGGCAAAAGGCGAAACCATAATCCATGATGGACATGAATATACTTTGCAGGATGACATCCATGCAAAGCATAAGTTTTTTATGCAGGATATGAACCCCGGCGACCCGATTATGATGTATGGTGTTTTGGTTGGAAAAGCGCAGCACTTCATCTTAAAAGGCGGCCTAATGGATACTGAAAATACCAAACATGCCTCAGATCCTTTTGAGTTTCGCCCATATCATTACGAATGGCGTGCGCCTGATGTTTCTAAGTTCGAGGGTAGAACTTTTAACGGCTACCACCGAAGTGATGGTCGCGTTGGAACTGCAAATTACTGGTTATTTATTCCAACCGTTTTTTGCGAAAACCGCAATCTTGATGTAATTCGTGAGGCTTTACATAATGAATTGGGCTATGCCGTAACCGATAAATACAAATCTTACACCCATCAATTAGTTGATGCATACAAAAATGGCGAAAGCCTGGAAGAAGCAGACCCAAATTCAATTGGTTTGCCAAACCCTGCTGCAAACCGTATTTTTAAAAATGTTGATGGAATCAAATTCCTGAACCATCAAGGTGGTTGTGGTGGTACCCGCCAGGATGCTGCAGTTTTAAGTAAACTATTAGCCGCTTATGCCGATCACCCGAATGTTGCCGGTGTTACCGTTTTAAGTTTAGGCTGCCAGAATTTACAGGTTCAGGATTTCATAAACGATTTAAAACAACGCAGTCCTAATTTTGATAAACCATTATTCATTTTCGAACAGCAGCAATCGCAAAGCGAAGAACAATTGGTTAAAGAAGCGATAAGAAAAACCTTCATCGGCTTAACTGAAATTAATGAGATTGAACGCCGGCCGGCACCCATAAGCAAGCTGGTTTTAGGTGTTAAATGTGGTGGCAGCGATGGCTTTAGTGGCATTAGCGCAAATCCTGCAGTTGGTTATACTTCAGACTTATTAGTTGCCTTGGGCGGAACGGTTCTACTTGCGGAATTCCCTGAACTTTGCGGTGCTGAACAGCAGTTAATCGATAGAACTAAAGATGAAACCGCGGCTCGTAAATTTATTCAGTTAATGACTGCTTACAACCAGTCGGCGGAAAATGTTGGTTCAGGTTTTTTCATGAATCCATCACCGGGAAATATTAAAGATGGTTTAATAACCGATGCAATTAAAAGTACTGGCGCAGCAAAAAAAGGCGGTACATCTCCTGTTGAAGATGTTTTGGATTACACCGAACCTGCAACAAAGCCGGGTTTAAACTTGGTTTGTACGCCTGGTAATGACGTTGAAGCAACAACAGGAAAAGCAGCATCAGGGGCAACTTTAATTTTGTTTACAACCGGTTTAGGTACGCCAACAGGTAATCCGGTATGCCCTACTATAAAAGTATCAACAAACAATTCGCTTACAAAACGAATGGGCGACATTATAGACATTAACTGCGGGCCCGTTATAGAAGGTCTAAAAACGATTGAACAAATGGGTGAGGATATTCTTGAATATTGTATTAAAGCCGCGAGTGGAGAAGTAATTCCAAAAGCTGTTTTACTAAATCAGGATGACTTTATTCCATGGAAACGTGGGGTAAGTCTATAACAGACTCATTATTGCGATTTACGATTGATCCTACTTTGTTCATCGTGATGTCGACAATTCAAAAATAAAGTATTAACAGAGCGAAGACGATCGGGCATAAAACATAAGCGATTGTCTTAAATAACATTCCTTTAAATGAAACCTTTTTTAGACGAGAATTTCCTCCTGGAAACCAAAACAGCGCAGAAACTTTACCATGATTTTGCGAAATCGATGCCGATTATTGATTACCATAATCACCTGATTCCGGACCAGATTGCAAACGATATGCAGTTCTCAAATATCAGCCAGGTTTGGCTTTACGGCGATCATTATAAATGGAGGGCAATGCGCGCAAACGGTATCGATGAAAAGTTTATTACTGGAGTGGGTTCAGATTATGAGAAGTTCGAAAAATGGGCTGAAACCGTTCCATACACACTTCGTAATCCATTGTATCACTGGACGCATCTGGAACTGCAAAGATATTTCGGAGTTAATGAGTTGCTTTCAGGAAAAACAGCTCAGAAAATTTATGATGAGTGTTCTTCAAAATTACAAACTCCAGAATATTCGGTTCGTGGGCTATTGGCCAAAATGAATGTTGAGGCGGTTTGTACAACTGATGATCCTTTAGATAGCTTAAACTTCCATCAGCAGTTGGCCAAAGAAGGCGCAAAACTTAAAATGTTACCTGCGTTTCGCCCTGATAAAGCAATGAACAGTGATGACATTGAAGGTTTAAATGAGTATATCGATAAGCTTGAAGCTGTTGTTGATAAAACAATAAGCGGTTTTCAGGATTATCTGGATGCTTTAAAAAGCCGCCATGATTATTTTGCTGAAAACGGATGTTCGGTATCAGATCATGGCTTAGAACAAATTTACGCTGAAGATTATACCGATGCTGAAATAGCTTCAATTTTCGATAAGATTAGAAATAAAACAGGGATTTCTTACCAGGAAAATCTTCAGTTCAAATCGGCAATGTTAATCTATTTTGCCGAATGGGATCACGAAAAAAGTTGGGTGCAGCAATATCATTTAGGCGCGTTGCGTAATAACAATGCTCGTATGTTGAGGCAATTAGGTCCGGACACAGGTTGGGATTCTATCGGTGATTTCAGTCAGGCGAGAATGCTTTCTAAATTCTTAAATCGACTGGATAATCAGGACAAATTAGCTAAAACGATTATCTACAACCTAAATCCGGCAGATAATGAATTAATTGCAACCATGATTGGAAACTTCAATGATGGCTCCATTGCAGGTAAAGTTCAGTTTGGTTCGGCCTGGTGGTTTTTAGATCAGAAAGATGGCATGATAAAACAATTGAATACATTATCAAATATGGGGCTTTTGAGCCGCATGGTTGGTATGCTTACTGATTCAAGAAGTTTCCTTTCTTTTCCACGTCATGAGTATTTCAGAAGAATTGTTTGTAACCTTTTTGGCAATGATGTGGAGAACGGCGAGCTACCTTACGACTTAGAGTGGATTGGTAAGATAATTCAGGATATTTCGTATTTTAACGCAAAAAATTATTTTAAATTTTAATTGCTCCCTTGGTCTGTGTCCCCACAGACCATTGAAAAGACTACGGTAAGAGGAACAATTAAACCCGCAGATTAAATACTATAAATGAACAACCAAATATCATCTTCATTAAAAAAAGGAAAAAAAGTTTTAAGCTTCGGAGAAATTTTATTGCGTATTTGTCCGGATATGGATGGCTTATGGTTGAAAGAAAATAAGTTGCCATTTTATGTTGGTGGCGCTGAATTGAACGTCGCCACTGCATTAGCCCTTTGGAACGTTCCTTCAACATATTTATCTGCCATGCCGCAAAATTCGGTTACCGAAGAAATTGCTGGTTACCTGAATAAAAAAAATGTAGATACATCCTCAATGATTTACGGCGGTGAGCGTTTAGGGCTATACTATTTACCGAAAGGAAAAGATTTAAAGAATGGCGGTGTTATTTATGATAGGGCAAATTCATCATACGCAGATTTAAAAGTTGGTCAGATTAACTGGGAGGCTATTTTTGAAGATGTGAGCTGGTTTCATTTCAGTGCCATTTGCCCTGCGATTAATCAATCTGTAGCTGATGTTTGTCTGGAAGCATTAAAAGTTGCAAGTTCAAAAAATATCACCATCTCTTTGGATTTAAATTACCGCGCAAAGCTTTGGAAATACGGTAAAGAGCCGATTGAAATCTTACCTGAACTCGCAAAATATTGTACCTTGATTATGGGCAATGTCTGGGCTGCGAACAAAATGTTAGGCACGGCACTGCACGATGATTTAAATTTAACCGAAGGTTATGCAAAGGAAACGTTACTGCAACAAGCAACAGATACCTCAAAAGAAATATTAAGTTTGTTTAGTGCCTGCAAAGCAGTTGCAAATACGTTCAGATTCGATAACGGAAAAGGCATTAAATATTACACTGCGCTTTACACAAACGATAAATTAACGGTTTCGCCTGAATACGTTTCTGATGAAATTTTAGACAAGGTTGGAAGCGGAGATTGTTTTATGGCTGGTTTAATTTATGGTTTTTATAATGATTTATCCGAAGAAGAAACTTTAAATTTTGCAACCGCGGCAGCCTACGATAAATTATACATCCCGAGTGACGCAACGATAAGCACTGTTGCTGATATTGAAAAAAGAATAATAAGATGATAAGCAATAAGCATAAAATTTTAGACGCAATTTTGGATCAAGGCATGTTGCCTCTTTTTTACCAGGATAGCGAAGAAGGCAGTGTCGAAATACTCCGCACTTTATACAAAGCGGGTATCCGCGTTTTTGAGTATACAAACAGGGGAAAATCTGCTTTATCAAACTTTAAAAAGTTAAAAGAAGTTCGCGATGCTGAAATGCCCGATTTGTACTTAGGCATCGGCACCATAAAAACGCCGTCAGATGCAAATGCTTTTATCGAAGCCGGAACAGACTTCATTGTTGCGCCGATTGTAAATCCTGCGGTAGCAGAAATAGCCAATAAAATTGGTATGCTATGGATTCCTGGTTGCATGACTCCAACTGAAATCAGTATTGCGCAGGAGCACAAAGCGATGTTAATCAAAATTTTCCCGGCAAATATTTTAGGGCCTGAATTTATTTCTTCTATCAAAGACTTATTTGCCGGACAACTATTTATGCCAACCGGGGGTGTCGAAATCAATGCCGATAACCTTAAAACCTGGTTCAAAGCAGGTGTTTGTGCTGTTGGCATGGGCAGTAAACTCATTAGCAAAGATGTAATGAGTAAAGGGCTTTATGATGAGCTTTATGACAATACAAAACTTGCCCTTGATTTAATTCAACAGACTAAATAAAAGAAAAACAACCTAACCAAATGAACCAAACAAAAATAGGGAAATACCGGTGGACCATATGTGCACTCTTATTTTTCGCAACCACGGTTAATTATTTAGACCGCCAGGTTTTGAGTCTGCTATCAGGTAAACTGGAAGCAGAATTCGGCTGGACAAACAGCGACTATGCGAATATTACTGCAGCATTTCAGTTTGTCTATGCCATTTCCATGTTATTTGCGGGAAGAATTATTGACAAACTGGGAACTAAATGGGGTTATGCCATAGCCATCATTATATGGTCGCTGGGCGCTATTTTACATGCCAAAGCCATTCCGCTTGGAAGCGCAATTTCTTCTCTTTTGGCTTTAATCGGGATAACAGGCATTTCCATATCCGTTTTGGGATTTGTTCTTTCCAGGGCTGTTTTAGGTTTTGGAGAATCGGGTAATTTTCCCGCTGCCATTAAGGCCACGGCCGAATATTTTCCTAAAAAAGAACGATCTTTTGCAACAGGTATTTTTAACTCGGGCGCAAATGTAGGCGCAATATTGGCACCTGCAACGGTACCTTATATTGCTGAAGCATGGGGATGGGAAAGTGCATTCATGATTATCGGAGGTGTTGGTTTCTTATGGTTAATATTCTGGTTCATTTTTTATGAAAAACCAGAACAGCAAAAACGTTTATCAAAAGCCGAGTTAGAATATATTTTACTTGATCCGGATCAAAACGCCATCGTTCCTTCAGAATCTGAAGTTGAAGCAAAGAAAGTTTCTTGGACGAAGCTTTTGGGCTATAAACAAACCTGGGCATTTACTTTTGGTAAATTCATGACAGATGGTGTGTGGTGGTTCTTCCTATTTTGGCTCCCCTCGTACCTAAAAGCCCAATATGGAATGGAAGGAACGTCAATTTCCTTTCCTTTGTTGATATTGTACAGCATGACGATGATTGGCAGTATTGGTGGAGGCTGGTTTCCTGCCTATTTCCTTAAAAGGGGCTATAACGCTTATGAAGGAAGAATGAAGGCCATGCTGGTAATTGCCTTGTTTCCATTGGTCATCCTGCTTGCGCAACCGCTTGGCCATTATACTTACTGGATTCCTGTAGTTTTAATCGGGATAGGCGCGTCGGCACACCAGGCATGGTCTGCAAATATTTTTACCACGGTGTCGGATATGTTTCCAAAGAAAGCCATAGGTTCCATTATTGGAATAGGTGGTATGGCAGGTGGTATCGGAGGCGTTATCGTATCAAAGGTTGGTGGCGCTTTGTTTGATCACTATAAAGCCCTTGGGCATATCCAGACCGGCTATACAATAATGTTTACCTTTTGTGCTGTTGCCTATATTATTGCCTGGGCGGTTATGAAAACCTTGGTTCCGAAAATGAAAATTATTAAACTTTAATTTAAGGATTTTAAATCCTTTCTCCTTAATCGATCTGTAATTAGCTATAGGTCAACAATTTTTATAAACCCTAAAACAAACCAAATTGAGCACAACTTTAAATCTCGAAAGTATTTTCGTTGATGAAAGCCAGATTCCTGAAGAATTCAGGCTCAAGGAAGAAATCAATCAAAAAGAATTTCTTTCTAACGGCGAAATGAAACCATGGAACGGGCCCTTTAACGAAGTATTCTCTCCGGTATGCGTAAAAACTGCTGATGGATTAAAACGAAAACGCATAGGAAGTTTCCCTGTTTGTACCGAAAAGGAGTCAACAGAGGCTTTGGATGCAGCCGTCGAAGCCTATGACAACGGTCGCGGACAATGGCCAACCATGAGTGTTGCCGATCGCATTAGCTGCGTAGAAAACTTTACGCATAAAATGATTGAGCAGAAAGATATTGTTGCCAAATTAATTATGTGGGAAATCGGTAAATCTTATACCGATTCGATTAAAGAATTTGATCGCACAGTTGAATACATTTATGCAACTATTGATGCGCTGAAAGATATTGACAGGCAATCATCGCGCTTTGAAATTGAACAGGGAATTGTGGCGCAGGTTCGTCGTTCTCCGCTTGGTGTAGTACTTTGCATGGGGCCGTTTAATTACCCTTTAAACGAAACTTTTACTACCCTGATTCCTGCTTTGATAATGGGGAACACATTGCTTTTCAAACCACCTAAACACGGTACATTATTGCATTACCCATTGCTTGAGGCGTTTCGTTCAAGCTTTCCAAAAGGTGTTGTAAACACGATTTATGGTCGTGGAAATACAATTGTTCCCGGATTGATGAAATCAGGGAAAATTAATGTGCTTACGTTAATTGGTTCGAGCAAAGTTGCAAACGAGCTTAAAAAGCTGCATCCAAAGGTTAACCGTTTGAGAGCAATTTTAGGTCTAGATGCAAAAAATGCAGCCATTATTACTAAAGATGCTGACTTGGATTTAGGTGTTTCGGAAACTGTTTTAGGATCGCTTTCTTTCAATGGTCAGCGTTGTACAGCGATAAAAATCGTTTACGTTCATCGCAGCCTGGCACAAGAATTTTTGAAGCGTTTATCTGCTGAAGTAGAAAAGCTGAAATTCGGTATGCCTTGGGAAAAAGGTGTTGCATTAACGCCACTTCCTGAACTAAATAAACCTGAATATTTGAAAGAATGCATCGATGATGCCATTGCTCATGGCGCCAAGGTGGTCAATAAAAATGGCGGACAAACACTTGAAACTTTTGTTTACCCGGCAATTATGTATCCCGTAAATGCGAACATGAAATTGTATCGCGAAGAGCAATTTGGACCTGTTATCCCTGTTGTTCCCTTCGATGATTTAGAGGAGCCTATTGAATATTTAATTGGTTCGCCACATGGACAGCAAGTGAGTATTTTCAGCAATAATGCCGCTGTAATTTCTTCATTGATCGATCCTTTGGTGAATCAGGTTAGTCGTGTAAACATCAACTGCCAGTGTCAACGTGGGCCGGATGTTTTTCCGTTCACGGGGAGAAAAGACAGTGCCGAGGGAACACTTTCCGTTGTCGATGCCCTGCGCTCCTTCTCGATTCGCTCGCTGGTTGCAACCAAACTTACCGATAGCAATAAGAAATTATTGAATGAGATTGTCGGCGATAATGATTCGAACTTTTTAAGTACGAAGTATATTTTTTAACGGTAATTTCAGAGTATTAAGCCACAGAATCGCAGATTAAAATCTGTAAATCTGTGGCTTTTTTTATTACTTATAACATTAGACCGGTCGTCATTGCGAGGTACGAAGCAATCTTTCTCATCTCAACTTCTTCGCCAATCCTAATTTTTGTTCTTTAATTCCTTCCACGACCAAACCTGCAATTTTTCTTGCTCCATAAGGGCTCAAATGAGTATCATCTTTTTTTCCATTAGGATAATTTACATAACCAGAATCAACATAGTTGAATAATTTTTTAGAGGATAAATCGCCCAATTTTGTTAACAGATTTTCAGTTTTCAGAAGCATATCAATCAAAGGAACCTTTAACGAATCGGCCACTTTTCGGGTAACATTCGGATAGTCGCCATGAGTATCTACTAAAACTCCATTCTTGAAACTTCGTCGTGAAATCGGCGTAAGTAGCACAGGGATTGCCTTTTTGCTGCGTGTTTCATTTACATAATAAATCAGGTTATTTTTAAACTCTTCGAGCGTCGTTCCCGTTCCGGGTTTATCAACTTTTTCATCATTATGCCCGAACTCGATAAATACGTAATCTCCAGGCTCAAGCTTTTCAAGGATTGGTTGCCACTGCTGTTCAGTTCTAAAGGATTTTGTACTCCGGCCATTTAGCGCCTTGTTATCAACAATAACATTTGCTTTAAAGTAGGATTGCAGTTTCATTCCCCAACCTGTTTCCGGGTATGCTTTCGGTAGTTTATTTGCCGCTGTCGAGTCACCAATTATATAAATGGTGGTTTTTTGATGGATGAAACGGAATGCACTCAAGGCAACAATTACCGCGACGGCTAAAATTTTAAAGGGTATTTTTTTCATGTTACTTCGATGGATTCCAGTTGTCCAATCCTTTTAAGATGTTTTGAACCGTATAAAGTTTAGCTTCCTTCCCGGTCAATTGCTTAGACCAAACAACTCTGTTTTTCGTATCGGCACTTCTACCTACATTTTTATATTCTGCATAAAAAGTAGTTTTTTCTTTATCAGGAAACATAGCATCACCTTTCCATGGATTCCAACCTTCAGGAACGATATGATTGCCTAAGTCGGATTTGATAAAAACCGTTTTGGCGTAAGGTCGCCAGGGCCTGCCGAGATAAACTTTATCTAGGCCATCAGCCGCAATTAACCTGCAATTAATAAATACAAAACCAAACTTCTGGTTAGCCGAAGTAGCCGCGGCAGTTATATAAGAATTTATTAAACTTTTAATTGTACAATTTTCGAAAACTGCCGTCGCCTTACCAAAAATGAAATCCGTCGCACCTTCGATGAAACAGTTGAAGTAATACTGTCTGCTGTTGTCAGTCGCCGCAAAAAGCGTGTCCTGATTACCTAAAAAGCGACAGTTTTTTGCTTCAAATCTATCGCCTTCAACATGCAGTGCTACGGCCTGGCCAACGCGGCCAGCCGCGTTTATTATGGTTAGGTTTTCTAAAGAGACATCATTTGCCTGGACCAAAAGTGTGTAAGATGTGTAGGTTGAAAATTTATCTAAACCAAAAGCATCCTTTCCTGCTGGAATCAGCTTTCCCGAATAATCATCAAAAGTAATAATTGTATTTTCTTTGCTTTCGCCGATTATTTGAATTTTAGTTTTCCAGGAAGGGATAACTACTTTTTCCCGGTAGGTACCATTTTTAACTAAAATCTTCACTTCCTTTTCGCCCAAGTCGCGAATTGAATTAATCGCTTCCTGAATTGTTTTATAATTTCCGTTTCCCCTTTTATCAACAGTAATTTCGGATGGATAGACCTGGTTTTGAGCATTTGTGTTGATGCTCAATCCGATAAGAAAAACCAAGAGCATTATTAAATTTGCAGAGAGAAATGATTTTTTTTCAACTAACATAAAACATTAAGTTTTCAGGTAATTTATAAATTTTCGTCAAGCAAAAGGGCGATAATTACACCGCCCTTTCATATTCAATAAACTTACCTTTTTAATTCTGACTAGTAACCATACCATTGTCCGCCAAGCTTCGGGTTTGCATCTATCACCGATTGAGGCAAAGGCAACAACTCGCTTTTATTCGGTGTAAATGCAATCGAATAATATGCCAATAAAGTTGTATTAATAGTTGTGGCATTCCAGGCAACACTTGCCGAACCTGCCGGCGCAGCTGGAGATGGTGTATAGAACGAATTTAGCCATACAACGGTAGATTGGTTTGGCGTGTAATACATAGTTGCAGGCAAAGTATTATAAGGTGCTACTTTTGCTGCCATCAATGCTAAATTCGCTTTGGTTTCTGCAATTTTTGAAGCAAGTAAATTCCATCTGATTAGATCGTATTTTCTAATTCCTTCACCGCCAAACTCAAATTGACGTTCTTTAACAATCGCGTTGAAGAAGCCTGCGTAATCTGAAGGTGTTGTTCCTATTAGAGCAGCATTACCTCCAAAACCACGGATTCTAACTTGTTCAAATGCTGCTTTTGCAGCTGCGGTCGGACCTGAATTCAATTCATTGTCTGCTTCTGCAAACATAAGCAAAACATCAGAAAAGCGAATAACAGGCCAGTTCACGCCAAAGTATTGTGCAGCACTCGTGGTCACAGCAGGTACCTGCCAATCTCTTCTAAACTTTCCATCGAGCATGGTTACTAAAGAACGTGGACGTAAAGTCATATCCAGATTGATGTCGTAAGGTGCACAAGTAACATCACGTCTTTTATCGTTTGCATCAAAAGCGTAAAAATAAGTTGGCAAAATAGTTAAAGCAGCATTACCAACAGCAGTTGTTCCAGGCGTGGCAACAGTGAATTGCCTCGGCCCATTGTAGTAACCCAATTTACTATCTCCAACTCCGGTGCTTCCACCGGTCATACCAACTTCCCATAAAACTTCTCCGTTAGCTTCAAATTTATGCGCATTTACACCATCTTTAAAAACCGATTGAAAACTCGGATTAAGTTTATGGTCGGCTCTTGCCATAATGATTGCACATTCATCTTTAGCAATCTGATAGAATGTTTTGTAATCCGCATTACGCTTCATCGTTTTATCTTGCCTTAAAGCATATCCGCCACGGAATAAGGCATACCTTGCTCTTAATGCCCTAATGGCACCCTGACTCATTCTATCACTCGTTACCGATGATTCAGTACGCCAGGGCACAAGCGGCGCCGCAACAGCTAAATCTCTGATGATGCGATTGTAAATCGTATCCCTATCCGTTCTGGAGTTATAAGGGTCAGAAACGTTGATAGAGGAAGTAAATTGAGCCGGAACATCGCCCCAGTTTCTAATCACTTCGAAATAAAATTGAGCACGTAAGGCCAAAGCTTCGCCATATAATCTTTTCAACTCTTTTTGATCAGATGCGCTTCCATTTGTATAAGCTTCCATTTTAGGGATGTTATCAATACAAATATTTGCTCTTTCAATACCAACATACAACTGGTTAAATGGTCCGGCTAGCTGCGTATTTGCAGGCTGAACGTTATAATGCGCTATATCCCTTCGCTCATTATCAGGATATGGTGTTCCACCCTGACCCATCATTTCATCGTTATCATAAGGATAATACATGCTTAAACGAATTCCATAGCCCTGGTCTCCACCAAGCGAAGAATACACGCCCAAAAGTGCTTTTTGTGCGTTTGTGACGTTGCTAAAAACATAGTCGTTACCGAAAGATGAAATGGGTTCTACCTCTAAGTATTTCTTGCAGGAAGATATTGCGAAGACAGTCGCGGTGATAAAAAGTCCGCTTATAATAAGTTTTAAATTAGTTTTCATTGTTGCTCTAATTAGATGTTATAGCGTAAAGTTTAGACCGAAAATAAATGCCCTGCTGCGTGGATAAGCTGAATAATCAACGCCGGGTGTTGTACCTGTAGCACGACGGGTATTCACTTCCGGATCGTAACCTGAATAGTTTGTAATTACTGCCAGATTGTTTACTGTTGCATATAAACGCATTCTGTTTATTTTAAACTTTTTCAATAAATCAGTTGGTAACGTATAACCTAAAGTGACGTTATTAATTCTCAGGAATGAGCCATCCTCAACCGCATAAGAGTTTACGAAAAATGAACTGTTACTCGTTAATGGACTCCATAGCGTTGCATTCGCATTTAGTGCCGCCAATTCTGTTGGGTCGGTCACTACAACACCCTGGTCGTTTACATTTCTCCATCTGCCATTCATCGTTGCCAATAAGTTTCCATTTGGCGTATAACCACTTGTAAATTCCAGTTTGTTTGCATTTAATACATCGTTGCCAACCTGGAAATTCACAAATACATTTAAGTCGAAGTTTTTATAAGTGAATGATTGATTAAAGCCGCCTGTAAATTTCGGATTAGCGTCACCAATAATTGTTCTGTCGTTCGTAATGTCTACAATTCCATCCCCGTTTAAATCTTTAAATTTAATTACACCTGGTTTTGGCGTTAGCGATGTTACGCTTGT